>Ga0302184_10001030_pt1 | contig 18224 bp, 20 predicted proteins | sample I_Palsa_N3_3_FD_200233 | JGI IMG/M metagenome (GOLD analysis project Ga0302184, IMG submission 200233) | Peat permafrost microbial communities from Stordalen Mire near Abisko, Sweden - I_Palsa_N3_3 | ecosystem: Environmental > Terrestrial > Soil > Palsa > Peat permafrost | place: Sweden...
CGCGTCGACGGCGAGGGCCAGTTTCGAGCCGGTACCGCCCTGCGGACCCGCACCGGTTCCGGGTACCGCGCTGGCCGCCAACACCCCGGATGGCGATTCCGTGCTCACCTTCTCAGCCTACGCTGTGCGCGCCGTACGCTTGGAGTCCAGCGGAAAGGCGGGAACCGACGTGGCGATGGCGCCTAGTGCCTCCTATTCGATTACCGTGCGTCTCGAGGTGGCCTCCCGCGGGCGCGCGGTGAGCGAGATCACCCGGGCCGTGGAGCAGGCCAGCGGCGTGGTGACGGCGCTTGACGTGACGGCGGGCGGCAACGCGCCGCTGCGCGTCGACGTCACCTGCGCCGCGGGGGACACCGCGCACGCGGAAGCGATCGCCGCCGCGTAGGCGCTCGCGGACGTGGCGACCCAGAATCCGGACCGATTATGAGAACGTGGACGACCAGAATCCTGACCGATGATAAGGACATGGACGAAATGCCATCGGAAGCCCAGGCGGGCCGCCTGCTCGTCGCTACTCCGGTGCTCGGGGATCCCAACTTCCGCCGGACCGTCGTCCTGATCGTGGAACACGAGTCGGAGCAGGGCACTCTCGGCGTGGTGCTGAACCGGCCGACGCAGGTCCCGGTCGGGCAGGTTCTCGAGCCGTGGACGGAGCTGGCCACCGATCCATCTGTCGTGTTCAACGGCGGCCCGGTCGCGCCGACCAGCGCGCTCGCGCTCGCGCATGTGCCGGGGACCGACGAGCCCGTGGGCTGGCATCCGCTGGACGGCGCGCCCGCCATGGCCCGGCTCGGCCTGGTCGATCTCGACGCCCCGCCGGGGCTGCTCGCGGCCGCGATCGCCTCGCTGCGGGTGTACGCGGGCTACGCCGGCTGGAGCGCCGGCCAGCTTCAGGCGGAAATCGACGAGGGTGCTTGGTACGTGGTATCCGCTGAGCCGTCCGACCCGTTCAGCGCCGAGCCGGGGCGGCTGTGGACCGCGGTACTGCGCCGCCAGGGCGGCGAACTCGCCTATGTGGCCACCTATCCCGATGATCCGGGCCTGAATTAGTTACCTCGCGGCGATCGCGGACACCTGGTGCCCGGACCACGTAGACTCACCCTTCGTGAGTGGTACCGAGGTTCTCCCTGAGCAGGAAACGCGTATCCATGAGGACGTGCGGCCCGACACGTCGCATGGCGACCATGAACGCTTCGCGCACTACGTCGACAAGAGCAAGATCGTCGACAGCATGGTGACCGGAACGCCGGTGACCGCGCTCTGCGGCAAGGTCTGGGTGCCCAGCCGCGACCCGAAGCGCTATCCGGTCTGTCCCACCTGCAAGGAGATCTACGAGCGTCTCCCCTCCGGCGAGGGCGACGACTGACCCCGCGTTTGAGACACATCACACGCGGCGTGTTGGCCAGGCCGCCGTCGGCCCGCCCCGGTAACATTTCGGCCTCGTGAGCACTCCCAGCAGCGAGCAAACCCCCCGCCGCCTTCGCTCCGTGGATACCCCGCTCCCGGAAACCCCGGGCTCCGACGCAGATGCCGGCGAGTATCAGCACGTGCCCGTTCGGGATGATCTGCTTGTCGGTCTTCGTGGCTGGCAGAAAGACGCCTACTACGAGTATTTCAAGCGGCCGCGGCGCGACTTCCTCCTGGTCGCCACGCCGGGAGCGGGCAAGACCGCCTACGCGCTCACGATCGCGGCCGAACTGCTCGCGCGGCGCGAGGTGGCCATGCTCACGATTGTCACCCCAACCGAGCACCTCAAGCACCAGTGGGCGGAGGCGGCCGCCGGGTTCGGCCTCGCGATCGACTCCGCCTACAAGAACGCTCAGGGCCGGGCCGGCGCCGACTTCGCCGGCGTCGCGGTCACCTACGCGCAGGTCGCCGCGCACCCCGCGCTGCACAGGCAGCGCACGCAGAACCGGCGCATGCTGGTCATCTTCGACGAGATCCATCACGCGGGCGACGCACTGTCCTGGGGCGATGCGGTGAAGGAGGCGTTCGATCCGGCCCGGCGCAGGCTGGGGCTGACCGGGACGCCGTTCCGCAGCGACGCCAACCCCATCCCGTTCGTGACCTACGTCGACGAGCCGGGCGGCGGCCAGCGCAGCTCCTCGGACTACGTCTACGGCTACGGGCCCGCGCTGGAAGACGGCGTGGTCCGGCCGGTGATCTTCCTGGCCTACTCGGGCGAGATGCGCTGGCGCACCCGGGCCGGGGACGAGATCACCGCCACCCTGGGCACCCCGATGACCAAGGACCAGATCGCGCACGCCTGGCGGACCGCGCTCGATCCCGCGGGGGAATGGGTCAGCCGGGTGCTCGAGGCCGCCGACAAGCGGCTGACCGAGGTGCGCCGGGGCATGCCGGACGCCGCCGGCCTGGTCATCGCGGGCGACCACGAGGACGCGCGGGCCTACGCCGCGCTGCTCCGCGGCAAGACCGGCAAGCGTCCCGTCGTGGTGCTCTCCGACGACCCGGCCGCGAGCAAGAAGATATCCGCGTTCGCCAACTCCGACGACCGCTGGATGGTCGCGGTGCGGATGGTGTCCGAGGGAGTGGACATCCCCCGCCTGGCCGTCGGGGTCTACGCGACCAGCGTGTCCACGGCCCTGTTCTTCGCCCAGGCCGTCGGGCGGTTCGTCCGGGTCCGGCAGCGGGGGGAGACGGCGTCGGTGTTCCTGCCGTCGGTTCCCGTGCTGCTGTCCTACGCCGCCGAACTCGAGGCCGAACGAGACCACATCCTGCGCCACCGCATCGGCGACGCGCCCGAGGAAGAAGAACTCGAGCAGGCCCAGCGCCAGCGCGATACCCCCGACACGTTCGACGAGCCCGCCTTCCAGGCGCTCAACGCGTCCGCGCATTTCGATCGCGTGCTGTACGACGGCGGAGAGTTCGGCACCGCGACCGCGGCAGGCTCGCCGGAAGAAGAGGACTTCCTCGGCCTGCCCGGCCTGCTCGACCCCGACCAGGTCCGGACCCTGCTCCGCCAGCGCCAGAGCGCCCAGCTCATGACCCGCTCCCGCGCCGCCAGTTCCAGCGCCGCCAGTTCCAACGCCGCCAGTTCCAACGCCGCCGCACCGGCCGCCCCAGCCGCCTCCGTCCCCAAAACCCCAGGCGTCCTGTCAAGCTCATCCGCCTCCACGGCCCCGGATGCCCCTCCGGTAACCCGTCAGGCGCTCGCCGCGCTGCGCAAGGAACTCAACGGCCTCGTCGGCGCGTGGAGCCACCGCACCGGCCAGCCCCACGGCGTCATTCACGCCGAACTGCGCCGCACCTGCGGCGGCCCCCAGCTACCGCAGGCCACAGCCGACCAGATCCAGGCCCGCATCAACATGATCCGCCGCTGGGCCGTCTCCAGCCGCCCCTGATTTCGACAACGTGGATCGGCACCGTCTCGTCAAGACGGTGCCGATCCACGATCACTGCCGTTATGAACGCGGTGACGAGTGGTGCGAGGGAACGGGTCCAGGTGCCGGGCAAAATGGCTGCGCGCGCGGCTCAGCTGGCGCTGGCTTCCCGGGCGGCGCGTTCGACCTGGGCGCGGTAGTTCTCCCACCAGGCCTGGTCGCCCGACGGCAGGTTGTCGTTGCCTTCCTCCATCCCGGCCGCCCCGTCGATGAGCTCCCGGACGATGTCCGCCTGCCCGGCATGCCGCTGGGTCTCGGCGGTCACGCGGATCACGATGTGATGCAGCGTCACCTCGTTCTCCTCGGCCGGCCACCACGGGACATGCCCGATCGCGTCCAGCGGCAGTTTGGCGATCGTGGCGTCCGAATGCGCCCACGCCCGGTGGTACAGCCCGATAATCTGCTCACGCGTCTCGTCGGGCTTGGCCCACATGTCCGCGTTGGGCTCGTCGGGGTCGAATTCCGGCAGCGGCTCGCCGTGCGGCCGGCCGAACGTGTCGCCGAAGTAGCCAAGCTCGATGCCCGCCACGTGCTTGACCAGCCCCAGCAGATTGGTTCCGGTCGGCACCAGCGGCCGTCTGGCGTCGTACTCGCCAAGCCCGTCCAGCTTCCACAGCAGGACCTCACGGGCTTCTTGCAGGTACAGGTGAAGGTCCGCCTGCGGATCCAGTGGAGTCATGCCGGCCAGTCTGACATCAGGGCCGCGCGAGAGAACCCGAAACCGCGCCTCCTGACTCGACGATGCGGGCGAACGTTTACCTCGTTCGCGATCCAGAGGGCCGCCTGGTGGCGCCGTCCTAGCCGCCGTGGACGGTGCCGGTGAGCTCCACGTCGGCGGCGCGCAGGTCCTCGATGGCCTTCGCGGTGGAATCCGGCGCGACGCCCGCGGTCAGGCCGAGCAGCACCCTGGTGGCGAAGCCGGCCCGGGCCGCGTCCGCGGCGGTCGCGTGCACGCAGTAGTCGGTGGCGATGCCTACCACATCGACCTCGCCGACACCACGCACACGCAGCCAGTCGGCCAGCGGCGTCCCCCCCTCGTCGGCGCCTTCGAACCCGCTGTAGGCGGCGGCGTGAGCCCCCTTCAGGAACACCGCTTCCACCGCGCCGGTGTCGAGGTTCGGGTGGAAGTCCGCCCCCGACGTCCCCGCCACGCAGTGCGGGGGCCAGGAGGCCGCATAGTCCGGATGGTCGGAGAAATGGCTGCCCGGGTCCACGTGGAAGTCCTTGGTCGCCACGACATGCCCGTAATCACGTCCGTCGTCCGCGACATGACCGCTGATGGCGCGGGCCACCGCGGCACCGCCGGTGACCGCCAGCGAGCCGCCCTCGCAGAAGTCATTTTGCACATCAACGATGATCAGTGCGCGCATGAGACCAACGGTATCGTGAGGCCCTGCTACGCGCCGACTTCGGCAGGCGTCCCGTCGGTGATCCGGACCAGCTCGGCGAACGACGTCGGGAACACGGTGTGCGGGTGCCCGGCGGCGGCCCAGATCACGTCGTATTTCTCCAGCCAGGTATCTACCACGGTGCGGATCGGGGCGGGATGCCCGACCGGGCCGACGCCGCCGATGGCCTGTCCGGTCCAGGCCCGGACGGACCGCGCGTCCGCCCGCTGCACGGCGGAGGCGCCGATAAGCCGGGCGACCCGGCCGACCTCCACGCGGTGGGCGCCGCTGGTCATGACGAGCAGCGGTGCCCCGTCCGCGCTGAACACCAGGCTGTTCGCGATCGCGCCCACCTCGCAGCCGAGCTGGGCGGCCGCGGCGGCGGCCGTCGGCGCGCTCTGCGGCAGCTCCCTCACCTCGCCCGGCACGCCCAGGCTACGGAGTACGGCCGCGAACTTGGTGAAGTCGACTGCCATGCGAGCAGGCTAGCGAGGCCGCGCCCGCCCGGCCAGCCGTTTTCCGGCCGGCCCGGATGATGGCCGGGGAAACCGCGCCTTAAAGTTCCTCGCCGTTGGGCTCGAACACGGTCGGGATGGCGGGGTAGCCGCGGGACAGCTGCAGCGCGTACGGCGGCAGCTCGGCCAGCGCCTGGCGGTGCCGCGCCCGCGCCGCCGACGTTTCCTCGCGTCCCACGACCTCGCCGGCCACCACGAGCGGCACGAGGAGCTCCCGGTCCAGCGGACCGGGCTCCGGCGGGATGAGAGTGACGCGTTCGCTCAGCGCGCTGCCGTGCTCGTCGCGGTGCCGTACCGCCCACTTGCGCCCGCCCCGGCCCGGCTTGCCCACCGAGCGCTTGGCCACCGGCCGCAGCTCGCTGCCATCCCCAGCGCCCGAAGTGTCCGATGACCTGGCCACCAGCTTGTACACCAGGGCCGCCGTCGGCGCGCCCGACCCGGTGACCAGCGAGGTGCCGACTCCGTACCCGTCCACCGGAACCGCCGCCAGCGCCGCGATCGAATACTCGTCCAGGTCACCGGTCAGCACGATCCGGGTATGGACCGCGCCGAGCTCGTCGAGCAGCGCCCGCACCTGCCGGGCTAGCACCGGCAGGTCGCCGCTGTCGATCCGCACCGCGCCCAGGTCCTGGCCCGCCAGCTCGACGGCGGTCCGCACCGCCCGGGGCACGTCGTAGGTGTCCACCAGCAGCGTGGTGCCGGTGCCGAGCGCCTCGAGCTGGGCGGCGAAGGCATCCCGCTCGCTGTCGTGCACCAGCGTGAACGCATGCGCGCTGGTGCCCGCGCTCGGCACGCCGTATTCGCAGGCGGCTCGCAGGTTCGACGTAGAGGCGAAGCCGGCGATGTAGGCGGCCCGCGCGCTGGCGACCGCGGCGAGCTCGTGGGTCCGCCGCGAGCCCATCTCGATCAGCGGCCGGTCGCTGGCCGCCGTCACCATCCGGGACGCGGCGGACGCGATCGCGCAGTCGTGGTTCAGGATGGACAGGGCGACGGTTTCCAGCAGCACCGCCTCGGCGAACGTGCCTTCCACGACGAGGATCGGCGAGCCCGGAAAGTAACAATCGCCCTCCTGGTAGCCCCAGATGCTACCGCCGAAACGGTACGATTCCAGGTAAGCCAGCGTCGGGGAGTCCACGATGCCCGCGCGGTCGAGGAACTCCAGGTCGGCCGGGCCGAAGCGGAACCGCTCCAGGGCGTCGAGCAACCGCCCGGTGCCTGCCACCACGCCGTACCTGCGGCCGTGCGGCAAGTGCCTGGCGAATACCTCGAAGACGGCCCGGCGGCTGGCCGCACCGCTACGCAGGGCTGCCTCCAGCATGGTGAGCTCGTAGCGGTCGGTCAGCAGTGCGGTCCCAGCCGGGGCGGTCCCAGCCGGGGCGGTCCGGGGGGAGTCACTGGCTGGCGGCTGGTGGTTCACGGGATTGGTCACAGGTGGAAGACTACGGAGTGGGAGGTGGGTATTAGTGAGCACGGCGCCCGCTGAGGTGGATCTTCCACGATCCGCGGACAAACCGGTATCGGACCGGCCCTGGGTCACGATCGTCTGGAACGATCCTGTCAACCTGATGTCCTACGTGACGTATGTCTTCCAGCATGTCTTCGGCTACCCGAAGAAGAAGGCGACCAAGCTGATGCTCGACGTGCACCACAAGGGCAAGGCGGTCGTCGCCGCCGGAGCCAGGGAAGCGATGGAGCACAACGTCGAGGTCCTGCACGGCTACGGCCTGTGGGCCACCGTGCGCCAGGACACCTAACCAGTAAGGCTCAGTTTCGTCAATGGAACCCTTCCGGTCCGTACGCGGTGGTGGCGCCCGCGCCTGGCTCGCCGCGGCCGAGGCATCGCTGCTGCGCAACCTGGTCGGCCAGATCATGACCCTGGTCGAACCCGGCGCCAGCGACTCCCAGCGCGTTAACCCCCCAAGCGGCAACCCCCCGCCAGATGACCTGGGGGCGCTCGAGGCGATGCTGTACCCGCCGGGTGCCGCGCAGGCCCCCGACGATCCCGTGCTGGCCCGGCTGCTGCCCGACGCGTACTCCGACGACCCGGAGGCGGCGGGGGAGTTCCGCAAGTACACCGAGCCGGCCCTGCGCAGCGCCAAATACGAGGTGGGCAAGCAGATGCTGGACACGCTGCCCGAGGCGGGCGGCCGCATCCAGCTCAGCAGCGAGGAGGCGCTTTCGTGGCTGAAGGCGCTGAACGACGTCCGGCTCGCCCTCGGGGTCAGGCTGGGCGTCACCGAGGAGTTCGAGGAGGAGTGGGCCAAGCTGAAGCCGTATGACCCGCAGTGGACCGCATACGAGGTGTACGCCTGGCTCGGCGCGGTCCAGGAGTCGCTGGTGCAGGCTCTGTTAGCCGGGTGGGTAGTCTCGGTGATGATGCTGAAGATCCCTCGCGAGCTGCGTGACAAGATCGTGGCCCACGCCCGCCAAGACCACCCGGACGAGGCTTGCGGAGTGCTAGCCGGCCTGGCCGGGACCGACCGCCCGGAACGGTTCATCGCGATGACCAACGCCGAACGGTCGCCGACCTTCTACCGCTTCGACTCCGGCGAGCAGTTCCGGGTGTGGCAGGACATGGACGACAACGGCGAGGAGCCCATCGTTATCTACCATTCGCACACCTCCACGCAGGCGTACCCGTCCCGGACCGACATCTCCTACGCCAGCGAACCGGGAGCGCACTACGTGCTGGTCTCGACGAGGGATGAAGAAGAGACCGAGTTCCGCTCGTACCGGATCGTCGACGGCGTGGTCACCGAGGAGCCGGTTACCGTGGTGGAATGATTCGGCCCACGGGCGGGTTGGACGCCAAGGACCGCCTGGAAAATCGCAGGGGAAAACCGCAGAGCTAGACCAGTGGAGCGTTGTTAATGGCCATCGAGGTTCGCATCCCGACGATCCTGCGCACGTACACCGACGGCGCCAAGCAAGTCGAGGGGACCGGGTCCACCCTCAGCGAGCTGTTCACCGACCTGGAGCAGCGGCACGGCGGCCTGCAAGACCGGCTGATCGATGGCGGCGGCCTGCGCCGCTTCGTCAACGTGTACCTGAACGACGAGGACGTCCGCTTCCTGGCTGGACTGGACACCCCGGTCAAGGACGGCGACACCGTCACGGTCCTGCCCGCCGTGGCCGGCGGCGCCCGCTAGGGCAGGACATTTTATTTACCGAACGGACCGGGGCTTATGCGCTACGAGAACCTGCTCGACTCCCTCGGCCATACCCCGCTGGTCGGATTGCCCCGCCTGTCGCCGTCCCCTCTTGGGGGCGAGGTCCGGCTGTGGGCCAAGCTGGAGGACAGGAACCCGACCGGTTCGGTCAAGGACCGCCCGGCGTTCTTCATGATCGCCCAGGCGGAGAAGGACGGGCTGCTCTCGCCGGGATCGACGATCCTCGAGCCCACCTCGGGTAATACCGGCATATCTCTGGCCATGGTGGCCAAGCTGCGCGGTTACCGGCTGATCGTGGTCATGCCCGAGAACACCAGCGAGGAACGCCGCCTGCTGCTGCGGATGTACGGCGCGGAGATCATCGCCTCGCCGGCCGCGGGCGGATCCAACGAGGCGGTCCGGGTGGCCAAGCAGATCGCGGCCGAGCACCCCGACTGGGTGATGCTCTACCAGTACGGCAACGAGGCCAACGCCCGCGCCCACTACGAGACGACCGGCCCGGAGATACTCGCGGACCTGCCCGAGATCACGCACTTCGTGGCGGGCCTGGGCACGACCGGCACGCTGATGGGCGTGGGCCGCTACCTGCGCGAGCACAAGCCGGACGTCAAGATCGTGGCCGCCGAGCCGCGGTACGGCGAGCTGGTGTACGGCCTGCGTAACGTGGATGAGGGTTTCGTTCCCGAACTGTACGACGAGTCCGTCCTTACCACCCGGTTCTCGGTCTCGTCGGTGGACGCCCTGCGCCGGACCCGGGAGCTGATCGACTCCGAGGGCATCTTCGCCGGCATCTCCGCGGGCGCCGCCCTGCACGCCGGCCTCGGCCTGGCGGCCAAGGCGGTCGCCGACGGCGAGCGCGCCGACATCGCGGTCCTGGTCGCCGACGGCGGCTGGAAGTACCTGTCCACCGGCGCCTACACCGGCACTCTGGAAGAAGCCGAAGCCCGCCTAGAAGGCCAGCTCTGGGCCTAACTCTGGCTCGGCTCGCCTCCGGGGCGCCCTTTAGGTGCCGCCTTCCCTCGTCGCTCGTTCCTCGCTCCTCAGTCCAGGCGACACCGGCGCCCCTTTGGCTCGCTCGGGCCCCTTGGGGCGCTCGCGCCTCGCATGTAACGCAATCAGGGATTCTGTTAGCAAAATTGTGACAGGTTGCTAATTGTGTGCGGAGGTTTGCTTATAGTACATAGGGGATGAGATTTCTGGGTGTCGGCGCGGCCTGGGCTGCCGGTCATTGGATTCGGATGAGGCGGCGCTTGCATGAGGATTCACCTGGACCCCAGGCTGGACTGGGACGGGCACCTGCTGCTCTTGCACCACTCGGAGCAGGAGAGGTCGTCCAAACTGGCGGCCTGGGTCCGTCGCGGTCTGGAGAACGACGAGAAGGTGGTCTATAGCGAGGTCGACGGGAGGTCTGAGGAAGGTTCGCTGCTCGCCGTCCTGCGCGAGAACGGCGTCGATGCGGCGGCGGCCACCGCCGAGGGGCGCCTGTCCATCATCCCGATTCCCGAGTTCTATCCCGCCGGAGGCCAGTTGCCTGTGATCGAGCGGGCGCTCGCGGAAGGTTACCGCGGGCTGCGGATAGCGGCCGAGGCCAGCACCGCGCTCACGTTCCTGAACTGGCCCGCGTACATGGCCATAGAGCGGGAAATCGACGAGATCGCCCGCACCCATCCCTTGTCGGCGATGTGCCAGTACGAGCAGGCGTCCACCGTAGACGATCACCTGTCGGACGTCGTGTCCAGCCATCCGACAGGCATCAGGGAGTGGCTGCTCAGCACGGGCGACGGTGACGGCGAACTGATTCTCGCGGGCGAGATCGACGTGTCCAACGAAGAACTCCTCGCCTGCGCGCTGCGGGCAGCGACCAGCCGGGCGCCGGCCAGCGCCGCGCCGGAAACGTTCCGGCTGAACCTTGGCCGGGTGGACTTCCTGAGCGCGGGTGCCTGCCGCGCCATCGCCGAGGGGACACGGCAGTTCCGGGATGGCTCGGGCACCGTGCTGGTCGTCGGGTTTCAGCCGCCGGTCGCGAGTGTGCTTCGGCTCTCCGGCCTCGCCGGCCTCGACGGCATAGAGCTGATCGGGAGCAGGCCTCGCAGCTCGATCCAACGCCCGCACGGGCCATAATGGCGCCATGCGCGTGACGGTAATCGGATGCGCGGGGAGCTTCCCCGGGCCGGACAGCCCGGCGTCCTGCTACCTGCTGGAGGCCGAGGGGTTTCACCTGGTCATCGACATGGGTAACGGGGCGCTCGGGGTGCTGCAGCGGTACGCGGAGCTGTTCGGCGTCGACGCGGTCTGCCTATCTCACCTGCACGCCGACCACTGCGTCGACCTGGGCGCCTACTGGGTGGCGCGGCAGTTCGCCCCGGACGGCGCCCGGCCGCCCATCCCGGTGTACGGGCCGCGCGGCACCGCCGTCCGGGTCAAACCCGAGCTAGGCCCGGGCGGCCACCCCGACGACGGCCACCCGGGCCCGCCCCGGTTCGACTTTCATGACCTGGCCCCCGGGCCGTTCGAGATCGGTCCGTTCCGGCTCACCGCCGAGCACATGAACCATCCGGTCGAGACGTTCGGGTTCCGGGTGGAACACGCGGGCTGGCGGCTGGCCTACTCGGCCGACACCGGGGAGACCGACGCCCTGATCCGGTTGGCGCAAGACGTTGACCTGCTGCTGTGCGAGGCTTCGTTCCTCGACGGGCAGCACGCCCCGTCCGGCCTGCACCTCACCGCGCGGCAGGCGGCCCAGCACGCCGCCCGGGCCGGGGCCGGGCAGCTTGTGCTCACCCACCTGGTGCCGTGGAACGACCCGGAACAGTCACGGGACCAGGCGTCGCAGGCGTACCGCGGCCCGGTCTCGCTGGCCGCCAGCGGCCTGGTGCTCGGGCCAGCGAACGCGGCGCCCGGCATTGCGCCCCCCGCTGGCCGATAGGCTGGGCGGCATGTCACGACCCGACGGGCGATCCGTCACCGAACTACGCCCGGTCAAACTCACCCGGGGCTGGCTTGACCACGCCGAGGGGTCGGTGCTGGTGGAATTCGGCCGCACCCGGGTGCTGTGCGCGGCCAGCGTCACCGAGGACGTGCCGCGCTGGCGGCGGGGCAGCGGCCTGGGCTGGGTCACCGCGGAGTACGCGATGCTGCCCCGGGCGACGAACTCCCGCAACGACCGCGAGTCGGTCAAGGGCCGCCTCGGCGGCCGGACCCACGAGATATCCCGGCTGGTGGGCCGCTCGCTGCGGGCCAGCGTGGACTACAAGGCGCTCGGCGAGAACACCATCGTCATCGACTGCGACGTGCTGCAGGCCGACGGCGGCACCCGGACCGCGGCGGTGACCGGGGGCTACGTCGCGCTGGCCGAGGCGGTGGCCTGGCTCAAGGGCCGCAAGCGGACCAAGGGCGACCCGCTGCTCACCTCGGTGTCCGCGGTCAGCGTCGGCATCGTGGACGGCGAGCCCCGGCTCGACCTGTGCTACGAAGAAGACGTGGCCGCGCAGACCGACATGAACGTGGTGTGCACCGCCGCCGGCGACTTCGTGGAAATCCAGGGCACGGCCGAACGGGAGCCGTTCAGCCGCGAGCTGCTCGGTCAGCTGCTCGATCTCGCCATAGCGGGTTGCGGTGAGCTGACCAGGCTGCAGCATGAAGCCCTTTCCTAATCTCCGAACGGGCCTGGTTTCCCGCCCACCCGCAGGCCAGGGAGCGCGCCGTGGCGGATGACACGGTCGTTCTCGCCACCAGGAACGCCGCCAAGCTGCGCGAGCTGTCCCGGATCCTGACCACCGAGGACCCGGGTCGCCCGCAGCTCGCGCTGGCCGGGCTCGACGCGTTTCCCGGCGCGCCCGAGGTGCCCGAGACCGGGTCCACGTTCGAGGAGAACGCGCTGCTGAAGGCGCGCGCGATCGCGGCGTACACCCAGCTGCCCGCGGTGGCCGACGATTCGGGCCTGTGCGTGGACGCGCTCAGCGGCATGCCCGGCGTGCTGTCCGCCCGTTGGGCCGGCGGGCACGGCGACGACCAGGCCAACCTGGACCTGGTGCTGGCGCAGGTGGCCGACGTGCCGCAGGCCCGGCTCGGCGCTCGGTTCGTCTGTGCCGCCGCCCTGGTGGTGCCCGCCCCGGACGGCGGGACGTCCCGTGAGTGGGTGGTGACCAGGCAGGTCGAGGGCCAGCTCACACGGGTTCCGCGCGGCGCGGGGGGCTTCGGCTACGACCCGATCTTCGTGCCGGACGGCTTTGAGCAGACCACGGCCGAGATGAGCGCGGAGGCCAAGGACGCGATCAGCCATCGCGGCCGCGCGTTCCGTGCGCTGGCTCCGTTCATCGACGAGGGGCTCGGGCGGGTCTTGACCGCTTAACCTCGTTGGGTCCAGGCTCTCCCTGGGGGACCGGTACTCTCCCGAGAGGTACGGTCTTGTTCAGCTACAACGAACGGCGTTTTCGCCCCGAGGGCGAAACCGGACCTGTGGTCACCTACCGGCAGGACGGCGACCTGCTCTGGGCCGAGATCCCGGCCGGCGGCGATGTCCGGCGCGGCTCGCTGGCCGGCCGCGTTGCGTCCGACGGCGCCATCGATTTCGCCTACTGCCTGGTGCTCGATGACGGCCAGGTGGTCTCAGGCCGCTGCCACGCCGCGCCCCTGCGCCGCCGCGGCGGCGGCGGCATCCGGATCCGTGAGGAGTGGGAGCGCTACGGCCCCAGCGCCGCCACCGGCGTCTCCTACCTGGAAGAGGTGGATGCTGGCTAGCCCGGCTATGCTGACTCCCGGACTCCAACCCCAAGACCCACAACAGCCCGACCCCCCGCGTGGAGCCGATCATAAGGAGGCACTGGTGATGGACAAGCGGCTCGCGCCCGGTGACCCGGCGCCGGACTTCACCCTGCCGGACGCGGACGGCAACCAGGTTTCGCTCTCCTCCTTCCGCGGCCAGCGGGTGATCGTCTACTTCTACCCGGCGGCGATGACTCCGGGCTGCACCAAGCAAGCCTGCGACTTCCGCGACAACCTGACTGTCCTGAACCACGCGGGCCTGGCGGTGCTCGGCATCTCCCCAGACCAGCCCGCCAAGCTGGCCAAGTTCCGCGACAAGGAGGGTCTGACCTTCCCGCTGCTCTCCGACCCCGATCACGCTGCCGGAGAGGCCTACGGCGCCTACGGCGAGAAAAAGCTCTACGGCAAGACCACCGTCGGCGTGATCAGGTCCACGTTCGTGATCGACGCCGACGGCAAGATCGCCAGGGCGATGTACGCCGTCAAAGCCACCGGTCACGTCGCCCGCCTCCTCACCGAGGTCGGTGCCTAGCGGTACATTCACCTCACGAGGTCCGTGCCTAGCGGCACATTCACCTCACGCGGGCGTGGCGAAATGGCATACGCGGCAGGTTTAGGTCCTGTTGGTGGCGACACCGTGGGGGTTCAAATCCCCCCGCCCGCACCCCTTGCCGAGCACACCGTGAACCCTCATTCAGGTCGCGGTGGTCGCGCATGACCCTCCGAAAACTGCTGGACGCAACTTCAGCGCTTGGCTCACTCCAGATGCCCTCGTTTGGCTCCCCCCGGGTGCCCCCTGCTGGTCAACTAGTACGAACTTGCCCAGTACCACAGTGGTCACAGGGACCGCACCAGCAGCAAAAACGTAGGGACCGCTCCGGTTATCGTGGTGGATCCGGGTTCCATGGTGGATCCGGGGTATTCCCGTGCACCGGATCCGCCGCCAAGCCCGGATCCACCGCGAAAAACCTGCCAATGAATACGGCAGACTGAACAAATGGGATGCACGTAGCCGACCTAGAGCGAGATGGTCTGGTGGCTTCAGTGGCCGCCATGCGAATGAGCTGGCTCGCGCTACTGGTGGGCATGAAGGTTGGTGCTGAGGCCGCTCCACTTGCCCGGCCGGGTGAGGGCCTCGACGGACCCGGTGACGCTGTTGCGGCGGAACAGGAGCCCGGCCTGCCCGCTCAGGTCGCGTGCCTTGGCCTGCTCGCCGCCGGGGAGCGCGACGATCGTGCCGGCGGTGAGGTAGAGCCCGGCTTCGATGACGCAGTCGTCGCCCAGGGAAATCCCCAGCCCGGAGTTCGCGCCGAGCAGGCACCGCTGGCCGACGGTGATGATCTGCGTGCCGCCGCCGGACAGGGTGCCCATGATCGAGGCCCCGCCGCCGATATCCGTACCGGCGCCGACAACCACGCCCTGGCTGATGCGGCCTTCTACCATCGAGGGCCCGAGCGTGCCGGCGTTGAAGTTGACAAAGCCCTCGTGCATGACGGTGGTCCCCTCCGCCAGGTGGGCGCCCAGTCGGACCCGGGCGCCGTCGGCTACCCGCACGCCGCTGGGCACCACGTAGTCCAGCATCGGCGGGAACTTGTCCACCGAGTGGACCTGCAGATGGATGCCGCGAGCCAGCGCCCGCTGCCGGACGGCGCCGATCTCGCTGACGGCGGCGGGTCCCAGGGACGTCCAGCCCACGTTGGGCAGGGCGGCGAAGATCCCGTCCAGGTTCATGGAGTTCGGGCGCACCAGGCGGTGGGAGAGCAGGTGGAGCCGCAGGTACGCGTCAGCGGTATCGGCCGGCGGCAGGTCCAGGTCAGCGGTCACGCACAACTGGCGGCGTACCTGTACTGCGCGAACGGGATCTTCTCGTTCCTCCGGGAGATCATTTTCCGTGCCGTCGGCCGCGCCGGGCATTCCCAGTTGCGGCGCGGGAAACCAGAAGCTGAGCGGAGCCCCGTCCCGCGCCACCGTAGCGACCGCGTATCCCCATGCCGAATTACCCACGCAGCGAAGCTACCGCAGACCAATCACAGGTCGGGTACCGCCCGCACCTGAGATCGATCATCGGGTGGATGGCCGAGCAGTACACCCGGCTCAGCCGCCGTTGATCAGCATCGAATCGATGTTGAAGCTCGGATCGAACCCGAGGAACTGCTGCATGACGCTGACCACCCGCTGCAGCTGGAGCTTGTCCACGGTGCCGACCGGTCCCGAGGTGACCGGGTACTGATCCACGGACATCAGCGCCGCGGTCGTCTTGGTCAAGCCGAGCGGCGCCGGCAGCCGCTCCATGGCCTGTTCGACCGCGGCCCGGTTGGTGTCCGCGATCTGCTGGCCCGCTTCCAGCGCACGGTAGAACGCCGCGAGCGTCTGCGGGTGCTGCTTGGCCCACTGCTCGGTGGCCACGTAGCCCTCGACCGGGAAGCTCGTGGTCGCGCCCTGATTCAGGTCGGCCAGCGGCACGGCGCCGTAGCTCTGTTCAGCGATGCTAGCGAAGGGCTCGGGCAGCACCGCCGCGTTGACGGCGCCTGCACTGAGTTCGGCGGGTATCTGAGGAAACGCGTACTTGGTAACGAAGTGCACGTTTTTGGGGGAGATGCCGTGTTCGGTCAGGACCGACGCGGCCAGCAGGTACAGGATGTTGTTCGGCGCGTTGATGGCGACGGTCCGGCCCTTCAGATCCCCCAGGGACCTGATCGGCGAGCCGGGCATCGTGTACAGATCCTGGGCTCCCGGCTCCATCACCGACCCTTCGGCGAAGATGTCCAGGTTGGCCTGGCCGTCCTGCTGGGCCTGGATATAGGAGACGTAATTGCCGCCGGTGATCTGGTATTGGCCCTTCACCTGCAGCGCGATCGCGGTCTCGCTGCTGGTGACGAACTTCGGGATGATATTCAGTCCCTGCGCTGTGAACAGGCCATCGTAATACGCGATGAAGAACCCCGCCGAGTCCAGGGCCGGAACGACCCCGACGGTCAGGGTCGCGTGTTCTCCGGACGAGTCCGCGGCCGCCGACTTCCCGCCTGAGGAGCATCCGGCGGCCAGCACCAGTGTCAAGGCCGTGACCAGCAGCGCGGTACCCCGCACACGCCTGGTTCTCATTTTCGCCTAGCCCTTTCGAGGGTAAGGGGCAACGCGTGGATGGGACGTCCCGGTGCTTCCGGCGACCCGGGCACCTGACCCGTCGTGTCCTTCACTCATAGTCAATCGGCAGCATAAGGCAGCGGACGTGATCAATTCGTACTTTGGTCAAAATCGGTGACAGCCACCCTTCGGGGGACGACCAGCGCAATAGTGGCACAAGGTGCTATTCGTATGACATTAAGTCACAGTTGGGGCGTCTTCACCCGATCTGTGATCTATGAGGCTGGTGAGGAACGTCACAACGTGTGATGATGCCGTGCCACGCCCTGGTCGACCCAGCCTGGCTCGGCACCCTGATCAGCCGCCGGTCCGGCTGTCATCATGGCAACACGTGCTCCCCAGAGGGACCAGGTGATGTAAACGTCACCGTAGACCTGACAAAATAAGCCCCTCTATCCCGAACGAGCAGAGGTACCACCGCCAGGCCAGCTTCTGGATCGCCGGAGGTCTGGGCCGGGCCAGGAAACGGAGCACGTCATGGCGGACGCGGAGATCGAGTCGAAGCCGGTTGATCAGGACGCGCTGGTCGCGGACATCGACCGCACCCGCGCGGAACTGGCGCGCACCATCGATGCCATAGCCGATCGGGTCAGCCCGAAGAAGAATGTCAACCGGGCGGTGGAGCAGATCCGCCAGCGGGCCAGCCAGATCGACCCGCTTGTGGCGGGCGCCGCCGCCGCGGCGGTCGTCGTCGGCCTGACCGCCTTCGTCCTCCTGCGCCGCCGCCGCAAGCGCTGAGCCGGCGAGCACCGAGCCAGCCAGCACCGAGCCAGCCAGCACCGAGCCAGCCAGCACCGAGCCGGCCAGCACCGAGCCGGCCAGCACCGAGCCGGCCAGCAACCGAGGGCGCGGGTCAGCCGGCGCTCTTGGTCAGCTCTTCGTACTCGGCCGCGGACAGCAGGTCGGTCGGCAGGGCCGCGTCGCCGTTGCCGTCGGCAGCCACCCGCACCCGGAACATCCAGCCGGCCGCGTACGGCTCGGCGTTGACCAGCGAGGGGTCGTCCTCTAGCTCGCCGTTGACCTCGATGACCTCGCCGTCCACGGGCGAGTACAGGTCGCTGACGGACTTGACCGATTCGACTTCGCCGCATGGCTCGCCCGCGGTGACGGTGGCGCCCGGGGTGGGCAGCGACACGAAGACCACGTCGCCGAGTTGCTGGGCCGCGTAATCGGTGATGCCGACCGACGCCGAAGTGCCCTCGACTGACACCCACTCGTGCTCCGGGGTGTAGTGCAGTTCGGCTGGAACACTCATCGTTATCGTCTCCTGGAGTAAAACGGCAGATCCGTCAGGTGCGCGGGGACAGCTTCGCCCCTGATGTCGACAGCCAGGGCGGCGCCCGCCAGGCTTGCGGCCTGGCGGTCAAGATAGGCCATGGCGATGGGCACGCCGAGGGTGGGGGACGGGGCGCCGCTCGTGACGGTACCGCAGGTCCGGCCGTCCGCGAGCACGGGGTAGCCGTGCCGGGCGACCCGGCGGGACGCGATGGTCAGTCCGGCCAGATGCCGGCTCGATCCGGCAGAAGCGCGGGCGGCCAGGGCCTCGCGGCCGACGAACTCGCCCGGCTTGTCGAACTTCACCACCCGCCCTAGTCCCGCTTCAAACGGTGTCACGTCCGGGCCGAGCTCGTTGCCGTACAGCGGCATGCCGGCCTCAAGCCGGAGCGTATCGCGGGCCGCCAGGCCGGCCGGGACCAGGCCGGCCCCACTGCCGGCGGCGGCCAGCGCCGTCCAGACATGCTCGGCGTCCCGGGGGCGGCAGTACAGCTCGAAGCCGTCCTCACCGGTGTACCCGGTCCGCGCCACCCAGGCCTCGCGCCCCGCGACCGTGCCGAACGCACC
>Ga0302184_10001031_pt1 | contig 18215 bp, 19 predicted proteins | sample I_Palsa_N3_3_FD_200233 | JGI IMG/M metagenome (GOLD analysis project Ga0302184, IMG submission 200233) | Peat permafrost microbial communities from Stordalen Mire near Abisko, Sweden - I_Palsa_N3_3 | ecosystem: Environmental > Terrestrial > Soil > Palsa > Peat permafrost | place: Sweden...
TACTGCCGCATCCGCACGGTGCCTTCCAAGACCGTGCTGATCCATGCCGGCGATCTTCCCGATGTTCTCTACTACATCATCAGTGGCTCGGTCGAAGTGATGATCGAGGACGAGGAAGGCAACGAGATGGTGCTCGCCTACCTCAACAAGGGGCAGTTCTTCGGCGAAATGGGGCTGTTCTACGAGCAGCCCACGCGCAGCGCCTGGGTGCGCACCCGCAACGCCTGCGAGCTCGCCGAGATGACCTACCCGCGCTTCCGCCAGGTCGCGACCGAGAGCCCGGGCCTGATTTTCGAGCTCGCCACGCAGCTCGCGACCCGCCTGGATCGCACCAACCGCAAGCTCGGTGACCTGGCGTTCGTCGACGTCACCGGCCGCGTGGCCCACGCGATCACCAGCCTGTGCGATGAGCCCGACGCGATGACGCACCCGGAGGGCATGCAGATCAAGGTGTCGCGCCAGGAACTCTCGCGCCTGGTCGGCTGCTCGCGCGAGATGGCCGGCCGGGTGCTCAAGGTGCTCGAGGACCAGGGTCTGCTGCGCGCCACCGGCAAGACCATCGTGGTGTTCAATGCGCGGCCGAAGATGAAGACGCGGCCCGTGATCGTGCCCGCCAAGCCCGGCAAGGACAAACCCGTCGCCGCGCCGCGCCCGGCATTCGACGACGATGAGGACGACGAGGACGAGGGCTGATCAGGCCGCGGCCAGCGCCGAGCGCATGGCCGCGATGGTCGCCGCGTAGTCCTTGCTGCCGAATATCGCCGAGCCGGCCACGAATGTATCGGCGCCGGCCTGCGCCGCGGCGGCGATGTTGTCCACCTTGATGCCGCCATCGATCTCGACCCGGACCGCGCGCCCGCTGGCGACCACACGCCGCCGTACCTCGGCGATCTTGGGCAGCACGCTGGGGATGAACTGCTGGCCGCCGAAGCCCGGGTTGACCGACATCAGCAGCACCAGATCGAGCTTGTCGAGCGTGTAATCGAGCCAGTCGAGCGGCGTCGCGGGATTGAATACCAGCCCGGGCTTGCAGCCATGCTCGCGGATCAGGTGGATGGTTCGATCCACGTGTTCGCTGGCCTCGGGATGAAAACTGATATAGCTCGCCCCCGCCGCCGCGAAATCCGGCACGATGCGATCGACCGGTCGTACCATCAGGTGCACATCGATCGGCACGCGCACCCCGCGGCGGTGCAGCGCCTCGCACACCACCGGCCCCACGGTCAGATTGGGCACGTAGTGGTTGTCCATCACATCGAAGTGGATCAGGTCTGCCCCGGCGGCGATGACCGCATCGACCTGCTCGCCCAGGCGCGCGAAGTCGGCTGAGAGAATCGAGGGCGCGATCCAGTGGGCGGGGCTCTGGCCGGCAGGCTTGCTCATGCGGCTAGTCTAGCAGTCCTGCCAGCGGCCCCTAGCGCATGCCCCGGCGTTCGCGGATCAGCTCATAGGCCGACTGGATCTGCTGCGTGCGCTCCTTGGCACGCTCGAGCATCGACGGCGGCAGGCCGTTGGCCTTGAGTTTGTCCGGATGATGCCGGCTCATCTGCCGCCGGTAGGCCTTCACGATCTCCTCGTCCGTCATGTGGACCGTGGCCTCGAGCAGGCTGTAGGCCTGCGCAATGCGCTCAGTGCTGCTCGCCGCAGCGCCCATGCCTGCGCCGCCCGCGCCGCCCGCGCCGCCCGCGCCACCGGTGCCACCCGCACCCCCGCCCCCGGCCGTCCCCTGGCGAAAGCGCAGCAGGCTCTCCAGCCGCACGAAGTCGCCGGCCGACAGGCCCAGCAGCAGCGCCACGCGCTGCAGCCGCGCACGCGGCACGGCGGACAGGCCATTGCCGGCAAGCGATGCCTGGAGCTGGATCTCCACGAAAAATTGCGCCAGGTCCGGATAGCGCGCGATCGATGCGCGCAAGCGTGCGAGCGCCGGGTCGAGATCAAACCCCGGCTGCTTGCCCTCGGTGAAATAGCCGATCGCGGCCTGCACCTGCCCCGGCTGCAGATGCAGCGCATGCATGATCGCGCGCGCCGAGGCGATCTCCTGCTCGGTGACGCGGCCATCTGCCTTGGCGATATGGCCCATGACCCGGAAGGTGGTCGGAAAGAACAGCTCATTCACCAGCCGCGGATCCGGGCCGCCACCGAAGGTGGCGCGGCTGATCTGCCCGCTATCGAACAGATGGCCGATGAACCCCCCGAGCACCGCGCCGATCGGCCCCAGCACCACGAAGCCGATCGTGGCGCCGATGATCTTGCCGCCCCAGTTCATCGCTCGCGCTGCCGTTCCTGTGTGCTCATCGATGTCCGCCATCCTTATGCTTGACCCCGCCGCCGCACGGGCGGCAAGATGCGCGCCCTTTTCACGCGCCCGGTATGGTAGCAAGCCTTGGCCACGACCCCCGGCACGGTTGCCGAAACCGCGGTCTACGACACCGAATTGGCCGGCCTGACGCGGCTGCATCGCGGCAAAGTGCGCGATCTGTACGCGCTGGGCGACGATCACCTGCTGCTGGTCGCCACCGATAGGCTGTCGGCGTTCGACGTCGTCTTGCCCGATCCGATACCCGGCAAGGGCCGCGTGCTCAACGAAATCTCGCTGTTCTGGTTCGCCCGCACCGCGCACATCGTGCCCAATCACCTGACCGGCCTGCCGCTGAGCTCCGCGGTCACCGATGCCGCGCAGCTCAGGCTGCTCGAGGGTCGCGCGGTGATCGTGCGGCGCCTGCGCACGCTGCCGATCGAAGCGGTGGTGCGCGGCTACCTGATCGGCTCGGCCTGGAACGACTACCGTGCCGATGGTGCCATCTGCGGCATCGAGCTGCCGCCCGGCATGCAGCAGGCGCAGGCCCTGCCGGCGCCGATATTCACGCCCGCGACCAAGGCTGAGCACGGCGAGCACGATCAGAACATCTCGTTCGAGGCGACGGCGAAGCTCATCGGCGCGCCGGTGGCGGCCGCGGTGCGCGACACCGCGCTGGCCCTGTACCGCTTCGCCGCCGAGCACGCGCGCGCGCGCGGCATCATCATCGCCGATACCAAATTCGAATTCGGGGTCGACCCCCAGGGCCGGCTGACGCTGATCGACGAGGTGCTGACGCCGGATTCCTCGCGCTTCTGGCCGGCCGACACCTGGCGGCCCGGCAGCAGTCCGCCGTCGTTCGACAAGCAGTACGTGCGCGACTATCTGGAGACCTTGGCCTGGAACAAGCGGGCGCCCGGCCCGCACCTGCCGCGCGAGATCATCGAGCGCACCAGCGAGAAATATCGCGAAGCACTGCGCCGGCTGACCAGCCCCTAGCCACATGAACAGCATGCCGGACACGCGCCCCGCCCCCGAGAGTCTCTGGACCCGGGTGCAGCGCCTGCCGGATCGGCTGCTGTTCGGCCCGGAGGCCGAGCAGCCCGGGGTCGGCGGGCTGCTGCGCCGCTGGGCGCGCTACCCCTACGCACTGCTGCGCGATCTTGCCGGCGGCAAGCTCAATCTGCACGCCATCGGCCTGGTGTACGCGAGCGTGCTCGCCATCATCCCGCTGCTCGCCTTCAGCTTCGGCCTGCTCGTAGGCTTCCATGCCCAGGGCATCCTGCAGCCGCTGGTGCATGATTTCTTCGGGCCGATGGGTAGCGCCGCCGACGAACTCACCGCCCGCGTCATGGAATTTGCTAATAAAGTCCGCGGCGGACTGGTCGGCTCGGTGGGTCTGGTGCTGCTGATCTGGACACTGATCAGCACCATGAAGAAGATCGAGGACGGCTTCAACTTTGTCTGGCACGTGGACGTGCCGCGCAACCTCGCGCGCCGCATGGCCGAGTACCTGGCGCTACTGATCACCGGTCCGGTACTGCTCGCCGCGGTGGTCGGGGTCTCGCGACTTGCGGCTGACAGCGCGCCCATGCGGGTGCTGTCCGAGCTGCCGCCGATGGTGCGCGTGGTCGCGCTGGTATTGAGCATCGCGCCCTCCGTGATCGCCGCGGGGCTGCTCACCATCATCTACATGGTGGTCCCCAACACGCAGGTTCGCTTCCGGCCCGCGCTCGCCGGGGGCATTGCCGCGGGCATTCTCTGGGCTGCGATCGGCCGCTTCTTCACCCTGTTCGTGCTGTTTTCCTCGCGCCTCACTATCGTCTATGCGGGCTTTGCAATCATCATCGCCACGCTGGTGTGGACCTATTTCAACTGGATCATCCTGCTGATCGGCGCGCAGGTTTCGTTCTATGCCCAGAACCCGAGCTATCTGCGCGTCGGCCTGCATGAGCCGCGGCTGTCCTGCGCCGACACCGAGCGGCTCGCCATCGGGATCATGTACCTGGTCGCCGAGCGTTACCACGCCGGCGGCGCGCGCCACACGATCCCGGACCTGGCCGACCAGCTGGGTTATCCGGGAATCGCCGTCGCGCGCATGTGCGCCACGCTTGAGGCCGCGGGCTTTCTCGCCTCGGCGGCGAACGAATCACTGCTGCCGGGACGCGACATCGCGCAGATTCCCGTGGTCGCCATCCTCATGGTGGCGCGCTCGCACAGCAGCGGCCTGATCCGCACCACCACCGCGACACCGCCCGTGGTGCTGCGCTTCTGCGGCGAGCTCGAGGGCGCCTGGCAGCAGCGCTGCGGCGCGATGATGCTCAGCGAGCTGCTCGAACCGGATGCCTGACAATCGAGACGACGATCGCTGCGACGATCAAGCGGAAACGCAGGGAGGGATTGAGCTATACAGTTCGTTTTTCGTAATGAAAAACGAACTGTATAGTTCAACCCCTCCGTTCGCTGCCGATCATCGCAGTGATCATTCCCCCGCGATCGTCATCGCCTCGATCAGCAGCGATCCGGTTCGAATGGCCCCCTGCACGTCCACGTCGCTGCCGACCGCGACGATGGTGCGCAGCATCTCGCGCAGGTTGCCCGCGATCGTGACCTCGTGCACCGGAAAGGCGATGGCGCCGTGCTCGACCCAGAAGCCGCTCGCCCCGCGCGAGTAATCGCCGGTGACGCCGTTGACGCCCTGGCCCATGAGCTCGGTGACGTAGAAGCCGGTATCCATGCGCCGCAGCAGCTCATCGAAACTGCCGCTCTCGCCCGAGCTCACCAGCAGATTGTGGATGCCGCCGGCGTTGCCCGTGGTCGTGAGCCCGAGCTTGCGCGCCGAGTAGCTGCCGAGCACATAGCCCTGCAGCACCCCGGCGCTCACCAGGTCGCGATCCCGCGTCGCCACGCCCTCGGCATCGAACGGGCTGCTCGCCAGCCCCTGGCGCAGATGCGGGCGTTCGACGATGTTCACGAATGACGGAAACACCGCCTGGCCGGCGGCATTGAGCAGGAACGAGGAGCGCCGATACTGGCTGGTGCCGCTGACGGCGCCGATGAAATGACCGAACACCCCGCGCGCCAGCTCCGGTGCGTACAGCACCGGCGCGCGCCGCGTCGTCAGCCGCCGCGCGCCGAGGCGGCGCAGCGCGCGCTGCGCGGCGCGTTTGCCGATCGCGTCGGCCGGCTCGAGCGCGGCCGGGTTGCGCGCCACGGTATACCAGTAGTCGCGCTGCATATCCTGGCGCTCCTGCGCCACCAGCGCACAGCTCAGGGAATGGCTGGTGCTCGGATAGCCCGCCAGAAACCCCAGGCTGTTGCCGTGTACCCGCACACCGCTGTGCGTCGTGACGGTCGCACCCTCGGAATTCGTCAGCCGGGCATCGCAGTCGAGCCCGGCGGCCTCGCACTCGCGCGCCAGCTCGATCGCCTGTTCCGGCTCGATATCCCAGAAATGATACAGATCCAGGTCCGGAATCTCGCGCGCCAGCGCCTGCGGGTCGGCCAGCCCGGCGCATGCGTCCGCGGCCGTGTGCTGCGCGATCGCCGCGGCCTTCACCACCGTCGCGTGCACGGCCGCGGGGCGCAGATCCGCGGTGCTCGCCGAACCCTTCGACTTGCCGAAATAGACCGTGACCGACAGGCCGCGGTCGCGGTGATACTCGATGGTATCGATCTCGCCCAGTCGCACCGTCACCGTCAGGCCCCGTTGCAGGCTCACGTCCGCCTCGGCCTCACTCGCACCGCTGCTGCGCGCCTCGCCGAGCGCGCTGGCGACGACCTCCTTGAGCTCTGCGAGCCTCGAGCCATCGACCTGCCTCGAAGCCACCACCTGCTGCTGCATTCCCGAAAGTTCCTTGCTGCGGCCCGCTCGCGCCCTTGAGGCAACGCGACCCGGCCTGTGCCATGATTTCTCTTCCGATTGTAACAGCGCGCCGCCGCGCCCCCGGGCGGCTTGGGGAGCCTTGGCTTGAGCAAGCGAAGATCGAGCGCCGGCGATCCGGTCGCTGCGCCCGCAGCGGCCGCGGCGCCCCCTGAGCACGCCGACTCGCAAGCCGGCGACGACGATGCGCCCGAGGAGCGTCCGAGCCGCTCGGCGCGCAAGCGCCAGGCCGAAGCGCTGCAGAAGCTCGGCGTGGGTCTGACCCGCATGCGCCCGGCGAAGTTGCACCAGCTGCAGCAGCACCTGCAGCTGCCGGAGATCCTGTTCGAAGCCATCCTCGAAGCCCAGCGCCTGCGCGGCGGCGGCGCCCTCGCCCGTCAGCGCCAGTACATCGGCCGCCTGATGCGCAACGTCGATGCCGCGCCGATCGAGCGCGCGCTCGCGGCGTTCGAGAGCAGCGGCGATGTTAAACTGGGCCGATGAAAACCGTCGTCGGCATCATCATGGGATCGTCTTCCGATTGGGAGACGATGAGCGCCGCCGCCGAGATGCTCACCAAGCTCGCGATCACGCATGAGGCGCGCGTGGTGTCGGCGCACCGCACCCCCGATCTGCTGTTCGAATATGCCGCGGGCGCGGCCGCGCGCGGCCTGGAAGTGCTGATCGCCGGCGCCGGCGGCGCGGCGCACCTGCCCGGCATGACGGCGGCCAAGACCACGTTGCCGGTCCTGGGCGTGCCGGTGCAATCACGCGCGCTCAACGGCCTCGACTCGCTGCTCTCGATGGTGCAGATGCCCGCCGGCGTGCCGGTCGCGACCTTTGCCATCGGCACCGCCGGCGCCACCAACGCCGCGCTGTTCGCTGCCGCGATTCTCGCGCCACGCTACCCGGAGGTCGCGCAGGCCCTCAAGCAGCAGCGCGAGGCGCAGACCGCGGCGGTGCTTGCCAGGCCGGACCCGCGCAGTCCCTGACACGCGCGGTCCCTGACACAAGGCTTTCAGATCCATGACCATAGGCATCGTGGGCGCCGGCCAGCTCGGCCAGATGATGGCGCTCGCCGGCTATCCGCTCGGCCTCGACTTCCTGTTCTTCGACCGCAGCCCCGACACGCCGGCGGGCCGCATTGCGCCGCTGCTGGCCGGTGAGTTCCACGACCTGGCGCTGCTTGCCGAGCTCGCGCGGCGCAGCGACGTTATCAGCTTCGATTGGGAAAACATCAGCGTCGAGGCGCTGCGCCGTGCGGCGCGCGGCACTCGTATCGCCCCGCCGCTCAAGGCGCTGGCCGTGGCCCAGGACCGCCTGGCCGAGAAGCACTGCTTCCAGCGCCTGTCGATTCCCACCACGCGCTTCGCGCCCGTGGACAGCCGCGCTGCACTCGCCCACGCCGTGGATCGCGTCGGCCTGCCCGGAGTGCTCAAGACCCGGCGCTTCGGCTACGACGGCAAGGGCCAGTACGTGCTGCGCAGCCTTGCCGACCTCGATGCCGCCTGGGACGCGCTCGGCAGCGCACCGCTGCTGTACGAGGAGTTCGTGCCGTTCGATTATGAGGTGTCCATCATCGGCGTGCGTGCACGCTCGGGGCAGATCGCCGTCTATCCACTCAATCGCAACTACCATGTCGATGGCATCCTGCGCCTGACGCTCGCCCCGTGGGCCGCCCCGCGCCTCGCGCGCGCGGCACGGCTCAGCCTTACGCGCCTGCTCGAGCACTTCCACTATGTCGGTGTGCTGACGGTCGAGTTCTTCGTGCATCGTGGGCGGCTGCTGGCGAACGAAATGGCGCCACGCGTGCACAACTCGGGTCACTGGAGCATCGAAGGGGCCATCACCAGCCAGTTCGAGAACCACGTGCGCGCGATCGCCGGCCTGCCCCTTGGCGCGCCCACCGCGCGTGGGCATTCGGCCATGATCAACCTCATCGGCAGCATGCCCGCGCCACGCCGGTATCTGGCCGAGCCCGTCCTGCATTGGCACGACTACGGCAAGGAACCCCGTCCCGGTCGAAAACTGGGCCATTGCACCATTAATGAATCGACAGCTTCGCGACGTACATCACGCGCCAAAGCGCTATTATTGCAGCTGTATCCGCAACTTGCGCTCAGGCCGTAGTATCATTTCGCGGCTATGAACCTGGAGCTGTTCAAACTCAGAGAACTCCCATTCCGGCTCAGCCCGGATCCGCAGTTCCTTTATTTGAGCAAGGCACACGCGCGCGCCAAGGCCTACATGGAGTCGACCGTGTGGTTCGCCGACGGCTTCGTCGTGATCACCGGCGAGATCGGCTGCGGCAAGACCACGCTGATCGAAACCTTCCTGCAGGAACTGCAGAACGATGTGATCGTCGCGCAGATCAATCAGACCCAGGTCTCCTCGCTCGAGTTTCTGCAATCGGTGCTGGTGCAGTTCGGCTTCAAGCCGTTCAAGATGAAAAAGGCCGAGCTGCTCGCCACCCTCAACGACTATCTGGTCGAGCAGTACAACGCCGGCCACAAACTGGTACTGATCATCGACGAGGCGCAGAACCTGACCCAGACCGTGCTGGAGGAGGTGCGGTTGCTCTCGGGTATCGAGACGCCGAAGGAAAAGGTGCTGCGCATCATTCTGGCCGGCCAGCCCGAGCTCAATGACAAGCTCGATGCCCCGGAGCTCGAGCAGCTCGCGCAGCGTGTTCGCCTGCGCTTCCATCTGCCGGCGCTCACCAGCATCGAGATGCGCGCCTACATCCTGCACCGGCTCGAGGTCGCGGGCTCCCAGGGCCGCGAAATTTTCGCCAACGACACCTTTGAGCTGATCTTCCGCTACACCGGCGGCGTACCGCGGCTGATCAACACGCTGTGCGATACCTCGATGCTCTCGGCGGCGAACAGCAATCGCGACGCCGTCAGCCGCGATGATGTCATGGCCGCGATCGACGAACTGCAGTGGCAGGAATACTCCTCACGCACCGGCACGCGCCTGCTGCGCCTGCGCGGCGAGGCGCCTCCCGCCGTCGGCGTCGATCCGCGCGCGCGCGCCAACAATGGGGGCGATGCACCGCTGGCGCGCATCCTGCTCGCCTCCGGCGGCCGCACCGTCAGCGAGCGGGCGCTCTATCCGGGCCGCCTGATCATCGGGCGCACCTCCGCCAACGACCTGCAGATCGAGAGCCGCTTCGTCAGCCGTCACCACTGTCAGATCGTCACCTCGACCCACAGCTGCGTGATCGAGGACCTCAACAGCACCAACGGCATCTTTCTGCACTCCAAGCGCGTGCGCTACCACAACCTCAACGACGGCGATGTCGTCATGATCGGGCAGCACGAACTGCTCTACATCGATGAGCGGGCTCAGCACCGCACGCAGGGCGAGCCCCATGCCGCGTCCTCGGGCGCGGGCGACCAGCCGGCCGACACCGGCACCTGAAGGCCGCTCAGGGCTCCTCAGAGCGTCCCACCGCATCCGCGGCGCGCTCAGCGCTGCGGCGCGCCGCCGCGTCATCGCCCTCGACGCCCGCTGGTTCGTCCTGCAGCCAATACTCGGCGTGCGTGGCCCTGAAGTCGCGCCGCCGCAGCCATACGGCCGCCCCGCCGACCAATCCCAGCGTGCCGGCGATCAGCAGCAGTTCTGAGAGCACACCCGAATGCAGCTGATGGCTGACCGCGAGCAGCACGGCGCCAGCCAGCACGTACAGCCACGGCAGGCTCTCATACAGCGGCTTGGGTAAATGCAAGCGCCCCCCTAAGACGCCCGCGGTGTCAGGCCGTCCCGCCCACCGTCAGTCCATCGATGCGCAGCGTCGGCTGGCCCACCCCGACCGGCACGCTCTGGCCTTCCTTGCCGCACACGCCGATGCCTTCATCGAGCTTCAGGTCATTGCCGACCATCGCCACGCGCGTGAGCACGTCCGGCCCGTTGCCGACCAGCGTGGCGCCCTTGATCGCCGCGCCGAGCCGGCCGTTTTCGATCAGATAGGCCTCGCTGGCCGAGAACACGAACTTGCCCGACGTGATGTCCACCTGTCCGCCGCCGAAGTTCACCGCGTAGATCCCGCGCTGCACCGAGGCGAGGATCTCGCCCGGATCGTACGGACCGGGCCGCATGTAGGTGTTGGTCATGCGCGGCATGGTCACATGCGCGAACGACTCGCGGCGGCCGTTGCCGGTCGACTGTCCGCCCATGAGCCTGGCGTTGAGCGAGTCCTGCATGTAACCGCGCAGCACGCCGTCCTCGATCAGGGTCGTGCACTGCGTCGGCGTGCCTTCGTCATCGATATTCAGTGACCCGCGGCGCGACGCGAGCGTGCCGTCATCCACCACGGTGCAGCCCGGGGCCGCGACGCGCTCGCCGATGCGGTTGCTGAACGCCGAGGTGCCCTTGCGGTTGAAATCGCCCTCGAGCCCATGACCGATGGCCTCGTGCAGCAGGATGCCCGGCCAGCCCGGGCCCAGCACCACGGTCATGGTGCCGGCCGGCGCCGGCACCGCCTCGAGATTGACCAGGGCCTGGCGCACCGCCTCGCGTGCCAGCGACAGCGGCCGATCCTCGGCCACCAGCTCATCGAGCGTGTAGCGGCCGCCGCAACCGGCATAGCCCTGCTCGCGCCGGCCGTTCTGCTCCACCAGCACCGTCACGTTCATGCGCACCAGCGGCCGTACGTCCCCGGCCAGCACGCCGTGGCTGTTGGCCACCAGGATCAGATCGTGCGCCGCATGCACGCTGGCCATCACCTGCACCACGCGCGGATCCATGCGCCGCGTCTCGCGATCCACGCGCTCGAGCCAGGCGATTTTCTCCTCGTCCTGCAGACTGATGAGCGGATCGACCGGCAGATACAGCTGGTGTCCGGCCATCGGTCGCCACGCCTGCACCGCGCCCGCACCCCCGGCCACGGCGATGGCGCGCGCCGCCCGCGCCGCCTCCTCGAGTGCCGGCAGCATGATCTCGTCCGAGTAGGCAAACCCGGTTTTCTCGCCCGCCATCGCGCGCACACCCACGCCCTGCTCGATGCTGGAATTGCCTTCCTTGACGATCCCATCCTCCAGCGCCCAGCTCTCTTCGCGCGAGAGCTGGAAATACAGGTCGGCGGAATCCACGGCCGAGCCCAGCACCAGCCCGAGCGCCTGCTCGACCCGGCCCACATCCAGGCCGGCCGGCGCGAGAATGCCCTCGCGCACGTAGCGCAACGGGTCGAAGGTAAGTTCCTTGGGTGAAGCGGCCATGGCGCGGCTATTGACGCTCACAATAGCCGGTGCGTCAAGGCAGGAAAATTGCGCCTGGTCTCAGCCTGGGCCGCCAGGTCGAGCTCCGCGATGACCACCCCGGTGCCGCTGCTCAGGCGCGCACGCACGCTGCCCCAGTAATCCACGATCAGACTGTCGCCGTAGGTCTCGCGGCCGCTGGCATGGCGCCCCCACTGCGCCGCTGCAACCACATAGGACAGGTTCTCGATCGCCCGGCAGCGCAGCAGCACCTCCCAGTGCGCCTGGCCAGTCGGCACGGTAAAGGCCGACGGGATGCTGAACCACTGGGCGCCCGCCGCCGACAGCTGCCGATACAGTTCCGGGAAGCGCATGTCATAACACACCGACAGTCCCAGCAGCCCCGCCGGCGTCGGTACCAGCACGGCGCGCGCGCCCGGAGCAATGTTGGCCGACTCACGGTAGCTCTCGGTTCGCCCCGGAAGGTCGACGTCGAATAAATGCATCTTGTCGTAGCGCGCCGCACGGCGCCCGTCATCGGCGTACACCAGACAGGCAGCGGCGACGCGTCCGCCGGGCTCCTGCGCGATCGGGGTCGTGCCGCCGACGATCCACAGCCCGAGCTCGCGCGCCTGCTGCGACAGAAAGCGCTGCACCGGGCCGTCGCCGTCGGCCTCCGCGATGGCGCGCTTGTCAGCATCGCGCAGTCCCATGAACGAGAAGTTCTCCGGCAGCACCGCCACGCGCGCGCCGCCCGCGCGCGCCTCGGCCAGCAGACGCCCGGCCGCCTCCAGATTCACCGCCACATCCGCGGCTGAGGTCATCTGCAGCGCGGCCACCTTGACCGGTTCAGCGGATGCTGTGGATACCAAAGCTCATACCTCCGCGCTGGCCTTCGAGCACCAGGTCGGCACGCCCGCCGCGGCCAGCAGGCGCGCGGTCTCGAACAGCGGCAATCCCACCACGCCCGAGTAACTGCCGCGCAGCTCCTCGACGAACGCCGCGCCCAGCCCCTGGATCGCATAGGCGCCCGCCTTGTCGCGCGGCTCGCCGCTGTCCCAATAGACCGCACATTCGCGCGGCTCGAGCGCCCGGAAGCGCACTTCGCTGCGCGACAGCGTGCATTGCAGCCCGTTCGCACTGGCCAGTGCCACCGCCGAGAGCACCTGATGCCAACGTCCCGAGAGCCGCGCGAGGATGGCGAGCGCATCGGCGCGATCGCGCGGCTTGCCGATGAGCTCATCGTCGATCGTCACCGCCGTATCCGCCCCCAGCACCGCCAGCTCGACCGCGGCCGCGGAACCGCCGACCGCCGCCAGCGCCACCTGCACCTCCAGCGCCTTGCTCCTGGCCAGGCGCTGCACGCACTCCTCGACCGCTTCCCCGGCAGTGCGCCGCTCATCGATCTGCGCCGGCACCACGCGATGCGGCACGCCGATCTGCGTCAGCAGCTCGCTACGACGCGGCGATGCCGAAGCCAGGATCACGACCGGTGCGGTCATTGCTCACTCACGCCCACCATCACTCGCGATGATAAGGGTGTGCTGCCAGCAGGGTCGCGGCCCGATAGATCTGCTCGGCCAGCAGCACGCGGACCAGCCCATGCGGCAGCGTCAGGCGCGATAACGACCAGCGGAAATGGCCGCGCGCCAGTACTTCCTCGGACAGACCGTCGGGTCCACCGATGATGAACGCCAGATCCTGTCCCGACGCGCGCCGCTGCTCGAGCCAATGCGACAGTTCCTTGGTGCTGCGCTGGGCGCCATGCTCATCCAGCGCCACCACGAAATCGCGCGGCGCCAGGGTTGCCAGGATTTTCTGCGCCTCCGCCGACATCGCCGCGAGCGCGGCACTGCCGCTGTGCCGGCGGCTGGCGGTGGGCAGTTCGATCAGCTCGAGCTTCCACAGGCCGCGCATGCGGCGCCAATATTCGTTGAATGCCGCATCCACCCATTCGGGCATGCGGGTGCCGACGGCAATCAATCGCAGTCGCATGGGCGTGTGATGCTCGCGCAGCGTTAGGGTTACACCGCGCGGGCGCGCTGCACGCGCCGCTGCGTCCCGGACGGCGCCTCCCACAGCTGCTCGATCGAATAGAACTCGCGCACCCGCGGTAGCATCACGTGCAGCAGCACATCCTGCAGATCCACCAGGACCCATTCCGCGTCCCGCTGGCCCTCGACTCCGAGCGGCCGGCGCCCCGCCTCGCGCGCCTTCTCGACCACGCGCTGCGCGATCGCCCGCACGTGCCGATCGGAGGTGCCTGAAGCCACGATCATGGCGTCGGCGATATCGGTCAACCCGCGCACATCCAGCAATTTGATGTTGACTGCCTTCATCTCATCCAGCGCCGCGAGCACGAGTTTTTCGAGCACGAAGTTGCGTCGCAGTGCGCGGCGCGGGCGAGCGAGTGTGGTCATGCGCGTCGGTTCAGCCTCCCTGACGATTACGCGCAGCATAGCACCCGCTGCGCGCGATGAGGTCGCGCACCGCCTCGGGCACCAGGTAGCGCAGGTCCTGGCCGGACATAATCAGCGCCCGCAGATCGGTCGAGGCGATCTCGAGCTGCGTCACCGCGCGCACGTAGATCCGGCCGGCCGCCGAGCTGTGCAGATCGCGAATGCTGCCGGTACCACGATCGACCATGACTTCTCCCAGCGGCCCGGTGATCGGCGCCTTCCAGCCCGGCCGGTGCGCCACCACCACGTGGCAGAGCTCGAAGATCTCGCGCCAGCGGTGCCAGGTGGGCACGCCCAGAAACGCGTCCATGCCGAGCAGCAGGCACAGCGAGCGCTCCGGGTATTCGCGCCGCAGGTCGGTGATTGTATCGATCGAATATGACACTCCGCTGCGGCGGATCTCGCGGTCATCGACGATGAAGCCCGGCTGGCCGGCGACCGCCGCGCGCACCATTTCGAGCCGCAGCTCGCTGGGCGCCAGTGCGTCTTCACGGTGCGGTGGATTGCCGGTGGGCAGGAATCGCACCTGCGCGAGCTTCAGCGCCTGCAGCAGCTCGAAGGCGGTTCGTAAATGCCCGTAATGGATCGGATCGAAAGTGCCGCCAAAGAGGCCGATAGGTTCTGCCATGTCGGCGCCAAGTCTGGTGGCCGACGCTGCGTTGCGCAAGCCGCGCCGCCGAGTGCCGCGGCTCGCCGCTCAGCGCCCGGCCGCTCGCACCAGCGGCAGGCTGCGCAGACCCGTGAGCTCCACCGCCAGCAGCGCCAGCTCGTCCCAGGGATCCCCTGCGCTCAGACCCTTGGCCATGCGGTCGGCACGGCCCGCACGCGTGGCCAGGCGCGCGAACGGCAACCCCCGGGAGCGCGCGCGCGCTTCCGCGGGCGCCGCGGCTTCCTGCGCGCGCAGCTCGCGCACCAGCGACCACAGCACCAGCACCGGCTCAGCCCCTTCGGATCGCAGTCCGCCCAGGATGCGCAGTGCCCGCGCGGCATCCGCGCCGCGCACCGCCTCGCCGAGCTGAAATACATCGAACCTGGCGCTGTCGGCGCTGCCGGCGGCGACCTCGGCGACACTCACAGTGGCCCCACGCGGCAGCAGCATCGCCAGCTTGTCGATCTCCTGGCGCGCGGCCAGCAGATTGCCTTCACTCCTCTCGGCGAGCAGTGCCAGCGCATCCGGGTTCGCCGTCAGTCCGGCCGCCGCGAAGCGCGCGCGCAGCCATTGCGGCAGGCGGGCACGCTCGACCGGCCAGATCGGCAGCCAGGCGCCGCGCTGCATCAGCGCCTGCACCCACTCCGAGCCCTGCGTCTCGCGCTCGAGCTTTTCGCTGACGATCAGCACCAGCAGGTCCTCGCCCGCGGCCTCGAACAGCCGCAGCAGTGCCGCGGCGCCAGCGACCCCCGGCTTGCCGCCCGGCATGCGGATCTCGACCATCCGGCGCGCAGTGAACAGCGACAGCGCCATCGCCGCCTGGCGCACCTCGTCCCAGACCGCGCTGCCGCGTTCGATGAAAAACACCTCCCGCTCGGCGAATCCGAGCGCGCGCGCCCGCGCCCGGATGGCATCGGTCGCCTCCTCCACCAGCAACGGCTCATCGCCCGACACCAGGTAGACGGGCAGCAGCCGCTCGGCCAGCTGCCCGCGCAAGCCCTCGAGCGTGAGCTTCACCGGTTGGATCCCATGGCGGTGTCCCGTGCCATCTTCAGCTGCTGTCGCATCGCGTTGTTGTGCTCCGTCACGACGATATCTTAAAGTGGCCCGCACCTTCGACACTGAGCGGGCGGTGCTGTCATGCCAACACTATTCGAGCGCATCGTCGCCGGCGACTTGCCGGCGACCATCGTTTACAGGGACGAGCGGGTCACCGCCTTTCGCGATATCCACCCGCGCGCGCCGACGCACATATTAATCGTCCCCAACAAGCCCATCCCGACCGCCAACGAGGTCACCGAGGACGATGCCGACCTCGTCGGCCATTTGATCGTGGTCGCGGCGCAGATCGCGCGCAGCCAGGGCATTGCCGAAAGCGGCTACCGGCTGATCGTCAACTGTAACCGCGACAGCGGCATGGAAGTGGCCCACCTGCACGTCCATCTGCTCGGCGGCAAGCCTCTCGGGCCGATGGTCTCGGGGTGAAGCGCCGCACTCACTCTACCCGGCGCACCGCAACCGGCAAGCGCACCGCGACCAGTCGGGGCAGCGCGGCGGCGCGGCCGGCGGCCACGCGGGCCGCACTAACCAGAAAGGCCGCTGCCCCCAAGAAGGCCACGGCGCCCAAAGCTGCCGCCGCCAGCGCCCTCTATCCGGCGATCCGGCCATTCCAGAAGGGCTTTCTGCGCGTCTCGAAGCTGCACGAACTGTACTACGAGCAAAGCGGCAACCCGAAAGGAAAACCGGTGGTATTCCTGCACGGCGGCCCGGGCGGCGCCACCGACCCGGCGATGCGCCGCTTCTTCGATCCGAAAGGCTATCGCATCGTGCTGCTCGACCAGCGCGGTTGCGGCGCCAGCCGGCCGCACGCCGAGCTGCGCGAGAACAGCACCTGGGATCTGGTCGCCGATCTCGAGACGCTGCGCGTTCATCTGGGACTGGAGCGCTGGATGGTGTTTGGCGGCTCCTGGGGCTCAACACTGGCACTCGCCTACGCGCAGAGTCACCCCGAGCAAGTCACCGAGCTGGTGCTGCGCGGGATTTTTCTGCTGCGCCGCTCCGAGCTCGAATGGTTCTATCAGGACCCGTTGGGCGCGGCCTCGATTTTCCCGGATCTGTGGGAGAAATATCTGGCGCCGATTCCGCCCGCTGAGCGCGGCGATCTGATCCTGGCCTATTACCGCCGGCTGATCTCCGAGGATCGCGCGACCCGCGCGACCGCGGCCCGCGCCTGGGCAACCTGGGAAGCCGCGACCAGTTTTCTGCGCGCCAATCCGACCTACGTCACCAAATTCGACAACCCCGACTACGCCGCGGCCTTCGCCCGCATCGAAGCGCATTACTTCGTCAATCGCGGCTTCATGACCAGTGACGATCAGCTGCTGAGCGAGGTTGAGCGCATCCGCCATATCCCGGCGGTGATCGTTCAGGGCCGCTACGACATCGTCTGCCCGATGAGAAGCGCCTGGGACCTGCACCGCGCCTGGCCCGAAGCCGAATTGCGGATTGTTCCCGATGCCGGCCACTCCGCATTCGAAACCGCCACCACGCGCGAACTGGTCGCCGCGACCGACCGCCTGCTGCGCCGCTCGCGCACCAGTCGCTAGCCGCCAGCCGCTCTTAAGATCGAGCCGGCGGCAAATTCAGGGAGGCGGTCGCATGGGCTGCTGCTGCAGCAGCTGCTCGATCCGCCCGCCGAAGTACGCCTGCGGATCCGAGGGGGTCACGTGTTCCGCGTTCTCACGCTTGGCAATGGCCGACCGAGTGAGCGCAAAAGCATCTTGCAGCGTGTGCGCACTGGGAAGTGCATCACGATAAAACGCCTCACCGAAGTACGTCAGGTCACGATCGTCGGAACATCCGAACGAGGTCTTATCGGCCGCGGCCGCGGTGATGAGCACCGTGTCGGGATCCTTCAGAGGGGCGATGAAGGCGCCGGCGTGACAGGCGGAGATCACGACGATGCGGCGCTTGATCCCGGAATCGCGCAGCGCGGCGGCCAGGTTTTCGCCGGTGACCTGCTCGAGCGGCAGCAGCCCGTTCGACACCGACAGCAGCGGTTCGTCCGAGCCATGCGATGAGAGCGCCAGGAACAGGATGTCGCGCTCCGGATCCATTTTCTTGGCAAGCTCGCCGAGCGCGTAGCGCAGCCCCGAGACCGTCGCCAGAGGATAGCTGTCGAAATCGCGGTGATCGTTGATCAGCAGCAACTGACGCGAGGCGCTGTCAAAACGCGCGCCGACGATGCGCGCGGCCAGCTTGATTTCCTCGGCGAACACCTTTTGCGAGGCTACGCCGGCAAAGCCGACAAAGAATACCGCGGGCCGGCCGCCGGTAGCCTCGTCGCTATCCGCCACGGCGTCCAGAGCATCATCCAGCCGGGAGCGCTGATCGAACAGCAGCGATTCGGCGACCGGGACCGACATCGAGGCATCGGATTCATCGACATTGCCGGGGGGCGCCCACAGGGTCGGGCGCAGATCCATGAGCGTACCGAGCCACAGATATCCGGCCAGCAGCGCCGCACCGGCCAGCACCGCCCTGAACGGCGCGGTGCCCGAAAGCGCGCGCAGTGAACGCGCGGCATAGAGCAGCACGTAGATGCCGAGAATGACCCAGGCGATCTGGCCCCGGCGACCGGCGGCAAAGGTCTCGATCAGCGCCATCACGATAATCAACAGCGGCAGCGATGCCACCACGACGAACAGCGTGCAGCGCACGGGCTGCGGCGGATTTGACAGTCGCGCCGTCA
>Ga0302184_10001035_pt1 | contig 18199 bp, 20 predicted proteins | sample I_Palsa_N3_3_FD_200233 | JGI IMG/M metagenome (GOLD analysis project Ga0302184, IMG submission 200233) | Peat permafrost microbial communities from Stordalen Mire near Abisko, Sweden - I_Palsa_N3_3 | ecosystem: Environmental > Terrestrial > Soil > Palsa > Peat permafrost | place: Sweden...
TCAGCCCCACGTGCTCGGTCACCGCGGCCAGGGCGGCCAGGATCGTGAAGGTGTCGGGCCGGCCGACCACGTCGAGGTCGTAGATCAGCCCGTTCTGCTCGCGCAGCCGCAGTCCCTCGGCCAGGAACAGGAAGTCGAACTTGCCTCGCTCGGCGGTCTGGGCGAACTGGCGGAACGAGTCGAACTCGATATGGCTGCCGGCGGCGGGGTCGCTCCACACCGTGGTGTTGTTCACGCCGGGAAAGTGCGCGGCCAGGTGAAGCTGCTTGGTCATGGTCTAAAGTCCTCGGAGAGTCGCGGGTCACGTCGGCGGCGGGGTCATTCATGCGGCGGGGTCATTCATGCGGCGGGGTCATTCAGGCGGCGGCGTAGCGGTTGGCGGGGCGGTTCAGGCCGAGCAGCCCGCGGAGCGTGCCGGCCTCGTAGCCGGTCCGGAACAGGCCGCGGCGCTGCAGCTCAGGGACCAGCTGCTCGGTGAGCTGCGTCAGGTCGTGCGGCAGTGCGCCCGGGCGCAGCCGGAAGCCGGAGAGCCCGGCCGCCTGCCAGTCCTGCAGCAGGTCGGCCAGGCCGGCCGCGGGGCCGGCATAGATGACAGCGTCGCTGCGGTACTCGGTCCCGGCCCGCTCGTCCAGGCGCTGCTTGCGCGCAACGGCCGCGGTCTCGCTCTCGTCGAGGAAGACCACCAGGTCAGCGAAGACGTGCACGGTCTGCCCGGCCCGGCCGGCGCTGGCCTGCTCGGCCCGGATCTCCGCCACGATCGCGGCGGCCTGGGCCGCGTCGCGCGGGGTGACGAACCCGACGTCGGCCGAGCGCGCGATCAGCCGGTACGGCACGCTGGAATGGCCGAGCGCGGCGACGACCGGCTGGCCCTGCGGCGGCCGCGGGGTGATCGACGGCCCCTTCACCGAGAACCAGCGACCCTCGAAGTCGATGTAGTGCAGCTTGTCCCGGTCGATGAAGCGGCCGGTGGCCACGTCGCGGATCTCCGCGTCGTCTTCCCAGCTGTCCCAGAGCCGGCGCAGCACCTCGACGTAGTCGGCCGCCTCGTCGAACCGGTCGACGATCTGCCGCTGCGCGTCTGGATCGTCGAGGCGGTCCCGGCGCAGCGGCGGAATCTCCCGGCGGCCGAAGTGGGCCGCCGCGTCGGCGCGGGCGCCGACCTGGACCCGGATCCCGGCCCGGCCGGTGCTCACGTAGTCCAGGGTGGCGATGGCCTTGGACAGGTGGAACGGCTCGGTGTGCGTGGTGATCGCGGTCGGCACGAACCCGATGTGCCGGGTGGTGGGAGCGGCCCGGGCCGCGATCAGCACCGCGTCCAGCTGGCCCCGGACCCGGTCGGTGCGGGAGTCGGCCTCGAAGTGGTCGTCAGACTGCAGGTTCAGCCCGTCCTCGATGGTGAGGAAGTCCAGCAGCCCGCGCTCGGCCTGCTGAGCCAGCTCGGTCCAGTAGCCGGCGGTGAACAACCGCTGCAGCTGGGCGTCGGCCTCCCGCCACGCGGCTGGATGCCAGCCCGCGCCGTCGAGGGCAACTGCCAGGTGCAAGGGGGCCGGTCGGCCCGCCGGGGCACTCGTCACGGAACAGCACGTCCTTTCCGATCAGGGACAACCGGTATAACGGCGCTGCCTTGCCCAGTATTTCGCTAGACATGGTGGACTATGGCCAGCGGGGGAACGTCTGCGAGACTATGCCGGCAGTCGATCACCGTGCCCCAGGTGCCGGGTGCCGTGATCATTGTCGGCGCGAGATCGGGTGGTGACCGGGTGGATCTGCAGCTCACCGGGCGGCGTGCGCTCGTGACCGGCGGGAGCCGCGGCATCGGCAAGGCCGTCGCGGCCGCGCTGCTGGCCGAGGGCGCTGAGGTGGCGATCGCGGCCCGCGACCTGGACCGGCTGAACGAGGCGGCCGCCGGCCTGGGCGCCGCCGCCGGCCGGGCGGTGCCCGCCATCGGCGTCGACACCGGCGACGACGCCTCCGTGCGTCAGCTGACCGCGGCCGCGCAGGACCGGCTGGGCGGTGTCGACATCCTGGTCAACTGCGCCGCGCGGCCGGCCGGGCAGGCACCGCCGCTGTCCCTGCCCGAGATCACCGGCGATGCGTTCTGGTCGGACGTGAACGTCAAGGTGCTGGGCTACCTGCGGTGCGCGCAGGCGGTGGCGCCGGGCATGGTCGCGGCCGGCTGGGGCCGGATCATCAGCGTCAGCGGCCTGGCCGCCCTCAGCACCGGGTCGGTCATCGGATCCATCCGCAACGTGGCCGTGTCGGCGATGACCAAGAACCTGGCCGACGAGCTAGGGCCGTTCGGCGTCAACGTGAACGCCGTCCACCCGGGACTGACCCGCACCGAGGCGACACCGGGCGTCATCGCGGCCCAGGCCGCGGCGGCCGGCGTCGAGCCCGCCGAGATCGAGCGGCGGATGGCCGGCCGCAACCTCACCCGCACGCTCATCGACGCCAGCCAGGTCGCGGCCGTGGTCGCCTTCCTGACCTCGCCCCTGTCGGTCTCGATCAACGGCGAGTCGATCGCCTGCGGCGGCGGAACGCCAGGCGTTATCCGCTACTAACCTGGCCGGGGGGTGATACCCGGCCCGTTCGGCCTGAAGACTTATAAGACCGAACGGCACGGCTACCCGCCCCAGGCACCGTCACCAGTCATCCCAGTGGATCACCGCGTCCGGGTCCGGCCGGGCGGCCGGCCGGAAATCCGTCCCCTTGGTGTACGCCAGCGGGCGGCCAGCATGAAGCTCCACATGGCCGGGAGGATGTTGCCCAGCCCGGCCAGGGCCGAGGTCCGGTCGGTGCCCTCGTTGCAGCCGAGCACCAGCACCGGCGCGTCCCCATGTGCTCGCCGAGGTAGTCGGCCGAACTGGCCACCCGCCGCTGTACGCGGTCCCGCTCGGCGTCCCGGCCCGGGCGCCCCGGGTAGAACGGCGACGCCTTGTACCGGGCGTACACCTTCCGGTAGATCCCCCCGATCGCCCTCCGCTTTTGCTCGTCCCGCACCACGACGAACCGCATGGTCACCACGTTCGACCCGGACGGCGCCTGCAAAGCCATCGCCACGCATTCGCGGATCACCGGCCCGGGCACCGGCCGCGCGAAGTCGAGGCGCTTCCGCACGGCGCGGGTGGTGGACAGCAACTGGTCTGGGTCAAGCTCGAGCAGGGCCATGTCGCCCAGGTTAACCACTCAGCCCGCGGGACGCCGGCCGGTGTTCAGCTGGGAGATCCTAGTCCGTCGAGTTCGAGACGGTCTTCGCGGGCCCGTTCCACGAGGTCGAGCTTGGTGCGGGTCGGCCGTCCCGCGTCGGTGTACTTGCGCTTGATGCGCTCCAGGTATTCGCGGGCCGTGCCGTAGGCGACCCCGGCGCGGCGGGCTGTGGCCTGCAGCGTCGCGCCCGACGCGTACACGCGCAGGACCAGGCTCTCCTGAGCCGACAGCCGCGGCCGCTCAGGCCGGCGGTCCGTGCTGAACACGAAGGCCAGTTCGGGGCTGACCGCGGTCCCGCCTGCGGCGACGTCGCGGATCGCGCTCACCAGCGCAGGCAGGTCGTTGTCCTTGGTGACGTACCCCGCGGCGCCCGCTTCAATGGTGGCCAGCACGTGCTCGGCGTCGGGGATGGTGGACACGACCAGGACCGCCGCGCCGATGCCGAGGAGCCGCGCGACGTTGACCGCGGGAGTGCTGCCATCTCGCAGGTTCAGGTCCAGCAGCACGACGTCCGCCGGGGCTGGGTCGGCGTCGAGGTACTCGTCGACGGTCGCGGCCGTCACCGTGAGTTCGATTCCGTCCACCGGGCCGAGCCAGGAGCGCAGGCCAGACAGCAGCATGCGGTCGTCGTCGATAGCCGCGAGCGTGATCATCCCGGCCATGCCAGTTCCACCATCGTGCCCTGGCCGGGACGGCTGTCCACGTGAGCCGCACCGCCGATCTCGCTCATCCGGCCGCTGATCGACTCGCGCACGCCCAGGCCCGGGCCGACGCGGGCGGGGTCGAAGCCGCGGCCGCGGTCGGTGATGGTGAGGGTAGCCAGCGGGCCGCCGGGAGCCTGCGGATCGGGGCCGACCGCGGTCACCCAGGCCTGGCTGTCGCCGCTGTGCTTGATCACGTTGTTCAGGGCTTCACGGCAGGCGTCGGTCAGGCCGCGGACGACGGGCTCGGGCAGGTCGGGCGGTATGTCAGCGCAGTGCACGTGGACCCGCAACCCGAGCGCGGCCTGTGACCGGCCGACCGCGGCGAGTTCACCCTGGAGCTGGTTGCCGGCCGAGGTGCCGCCGGAGGAGATAAGGCCACGGAGGTAGTCGGCGTCGGCCGCGCAGCGCTGCCGCACCAGCGGATCGGACGGATCCAGGCCCCCCCGGGCCAGCGCGCTGAGCGTGGAGAGCACCGTGTCGTGCAGCATCCGGTACTGCCGGGTGCGTTCGGTGTCGCGGGATTCCTCCGAGGCCTGGCGGGCCCGGGCCGCGGCGAGCTCGACGGCGGCCGCGGCGGAGGCGTCGGCCAGGCGCATCAGGTAGTGGCTGACCAGGCCGGCGATCACGGCGAAGCCGAGCAGGGACGTGATATTGCCGACGGTCGCGGCCCACGCCGTGTCCGACAGCGTCAGGCCCCGGATGACGCCGCTCAGGTAGGCGAGCGCGAGCAGCAGGCCCGACGCGGCCGACGCGATCAGCGGCCAGGCCGCGGCAGCCGCCACCGCGGTGCCCATGGCCGGCGCGACAGCCGAGTTAGCCCAGGTCGTAGCGTCTTGCGGATAGCAGGCCAGCCCGGCCAGCACCAGGCAGCTGGCCGCCACCCCGACGTCGATCAGCATCGCCCAGGACGGGATGGCGCTGCGGGCGAGCACGATCGTCGCCCACACCAGCGACCATCCGGTCTGCACGCCGTAGACGATCCCGGCCAGCCAGAGATGCTGGATGCCACTCTGCGAGCCAAGCGCCACGGCCGCCGGCCACGGGACCACCTGGGCGATGCGGAGCACGGCGATCGTGCGCGCGATGAGGGCCTGGGTCCTCCGGGGTGCTTCGGCCGGATCGGCGTCGCGTCCCCCGTATGCCCGGTACGTCACGGTTCGCTCCGCGGCGGACGGGGGCAGGTGGGGACTCACCCGGCAATTCTGCACCTAAACGGTCGATCACGCTGTCGGCAGTTCTGCTGACAGCACTATTTCCGTCATGACAGGCCGCCGCTGGCCCGGCCACTATTCGTTGCGCCCACCACGGTCAGCCAGCCGGCCGGCCGTCTGACCCCGCCGGAGGACATTGATGAAGGCCGCCCGTCTCACCATCCCAACCCTGAGCCTGGCTGCCGCCGCCCTGCTCAGCGCGTGCTCAGCCGGCGGTCCGGCGACGGCCCCGCCGACGGCCCCGCCGAGTTCGGCCGCCGCGAGCGGCGACGTCATAGCCAGCCCGGCGGGCAGTGCGCAGGTCAGCGCGCCGTCGGGGGTGCCGGCCGGGCTCGGCGCCCTGCCCGGCCTCAGCTCCACCGGCGGTACGAGCGGAAATGACGCCCTGGCCATGCTGCCGGCGAAGTTCCCGCTGCCGTCCGGGGCGGCCGGACTCTACGGAGGCCGCACTGGCGGCGCGACCGCCGTGGTTTTCACCGTGCCCGACGTCTCGGCGGCCATCGCGTTCTACCGCGACGCCCTGCCGAAGGCAGGCTTCCCCCTGGCGGTGGATTCGCTCGGGTTTCCGCTCGGCTTCACGGGCAGCGGCATCACCGAGGGCGTCATCGGCGTGAGCGGCAACGCCGTGGGCGTCAGCATTTACGGCACCTTCACTACCGCCGGCGCTGGTAGCGGCGGCACCGCGACGGACGGCGGCAGCTCGGGCACGGGCGGCAGCTCGGCCACGGCCGGTACGATCACCATCGCCCAGGACAGCACTCCGCTGACCGTGGCCTGCAAGAACGCCACGGTCAACCTGGAAGGGGACAGCGACGACGTCACCCTGACCGGGTCCTGTCACGCGATCAACGTCTCCGGTGACAGCGATCACGTCGTGGCCGGCTCGGCTGGCAGCGTGAACCTGTCGGGCGACGCGGACGAGGTCACCGTGAACTCCGGCAGCCCAGCCGTCACCAAGACCGGCATCGATGACATGGTTCAGGCCGGCTGACGGTTATGCTGCCGGGTCGTCCGGCACCCGGCTCAGCTCGATGCCGAAGTGGTCCCGATACGCCGCCAGCAGCGCGTCGTCTGTGTCCAGCTGCTGCTCGGTCCGGGTCCCGTCCTGGGTCTGGATCTGTATCCGGCCGCTGATGGAGATCCGGCCGCCCGGCGTCAGCCTGGAGCAGATCGTGCTGCGGGTGAAGTGCGACGCAGGCGAGGTCTGCTGCCACCAGCACGTCGGGATGCAGTCGGCGAGCGACCGCTCGCGCGTTTCGATCCGGTACTGGGGCCGGCCGTCCTTCAGCACATCGATGTCGCCCGCGGCGGCGTCGGCGAGCCGGAACCGCCCGGCGGGATCGTCCTGGTCCTGCCGGATGTCCAGCCGCAGCGGATAGTCGCTGTGACTGCCGAAGCCGACGTCGGCGAGCCATGGCCCGCTGCCGTCGGCCGCGCGCACGATCAGCGCCAGGTGATCGAACGGCGGGCCCAGGCCGGCTTCCCCGTAGACCCGGCCGGCGACCCGGCTTACCTGCGCGCCGAGCGCTTCAAGCAGCAGCGCGAAGGCCCCGTTGAGTTCGTAGCAGAAGCCGCCGCGGCGGCCGTACACGATCTTGCCGATCAGGTCGCGCTCATCCAGCGAGATCGGCTCGGCCAGGTGAATGCCCAGGTTCTCGAACGGCACCGTCTGCTGGTGCGCGCAGTGCAGCGTCCGCAGGCCCGCCGCGTCGCCGGCTATCGGCGCGGTGACGCCGACACGGTTCAGGTAGGCCAGCACGGTCTCGTGATCCATCGGCATCCTCCACGATAACGCCGACGATAGTGACGGTGCGGCTGGGAGTTAAGCGGCTGGAGTTAAGAGGCTGGGCGTTAACCGGCTAAGCCGGAGATTTCCTGCAGCAGCCGGAGCACCAGGGCCAGCGGCGGCCAGGCGGAACGGCCGCCGCGGATCACGGCGAAGGGCCGCTGCGTCACGTCCGGCTGGCCGAGCGGCCGCAGCACGACGCCGCGGCGCACCGGGCGCCCGGCGGGCAGCAGCCCGACGCCCAGGCCGGCCAGGATCATGTCCTGCACCAGTTCGAGGCTGTCCACGCGGTGCATGATCCGCGGCTGGAAGCCGGCCAGCGAGGCCACGGTGCGGACCACCTCCTCGTCGCCGCTGTTCCGTGAATTGACGATCCAGTCGCGATCGGCGAACCGGCGGAAGACCTCAAGCGCGGTCCCGGCCACGCGGCCCTGGGCGGCCGGCGTGCCTAGGCTCCACTGCCTGCGACCCAGCGGCTGGGTGTCCAGGCTCCGGTCGAACCGGGCCGGAGCCAGGTTGTAGTCGTAGGTTAGGGCCAGGTCGACCGCGTCGTCGGCGAGCAGGCCGAGCGACTCATCGGGTTCGTGCTCGTGGATGGCCAGCACCACGGCGGGATGCCGTTCGGCCAGGATCCGCACGACGGGCAGTACGGATTCGCGCACGGCCGTGGCGAACGCCGCTACCCGCACGGTCCCGGCCGGCGCCGCCGCCGGGTCCAGGTCCAGGCGGGCGGCCTCGAGGGCGGCCAGGATCGTGACGGCGTGACCCGCCAGCCGCTGCCCGGCCGGGGTCAGCCGCACCCGCCGCCCGTCCGGCTCGGTCAGCGGGGTGCCCGCCTCCCGGGCCAGGGCCGCGATCTGCTGCGAGACGGTGGAGGTGGTGACGTGCATGCTCTCGCCGACCTCCCGCATGGAGCCGAGGCGGGATAGCTCAAGCAGCAGTTCGAGACGGCGCGGGTCCACGCCCTAGATCATTCATGATTAGTGAACGGTATGTCTATCAAATTCACGTGGACACGGACGATCCCGCTGACGTGTACTGGCGATCATGGTCAGCATCGCGGCGGCGCCACGCATCTCAGCCCGTTCCGGCACCTTGATGGCGCTGGGCTCGATGAGCTGCATCCAGCTCGGCCTGGCGCTGTCCGTCCACCTTTTCGCCGAGATCGGCCCGCTGGGCACCGTCTGGCTCCGGCTGGCCTGGGGCGCCGTGATCCTGCTGGCCGTGGCCCGGCCCCGGCCCTGGCGCTTCCGCCGCCGGATGCTGCTGGCCACGGTCGCCCTGGGTATCGTGACCGCCGGGGTGACCATGCTGTTCATAGCGGCCGTGGCCCGGATGCCGCTCGGCACGGCCAGCGCCCTTGAGTTCCTCGGCCCGCTCGGCGTGGCCGTCGCCCGCGGCGGCGGCCGCCGCTCGCTGCTGTGGCCGGGCCTCGCCGCGGCCGGGGTGGTGCTGCTGACCCACCCGTGGCAGGGCATCGCCAGCCCGGTGGGCCTCGCCTGCGCGCTGGGCGCGGCGATCTGCTGGGCCGGCTACATCATCCTCACCCAGGCCGTCGGGGACGAGGTGGCCGGCCTGCAAGGCCTGGCCACCTCCATCACGGTGGCGGCCCTGGTGGCGACCACGGTGTCCGGCCCGGCCGCGATCGGTGTCCTGACGCCGCGTCTGCTGCTGGCCGGCTTCGGGCTGGCCATGCTGCTGCTAGTCGTGCCGTTCAGTCTGGAGATGTACGCCCTGCGCCGGCTGACGACGTCGGCCTTTGGCACCCTGATGTGCCTGGAGCCGGCCCTCGCCGTGGTCGCCGGGTTCGCGCTGCTCGGCCAGGTGCCCCGGGTCTGGTCGCTGGCCGGCGTGGCCTTCGTCATCGCGGCCGGCCTGGGCGCCCAGCGGTCCGGCGCGCGCACCGTGTACCGAACGGCCGCAGCGCAGGCCGACGGCCTCCCGGCCGCGGATGCGGCCGACGTGATGGACGTGCGGTTGACGACGGCGCCGTGGCTACGGCTTTCGGCCGATACCGCAGTAGCAGCTCAGGCCGGACTCGGCGGTGGTGGCCAGGCCGGATTCCCCCCACTGGTCGAGCGGCATCAGGCCCGGGCCGACCATCTCCAGGCCATCGAAGAACCGGGCCACCGTGGCCCGGTCCCGAGGTGTGATTGTCAGCGATGAGGTGGCGTTGTAGCTCCGCGCCATCGCCGCGGCGGTACCGGCCTGGATGTCGCTGGCGGCATGGGCGATGACCAGGTAGCTGCCGGGGGCCAGGTCGGCCATCATCCGGGACATCATCCGGTGCGGGTCTTCCGCGTCGAGAATGAAATGCAGCACCGCGATCAGCAAGACGGCGACCGGGCGGCTGAAGTCCAGGGTCTTCTGTGCGCCGGCCGAGATCGTCGCCCAGTCCCGCAGGTCGGCCTGGATATAGTCCGTCTTTCCCGCCGCGCTGCTGGTGAGCAGCGCCTGGGCGTGGCTGATCACCACCGGGTCATGGTCCACGTAGACGATCCGCGACTCGGGCGCGGCTCGCTGCGCCACGTCATGCGTGTTGTCGGCGGTGGGCAGCCCGGTCCCGATGTCCAGGAACTGGCGGACGGCCGCGGCGGTCAGCTCGTCGACCGAGGTGACCAGGAAGCGCCGCAGCATCCGGGCGACGAGCGGCAGCGCGGGCATCGCCTCCAGCACCTGCTTCCCGGCTTCCCGGTCCGCGCGGAAGTTGTCCTTGCCGCCGATCCAGTAGTTCCACATGCGGGCCGCGTTCGCCACGCCCGTGTCAAAGCCGGGAAGCTGGCCGTTGCCCTTCGTGACCCCCCGTGAGTCCTGCGTCACGGCACGCTCCTTCAGCGCTGCACTGCGGGCGCTGGTTATTTCCGGATGTTTCCGGATTAGCTTAGCTTGCTCCATAGCGGTCACCGCGGCTCGCCTCAGCGTGAGCATTCGGGGTGGACGGTCCGGCTGGTGAGCGTCGGATACGAGTCAGGTCGTGGCGCAGCTGGCGGGCTGCGGTGTTGTCGTGATCGGTAGCCCGGCTGGCGCCGCGTGGCTGAAGTCGTCGTCGATGGCGGTCACGGAGTTCCCGGCCGCGTGCAGGATCGAGGCGGCGACGCCGGCGCGGTACCCGGCCTGGCAGTGGACCCAGATGGGGCCCGCAGGCAGGTCGCGCAGACGGCCGGGCAGGTGGTGCAGGGGAACGTGCAGCGCGCCCTCGATGTGACCGCCCGACCACTCCAGCCGGCGGCGCACGTCCAGGACGGCGACCGGCTGGTCGCGTCTGGCCGCGGCCAGGCCCTCGAAGTCGGAGACGGGGTAGGACGCCAGCAGCCGCGCCGTGCCGCGCCACTCGTGCGGCAGGCCGGCCGCGCCCGCGAGGCGGTCGATGCCGATCCGGGCCAGGTCGCGCTGGGCGTCGGCGACCTGGCCGGGGCTGTCGCCGATCAGCGTCAGTGGGCTGCCCGGGGGCAGCAGCCAGCCCAGGTTGGCCACCAGGTTGTCGCCGTATTCGAAGCTCAGCGACCCGGGCAGGTGCCCGCCCGCGAACGCCCGCCGGCTCCGCAGGTCCACGACCCACTCGCCCGCGGCGATGCGCCGGCTGATCTGGGCGGCGCTGGAGGTGGCCGGCCGGGTCAGGCCGGGAGCAGCCGGGCCGGCCGCGTTGGCCGGCGCCATCCGGGCGTAATACGCCGGATAATCGTCCAGGCCAGCCAGCATGCCTGCGACGTAGGAGTCCTCGTCGAGGGCGAGCGCCGGGTTGACGCGCCGCTCCTCGCCGATCGTGGAGTCCTCGGCGCCGGAGACGGTGGCCGCGCAGAAGCTGCCGAAGCCGTGCGTGGGATGTACCGCGGCCTGGTCAGGCAGTTTCGCGGCCAGCCGCCGGATCGACGCGTACTGCGCCGCAGCCAGGGCGGGCGCGTGCTCGGCGCCGAGCAGGTCGGGCCGGCCGGCCGAACCGTACAGCAGCGAGCCACCGGTGAACACCGCCACCGCCTCGCCCGAGGCGGTGTCCTCGAGAGCGTAGGCCAGGTGCGTAAAGGTATGCCCGGGGGTGGCGATCACCCGTACCCGCATCGATGTCCCGACCGGTACCACGTCGCCGTCGGCGATCGCGACCCGGTCGAACGCCACCGCGTCGGCGGCGTTCACGTGGTAGGCCGCGCCCGTCACCCGGGCCAGGGCCAGTCCGCCGGTGAGATAGTCGTTGTGGATGTGGGTCTCGAACACGTGGGTCACCATGACCCCGCGGCTGGCGGCCAGGGCCAGCACCCGGTCGATGTCGCGCTGCGGGTCCACGACCAACGCGGTCGCGCCGTCGGTGACCAGATAGCTCCGATCGCCGAGCGACGGCGTCTGAATCGTCATGATGTCGACCACTGCTGCCCCCCTTACGGGATGTTCCCGGGAGTCATCATGCCCAGTCATCATGCCCGTATTGACTAGTATACCTATCGGAAATATATGATAAACTCGGGACGTGCGATATTCGGAGCTAGCCGGCGGCCGGAGAGCCACCGTGGCCGTGATCGGCGCTGGCGCGAGCGGGACTCTCGCCACGACCTACCTGCTCCGGGCGGCCGCTGCGGCGCGGACCCCCCTGCGGATCGCCCTGATTGACCGGTACGGACAGCACGGGCTGGGCCGGGCGTACGCGACCGAGAACCCAGCCCATCTGCTGAATTCGCCCGTCGACCGGATGAGCGCGGTCGCCGCTGACCCTGGCCACCTGACGCGCTGGGCCGCGGCGAACGGGATCAGGCATGACGGATTCCTGTCCCGGGCGGCGTTCGGCCGCTACCTGAGTGAGCTGCTCGCCGACGCCGAACGGATGGCGGGCCCAACCGCCACCGTCGCCCGGGTCACCTCCGACGTCGTGGGACTGACCTATACCGGATCGGGCCGGCCGCTGCGCCTGCACCTGGCGGCCCACGGCCGCATCGACGCGGACGCGGCCGTGCTGGCCACCGGCAACGCCTCGCCCGCCACGCCGTTCCCCGCGCCAGCATCGTCTCGCTACATCCGCGACCCGTGGATACCCGGAGCCCTTGACGGCGTGGCCGACGGCAGCCCCGTGGTGGTGCTCGGGACGGGCCTCACCATGCTCGACGTGGCGATCTCCTTGACCGGTGCGCATCCGCGGACTGCCGTGCACGCGGTATCCCGGCATGCCCTGATTCCGCGCGAGCACCGAGCTTCGCCCGGCAGTGCCGTCCAGCCATCCGTCCGGCAGGTGCCTGACCTTAGCCCGGTCGACCTTCCCGGCTTGATCAGGTACGTCCGGGGGGCCGCGGCGCAGGCCCCGGACGACTGGCAGGCCGTCGTCGACGCCCTGCGGCCACACATTCCCGGCCTGTGGCGGCGGCTGTCGCTGTCGGATAAGCGGCTGTTCCTGCGCCATGTGGCCCGCTACTGGGAAGTGCACCGCCACCGCATGCCGCCCGCGACCGCCCGCAGGATCGACCAGCTCAGGTCCGCGGGCCGGCTCTCGGTGCAACACGGCCGCATCATCGCGGTCACCGAGACGCCGACGGGCCTGTGCGTCCGGATAGAGCACGGCGGACGGGTAACCGAGGTGGCGGCTGGCTGGCTGATCAACGCCACCGGGCCCGCTGCGGACATCACCGCCACCACGGACCCGCTGCTGCGGGGCCTGCTCGACAGCGGACTGGCCCGGCCGGACCGGCTCCGGCTCGGCATCGAGGTTGACGCCAGGGGAGCCCTGCTCAACGCGTCCGGCACGCCGAACGACATCATTGTCGCGCTCGGCCCGCCGCTGCGGGGGCAGCTGTACGAAACCACCGCCATTCCGGAGATCCGCGACCAGGCCGCCGCGCTCGCGGGCCGGCTGCTCGCTATCTGCCGCGGCCAGGCGACACCGCTGGCCGCGCCCGGCCCGCCGGGCATGGCGGGAAGCGCGGCTTAGCGACGACGATCCGATTCAGGTGTCGGCCTTGACGTACTGCACGACGATGATCCGACGGAAGATGAAGACGGTACGCACCTGGCAGCGGATCCACGTCGGGAAACGGGTCGGCAAGTGTCGGGACTGGCTCTTCGAGCAGGTGAAAAATCGCTCTGTGAGCGGCGTTTCGAAGCGGTTGTGGCAGTCCTTCGAGCTCGTCCCAAGTCCTGTCCGGGAAGCGAAGAACCCTTTCACTCACTAATTCCCCACGCCTCCGCCAGTTCCTCGTGGGTAAAGGTACGGCCTTCCCCAGAATCCGACCGGATGCGCGTCAGCGCCTCAACATCGCCGGCCTCACGCCGCAGACGCCGGTTCTCAGCCCGGAGCGCGTCCAGCTCTGCTCGCGGGATCGAAACCATATCTCCAGTGGGTGCGGTCATCTGAACTCCTCACCATCACGTGGGTTGTTCTGCTGTGAGTTTACTCGCCAGGGGCCGCCTGACCCGTGAGCGGATCATCGCCATCGGGACCGCCTGCTCGATCTGCATCATTGCTAATCCGTGCTCGTCAGGGCGGCGAGTCGCCGCCGTAGTTCGGCTCGGCGTGAGCGGCGTGCATCGGCTGGTACTGCTGGAGCGCCGGGTCGGCTAGCAGCGGCCGGAGCAGTTCCAGGCCGGCCTGTGGTCCCTGGGCGAACCCGACCGTGGCCGCGAGGTTGACCTCGACCACGGGCGACGGGCTGAGCCTGCCCAGGGCGGCGTACAGGTCGGCGATCTGCGCCCAGTCGGTGGCGTCCGGGTCGGCGGCCTGGATGTGCAGGGCGGTGATCGCGGCCTGCAGCTGATACTGGCCGGGGTCGTGAAACCGCACTGCCTGTCCCAGGGCCCGCAGCCCTTCGGCGATCTGGGCGTGATCCCACAGCGAACGATCCTGGTCACCGAGCGCCACCTAACCGTCCGAGCCGGATCGCCTCGCCGCACAGCTCGCCGCGGGTCAGCCGCTCGCCGGTGCTGGCCGAATACCCCTCGTTGAAGATGAGATACACCACACGCAGGACACCCCGCAGCCGTCCGGGCAGCTCGTCGTCGGCCGGCACCTGGTACCGGATGCGCGCGTCGGCGATCTTGCGCTTGGCGCAGGCGATCCTCTTGCCCATCGTCGGCTCGGCGACCAGGAACGCACGGGCGATTTCGGCGGTGGTCAGGCCGCCCAGCGTGCGCAGCGTCAGGGCGACCCGCGCCGACTCCTCGAGCGCCGGGTGGCAACAGGTGAAGATCAGCCGGAGCCGGTCATCGGCGATCATGCTGGCCTCGCTGGTCGTGGCGTGCTCTTGCTCGTCGAGGCGGGCGAGTTCGTCGAGGCGGGCCGCCCGGTCCACCACCGAACGGTTGCGGCGCAGCCGGTCGATGGCCCGCCGCCGCGCGGTGACGTTGATCCACGCACCCGGGTTGCGCGGGATGCCATCCCGCGGCCAGGTCGCGAGCGCGGACTCGAACGCATCTTGCATCGCGTCTTCGGCCAGCTGGAAATCGCCTACCTGCCTGATCAGGGTCGCCGTCTGGGCACGTCCCAAGCTGGGCTGATCCGGCTGCCGTGAGCGGCGTTCGGCCCGCCTTATGCCCCGGCCCCTTCCGTTCGACGGCCAGACCATGTCCACGCGTACTCCGGCGCCTCGCTGGCGAGCGCCCCTTCCCCGAGTCGCAAGGTGTGGAACGTGTCCACCATGAAAGCCATCTCCTTGCTCTCTTGCGCGCCGACCGATGCGAGGTAGGCGGCGCGGGTCGGACCATGGGTATAGGCCGCCGGGTGGAGTGATACCGAGGCGTTCCCAATGCCAGTTCCCTTACGGGCGGCGGTCTCGCCGGCGTGGTAGAACATCACCTCGTCCGAATCCACGTTGGAGTGGTAGTAGGGCACGGTGATAGCGCCGGCTCCGTACTCGAGCCGGCGCGGCACGAAGTTGCAGACCACGAAGCCCGGCCCCGCCAGGATCTGGTAGGTCGGGGGCGGCTGCAGCACCTCGCCCGTGACCGGCGAGAAGTCCCGGTAGTTGAACGCGTACGGATAGAGGCAGCCGTCCCAGCCGACCACATCGAATGGGTGGTGGTCGTAGACGACCACCGATCCGCGCACATCGCTGGCCGAGCCGTGTTTTACGTAGACGGCCGTGTCCTGGCCGGCTTCATGCTCGGCGGCGAGCAGCGGACTGTCGGCAGCACGGATCACCCGCTCGTTGAGCGGCGCCCCCTCGAGGAACTGGCCGTACTTGCTCAAGTATCGATCCGGGGGTGCCACATGGCCGCTTGCCTCGACGCAGTAAGCCTTCAACGGCCCGTTTGTCTCGACGCCGGTCGGGATCCAACGGTGGATGGTCACCCGCGGGATGATCACGTTGTCTCCGGGGCCTACCTCAAGCCGTCCGAAGATGCTCTCAACGACGGCAGTGCCGTTCTCGATGTAGACGACCTCGTCACCGAGGCCGTTGCTGTACAACGGCGAAGCCATCTCGGCCACGACGTAGCTGATGCGGACATCGTCGTTACCCAGCACGAGGCGGCGGCCCCGGACGACATCAGTGGCACGTTGGGCGTGGCCGGGGAACAGGTCCGGCAGCCGGAAGTGCCGGGGCCGCAGCGGGTGATTGACAGTGGTGCACAGATCGCCCAGCTTCCACTCCCGGGAATCGACCAAGTTCGCGGGAACACCCCGGTGATAGAGCAATGACCCAGTTGCGGAGAAACCCTCTTCCCCGATGAACTCCTCGAAGCACGGCTCCCCGGCGGCGCTGGTGAACTCGACATGGCGCCTGCGGGGAAGCTGCCCGACGGCCCGGTAGTAGGGCATGGCTATTCCTCTCTCCCGGCGTCTCGGCGCGAGCTGGTGGAGCAGCACCGTCCGCCCGGGGAAAGCCGCCGATCGAACGAGCAAAGTCGCTGGTTGCGCCGCTGCGTTCAGTCAGGGCTTTTGTAGCACACGTCAGACTTGGACCGGTCTGGCGGGTTCGACGATGCACAGACTTGGGGATGGCTCGCGGCCCGGAGACGGCGCGGCCGGGTGGCCCGGTTCGGCGGAATCGATCAACCGGGCCGCGATGTTGTGGCCCTATGAGGATGCGGGCGCAACCGAGTCTCGACGATGAGGAGCAGTCATGACCACGGCATACGAATTCGCGGGGACCGCAGTGGACGGCAAGCGGGTTCCGCTGCAGGACTACGAGGGCAAGGTGCTGCTCATCGTGAACGTAGCGAGCAAATGCGGGCTGACGCCGCAGTACGAAGGGCTGGAGTCGCTGTACCGCGACCAGAAAGATCGCGGCCTGGAGATCCTGGGCTTTCCCTGCAACCAGTTCAAGGGGCAAGAACCAGGCAGCGACGAGGAGATCCAGGACTTCTGCAAGTCCAGCTACGACGTGACCTTCCCGGTCCTCGCCAAGATCGAGGTCAACGGCCCGGACGCCGACCCGCTGTACCAGTGGCTGCGGGCCGAGGCGCCCGGCGACTTCGGCCCTCAGTACGGCGGCTTCTACGAAGCGATCTCGAAGATCCGGCCGGACGCAGCGGGCACCGACGAGGTCAAGTGGAACTTCACCAAGTTCCTGATCGGCCGGGACGGCCAGGTCGTCAAGCGTTACGAGCCGACCGTGCTGCCCGCCGATATCAAGGCAGATCTCGAGAACTACCTGTAGTAGGTGAGGAGTCAGTAATGCGTGTGCCGTTGTCGATTCTCGACTTGGCGCCGATCGCGCGGGGTCAGACCGCCAGTGACAGTTTCGCGAACAGCGTGGCGCTGGCCCAGCGGGCCGAGGAGCTGGGATACCTGCGGGTCTGGTACGCCGAGCACCACAACATGGCCAGCATCGCCTCCTCGGCCACAAGTGTGCTGATCGCGTACGTCGGCGCGCAGACCCGGACGATCCGGCTCGGCTCGGGCGGGGTGATGCTGCCTAACCACGCGCCACTGCTGATCGCGGAGCAGTTCGGCGCCCTGGCCGCCATGTACCCAGGACGGATCGACCTCGGCCTGGGGCGGGCGCCGGGCTCGGATCAGAACACGATGTACGCGCTGCGCCGCGACCCGAGTTCGGCCGACACCTTCCCGCAGGACGTGGTGGAGCTGCAGGGCTATCTCGCCGGCCATACCCGGGTGCCGGGGGTGGACGCGGTCCCCGGCAAGGGCTCGAATGTCCCGCTGTACATCCTGGGTTCGTCGTTGTTCGGGGCCGGGCTGGCCGCCGCGCTCGGCCTGCCCTACGCGTTCGCCTCGCACTTCGCGCCGGCCGAGCTCGACGCCGCCCTTGCCCTCTACCGGCGTGAGTTCCGGCCGTCCGCGCAGCTAGAACAGCCGTACGCGATCGTGGGCGTCAACGTGATCGCCGCCGACTCCGAAAGCTCCGCCCGGGAGCAGCTCCTGGGCATCCGCCGAGTGCGGGCCATCAGCCTGTACGGGCGCGGGCGCCGCGGCCAGGACACCGAGAATCTGACCGATGAGCAGGCGGACCAGTTGCTGGCCGCTGGCTTCGGCGCTCACGTGGACCAGATGCTCACATACGCCGCGGTCGGTACCCCGGCCCAGGTGAGCGACTATCTCGACGGCTTCATCTCCCATACCGGGGCTGACGAGTTGATCGTCGTCCACCAGGCGCCGAACATCGAGGGTCGGCTGCGGTCGGTCACCCTGCTGGCCGAAGCCATGCAAGCCGTCCCCGCATGACCCGGGTAGAGGCGGACGGGTCGCGATCATAGTCCGATGGCCGGTGACAGTATCACGGCGATCGACCCGACGGACCTGCTCGGGGACTGGCGGCTGACGCGAACGCTGGCCGACCGGCGCACCGGACTGTCCGGGACGGTGTACGGCCGGCTCACGCTGCGCTGCGAGCGCGATCAGATCGCGTGGGTCGAGCAGGGCACCCTGCTCTGGAACGGATCCCGGCTGTCCGTATCCCGGTCCTACCGCCTGCTGCGCGCCGAGCAGGGTTGGTGGCTGTATTTCCCCGACGGCCGGCCGTTCCACGCCTGGATTCTGGGCCAGTGGGTGCACCACCCGTGCCGCGAGGATTCCTACCGCGGCTTGATCACCATCACCGCCCCAGACCAGTGGCGCACCCTCTGGGAGATTGACGGGCCGGACAAGGCGCAGCGGATCATTACCTGGCTGTCCCGGTCAAGAGCCTTCGGCCGGGAACCCGAAAGCGCGGCGGATCACCGGGCCGGTTAAGCCGGAGATTTCCCGTATTGGCTCTCGCGGACAGAACAGCCTGCGGGTCCGACCTGGATATAGTCCAGGACCAGGCCGCTCCCGCCCTGACCGTGGAGAACATCACCCTCGCCGACGGCAACTCCACCGGGCAGGTCTACGACGGCGGGGGCGGCGGGGCCATCTTCGACCGCGGCGGCCAGCTCACGGT
>Ga0302184_10001042_pt1 | contig 18138 bp, 9 predicted proteins | sample I_Palsa_N3_3_FD_200233 | JGI IMG/M metagenome (GOLD analysis project Ga0302184, IMG submission 200233) | Peat permafrost microbial communities from Stordalen Mire near Abisko, Sweden - I_Palsa_N3_3 | ecosystem: Environmental > Terrestrial > Soil > Palsa > Peat permafrost | place: Sweden: Abisko...
CATCTGGCGGGATTCGAAGATCGATGGAAACGAAACGCTCACGTCGACACTTGAAGCGGCCATTCGCGGATCGGGGTTCTTTATACCGATCCTTTCGCCGAGCTATGCGAACTCGGAATGGTGTCGAAGAGAACTCGAATTGTTCCTGAATATGATCGAGGATGACGGGATTCAGGGCGGCAACATTTCGCGCGTAATCCCGGTGTATCGCCTTCCCCTTTCCGAAAGAATCGGGCTTGGAACGCTGCTCGACGACGTCGTTGGTTATAAATTCTATGCCGAATGGCGCGGGACTCCAATGGAGTTCGATCCGCAGAGCAAAGAATTCTTAATCGCGATTAACGAATTAGCGTACAATCTGAGCTCCGCACTGCGTTTGGGGATCGCCTAATGACGGCGCTTCCTCCGTTCGTGGGCCTGCGCAGTTTCGGGATGGACGAAGAAGAGCTGTTTTTCGGGCGCGATGCGAACGTCGACGACTTGGTCGACCGTCTTAGCGCTTCGAACGCGATCGTCGTTGCTGGCGTTTCAGGTTGCGGAAAATCATCGCTGCTTGCCGCCGGTCTGCGCCCAAGGCTGCTGGCGGGAGGCGCAGGCCAGCTAGGATCGCAGTGGCGATTTTGATGGAATTATCTAGTCGCCGTTATTGCATTAGATGCAATTCCCGTGGTTATTACGAACAGCCGCTCGTGGTGCCGCAGCTGTCGCACTTCAGGCACGTGCCGTTGCGGACGAGCGTGAATTGACCGCATTGCGTGCAGGCGTCGCCGCTGTAGCCTTTGGCGATCGCTTCGCGAGCTTTGGCCGCGACGATCTGGCCCTTGGCCGGGCCGCCTGCGCTCATTGTCGTGACCGCGCCGACCGGTTCGGGAACGCGGGCGACGACGGCCGTGCCCGTGGGGGGTGAAGAAGAGGCCGGCGCAATCGCTTTGGGCGCGGTGTAGGTACGCACTTCCATTGTCTCTTCCGCGACGAACTCCGGTTCCGGGCCCATGGCGTCGACGGCTTGCGACGGCTGCACCTGCGCGAGGTCGTATCGGCCGAGATAGCTCACGGCCAACTCGCGGAAGATGTAGTCGAGGATCGAGGTCGCCATCTTGATGTTCTCGTGTCCGACGACCGGGCCGTTGGGCTCGAAGCGCGTGAACGTAAACGCGTCGACGTATTCCTCGAGCGGAACTCCGTGCTGGAGCCCGAGCGAGACCGCGATCGCGAAGTTGTTCATCAGGCTGCGGAAGGCGGCGCCCTCCTTGTGCATGTCGATGAAGATCTCGCCGATCGAGCCGTCGTCGTATTGGCCGGTGCGCAGGTAGACCTTATGACCGCCAACGATGGCCTTCTGCGTGTAGCCGCCGCGACGGTCCGGCATCCGCCGGCGCTTCGCGATGTAGCGGTAGACGACGCGTTCCGCGATCCGTACCGCGCCTTCATAGGACGTCTGCGGTGCTTCGAGTTCCTCGAGGTCACCGACGTCGTAGCTTGCAGCGAGCGGCTGCGACAGTTTCGAACCGTCGCGATAGAGCGCAACAGCCTTGACCATCTTCTCCCAGGAGTAGCGATAGGCGTCCTTGACGTCGGCGATCGTGGCGGTTTGCGGCAAGTTGATGGTCTTGCTGATCGCACCGCTCACGAAGGGTTGCGCCGCCGCCATCATGTCGATGTGCGCGAGCGGTCGAATGTAGCGCGCGCCGTGCTTCCCGCACGGGGTCGCGCAATCGAATACCGGCAGGTGCTCGGGGTTCAGGAACGGGGCTCCCTCGAGGGTCATGCGCCCGCAGATGACGTCGGAGGCTTCTTCGATCTGCGATTGCGTGAAGCCGAGCGTGTCGCGCAGGATGGAGTGGTTCCAATCAGCCAGCTCGGCGTCGGTCATGCCGAGTTTCTCGCGGCAGAAGTCCGCTCCCAGCACGTGCTGATTGAAGACGAAGCCGATCTCGAACGCACCCAAGAGCTGCGATTCGATCTTGTCGACGGCCTCGTCATCGAAGCCCTTCGCCTTCAGAGTAGCGCGATTGATGTGCGGCGTACCCTCGAGCGTGTTTGTCCCCTTGGCGAAGGTCTCGATCGCGGCAATCTGCTCTGCGTTGTATCCGAGGCGGCGCAGCGCCGGCTCGACCGACTGGTTGACGATCTTGAAGTAACCGCCGCCCGCAAGCTTCTTGAACTTGACCAGCGCAAAGTCTGGCTCGATGCCGGTCGTGTCGCAGTCCATCACGAGACCGATCGTGCCCGTCGGCGCGATGCAGGTGACCTGGGCATTGCGATAGCCCGCGATCTCGCCGATCGCCAGCGCATGATCCCACGTCGAACGCGCCAGCGCCCACGTCTCCTGCGTGAAGAGCGTCGGCTGATGCGTGACCGGCGTGACGGTGAGCTCTTCGTATTCTCCGTTGGGCGCGGCGTATGCCGCCCGGCGGTGGTTCCGCAGCACCCGGCCCATCGCGTCGGCGTTTGCGTCGTAGCGCGGGAACGGCCCGAGCTCGCGCGCCATCTCGGCCGAGGCCTTGTAGCCCGCCCCGGTCATCAACGCGCTGATGGCGGCGCACCAGCCGAAGCCTTCCTCCGAATCGTACGGCAGGCCGAGCCGCATGAGCAGCGTGCCCATGTTCGCATAGCCGAGGCCGAGCGTGCGGAAGTCGTACGACTTGCGCGCCACTTCGCGACTCGGGAACTGGGCCATAAGCACGCTGACCTCGAGCGTGAACGTCCAAATCCGGCACGCTTCGCCAAACCTGCGCGCATCAAAATGACCAGACTCATCGAGGAACGTTACGAGATTCAAACTTGCCAGATTGCAATTGTGCGCGATCATCCCCTCGGCGATCACCGACCGCGTTGCGGGCTCAGTGATGTCATACACGGTCTCGAAGCCGTCGGGAACGATCGACACGACCTTCGGCGCGCGTGGATTCTTGAGGGCACCGTTGAACGGTTGTCCGATGATTTCGCGTGTGGCGGCATCCTTCGCCGTCGAACACGGGAAGCCGATCAAGTTGAGGAATTTGCGAGCCTGCTGATTGTAAATGTGAAGCTGGCCTTGCTCATTCTTTCGCCCGTTCGGACGGGTCCAGGATTGGCGCGACGTGATGCCGAGGTCAGAGAGCAGCAACTGAACCGAGCGCAACAGGGCTCGCGATGAGGACGCGAGCAGAACGTTCTTCTCGGTAGCGCCGGTGTCGTTTCGGAGACATCCGTCGGCTGAGAATAGGCCTTGCAGGTACGCGACCTTGAGGTCATTTGCAACACCATGGATAGCACTCGGGACATCCTTCGTCGTTGCGATGCCCTGCTTGTAACCGTACTGCTCTTCGAGCAAACGGATCAGCGAACTCTGGCGCGTGCTCGTCTGCATCACGCCGCTGCGCTGCGTAGAGATGCTCGACGGCCGGACAGTCGGCGGGAAGGTCCCTGAATCCCACGCCTCGGCGATTCTCTTCAGGCTATTCAGCCCGTTCGTCATGAGCTCCGCAGTGTCACGCTCAGTCGGACCGAAGACCAGGGCAGCAGTATCTTTGCTGAAGACTCCGTCACCCGTCATCCAGCCCAGCATCTGCCAGCGTTTAACCTCGAGCGGATCCGATCCGAACGACACCACATCGCCGGTCTCGCGAATCTCGATCCGGTCGCTACCGGCCTGCAATGCGTCCATGCGCTTCCACTCGCCGGCGGCGGTGAGAAACTTGTGATCGCCCGTCGTCCGAATCTGGCGGCCATCCTTGAGCGTCATCCGAAAGACCGGACGCGTACCGACTTGACTAACAAAGCCTCGACGGTATGCCGTCAGGCGGCGATGATCGTGCTCGCCATACAGCTCCGTCGTGATCATGATCGGTTCACCGGCTTCTTGCGAGGCAAAGAGGTCGGCGACTGTGCGCAATCCATGCGGCGTGCTGATGCGCGTCTCCGGAGCAAAGCACGCCGTGTCATCGAGGAACATGTATTCTGAACAATTATGAACGACGATGCCGTTTGCGACGAAGTGCGACGTATCGGGCTCAGTAAGATCGTAGACGGCTTCTTCGCCGGCATAGCGCACGACCGCGACCTCATCGACGAGCGCCTCTCGGTACGTTGTTACGGCGCGGTTCATGGTTGCAAGCGCATCGGCTTTTGCCGAGGCCGCGTCGAAGCCGATTTCCTGTTCGAAGAGCACATGCGACGAAGGTGCAATGTGCAGGGCATGCACCTCACGCACAGGGTGCTGCCGTGCGCCGTCGACGCCCGGCAGCATCGATGACTGGACGCTGTGGCTGCGAGTGCGATACAGCTTCGATTTGATGCCGAAGCTCAGCAGCAGAAGTTGAACCTGCCCAAGTAGTTCGATGGACGTCGAGTCGAGCGAAATGTACCGCGACTTCGCGCCGATGTTCGTGACTGAGCCATCCGCTGTGAACAGTCCGCGCAACACAGCCGCCATTGACGAACGGTCGAGTTCTTGAACCGCCGGCGCGAGACGCGTATCGCCATTTCCTGCGTGCACGACGGCGAACTCCTCGAAGCTGTCGATAACGGACTCGCTCGTTGTTGCGACGCGCGCAATCGACGCCGTGTGCACCGCGGTTTTCCGTTGTGAGCGCCCGTTACTGAGGGCCAGACCAATGGCCTCGGCTAGCTCGGGTTCAAGCGTGCGCGAACCGAATCGTGCCGCGCCTAGGTGCACGCGCTCGCCGATGATGAGGTCCTTCACGGCAACGTCACCGCGTTCTTCGGTCAGGATCTTGTGATCGGCGGTGACCCGCAGCTCGTAGCCCGACCGCGTGCGCAGGACGTAGACCGGCTTCGTGCCGGTAGGGAAGATGTTGTTGACGAAGTGCGGTTTGCCGTCGGACCCGATGACGAACGCAGCCTTGCCGACCAGCTCATCGATCCGACGTTGGCCCTCTGTCGTCGCTACGAGCGTATCGCCGGTCACGCACGGATTACTTGCGTTGATCGGCCCGTCAGCCGGGCATGTGTGCCACTCGTTGATGGTCGAGTCGTACTGCACGCCGGGGTCGGCGCATTGCCACGCCGCGACCGCAATCTTCTCCCAGAGATCTGCCGCGGCGACGGATTTGATCTTAGCGGTTCCGCCGTCGCCGTATTTGCTGCGCCGTGGAACCAGGTCCCACGATTGGTTGGCGTCGAGGCGCGCAAAGAATTCGTTGGGCACGCGAACGGAGTTGTTCGAGTTCTGCCCCGAGACCGTACCGTACGCTTTCGAGTCCCAGTTCGTGTCGTAGGTCTCGATCAAGAGCTCTTTATAGCCCTGGTGCGCGTAGTCGAGCGCATACTGTACGTTGGCCTGCGGAATCCCCGCACCGAGGGCTGCGCGGATCGCCGCCTTGAGGCCTGGGTTGAGCGCGGGATCGAGACGAGCTGACTCCGGCAGCGTCTCGTCGTTCGCCGCCTTCATGATCCCGTTGAGATACTTCTCGCACGCGATCGAGCCGGCGACGAGGTCGGAGACCTTTTGCTCCTCAGCGACCTTCCAGCTGATAAATTCCTCGACGTCGGGATGATCGAGATCGAGGCACACCATCTTTGCAGCGCGGCGCGTCGTGCCGCCCGACTTGATCGCACCGGCAGCGCGGTCGCCGACTTTGAGAAACGACATCAAGCCCGAAGACGTGCCGCCGCCCGAGAGCTTCTCGCCCTCGCCGCGAATCCGCGAGAAGTTGGACCCGGTGCCGCTTCCGTACTTAAAGATGCGCGCTTCGCGGACCCAGAGGTCCATGATGCCGCCCTCGTTGACGAGATCGTCGCTGACGCTCTGAATGAAGCAATTGTGAACGACGATGCTGCCGCTGAGGAAGTTGTGGCTTTCCGTCTGGATGTCGTAGACGTGTGCGTCGCCCAAGATGTCGATCGCGGTGATGCGTTCGTCTTTGCTTTCGGCGACGGCGCGGGCGGGGTCGGCTACGACCGCTGACGCGCTCGCTACCGGCGACTGGCGCGCATGGAGCAGTCCGTCGTTGCTGATCAGCTCTTCGATGCGCACGTTGGCGAGCGAACCGGCGCCGCCCGCCGTCTCTGCGAGCGAGGTGTCGGTGCGCTCGATGAGGCGCATGCCCAGGCGCAGATCGGCGACCTGGCGCCACGAGCGCTTTCCTTTGTGACCGTCGCACGCGAGCACGAGGTGGTCGCCGGTCGCTTCGAGTGCGTTGCCGTTGGCGAGCTTGATGCGAAAGACCGGCTTGACGCCGTTATACGCGGTGGCGGTGATGCGCGTGACGCCGTTCGCGTCGTAGACCGGCAGTCCGACCAGGTCGTTTTCGACGATCGCGCCGATCGCTACCGGACCGTCCGGCGTCGCGACCATCGCGTGGTAGGGCAGGCACGCGTGGGGCGCCGGGTGCTCGTAGGCCGAGGTCGACTGCTCGAGCTCGGCGGTCTTGGGATCGACGTACCAGTGGCCTTGCGAGGGCCCGGAGATGCCGTACGCCCAGTGCAGTCCCGTGTTGAACCATTGCGGCGAGTTGGGGGCGCCGATCTGGCGCGCCAGCATCGCGCACATCTCGTCGTAGTAGGCGCGGGCCTGGAACTCATCGTCGAAATAGCCGTGCCTGAAGGCCCAGTACGTCCAGCAGCCGGCAAGGCGATGGAAGACCTGCCTGGCATCGGTTTCGGGGCCGAAAGCGGCGTCGTCGGCGGCTTCCGAGCGCCACAGCCACTCAGGGATCCCGTCCTCGGGGACCCGCTCCGTCTTGTCGGGGACGCCGGCTTTGCGGAAGTACTTCTGGGCCAGGATGTCGGTCGCGACCTGAGACCAGCCGGCCGGGATCTGAGCGTCTTTGAGCTCAAAGACCACCTTGCCGTCCGGGTTCACGATTCGCGAGGTGCGCGGTTCGAACGCGATGCCCGCGTAGGCGTCGCCCGGGGCGGAATACGTGCGCGAAAACTTCATGCCGACTGCGGTCCCTCTTCGGTTGCCGTGCGCTCAGGGAGGGGGAAGAAGAGTATCGAACATACGTTCGCTCTCGTCAATCCCCCAGAGGTTGTCTTCGGCAAGCCGGACACACCATATTGTGGTCGCGATTGCCGGGATGTACCAGATATTGTACAGCAGACGGGAAACCTTGTGGAGGGGTCGGGGACAACTTTTCTTTCTGGGGGATGGCCGGGCAGCTCCGGAGGATCGATCGGCCTCTCCGGTGGACGGGCGGACGAGCGGGGTGAGCGGGCTGTGGACGGAACCGGGGATAGCGTGGAGAGAATCCGGGCCGACCATCAGGCCGATACGCTGCCGGAAATCTCGCTCGACGACCTGACCGCATGGGGAATCCGGGGCATCGTCGTCGACCTCGACAACACCGTTTGCGCCTACCATCGGCCCGAACTGGCCCCGGGCGTCGCCGGTTGGGTCGCGGCCGCCCGCGAGCGCGGATTCGGCCTGGTCCTGGTCTCGAACAACTTCAGCGAGCGGGTCGCCTCGGTCGGCGCGCAGCTCGGCATCCCGGTCGTCGCGAACGCCCTCAAGCCGCTTCCGTTCGCCTTTTTGCGGGCGCTGCGGCTGCTCGGAACGCCGCGTCACCAGACCGTCGTGATCGGCGATCAGCTCTTCACCGACGTCCTCGGAGCGAAGCTGCTCGGCTTGCGGACGATCCTCACCGTCCCGCTCGTGTCGCGCGAATTTCCGCTGACCCGGGTCCTGCGCTTTTTGGAGCGCACCATCGCTGGGCGGACCTGAAGGCGTCCCGAAGGCGGTCGCTTGCGGGTACATGCCGGACCATGGAAGGCGCAAACGACGAACCGGCACTGACCGAAACGAACTCCGAAACCGTTCTCGCCGAAGACGAACTCGTCGATGACGGCGTGCCCGGGGGTTCGCAGACGAAGCCCACCTGAAACGTCGGCGGCCGTAGCGGGCCGGCGTTTACGGGACTCACGCCCGGCTGAGCCGTAAACGGAGCGGGTTGTGGCCACCGTGAGCTCCGAGCTCCCTAAGACCTACGATCCGGCGGAAGTCGAGCCGCGTCTCTATGCCCGCTGGATCGAGCTCGGCGTCTTTCACGAAGAGCCCGATCCGGCGCGGCCACCGTTCATCATCTCGATGCCGCCGCCGAACATCACCGGCCGCGCGCATCTCGGTCACGGCTCGACCTACACACCGATGGATATCCTCACCCGCTACCACCGCATGTTGGGTGAGAACGCCGACTGGATCCCGGGCCAAGATCACGCGGCAATCGCAACCGAGACGGTGCTCGTGCGCGAACTGGCGCGCGAAGGGCTGACGCGCGAGGAACTCGGCCGCGACGCGTATTTGGAACGCGCCTGGCAGTGGCGGGCCGAGTACGGCAACGTGATCGACGAACAGTTTGCGCGCATCGGCTTCGGCCCGGACTGGAAGCGCGAACGCTTCACGATGGATCCCGGGCTCTCGGCCGCGGTCAACAAAGTTTTCGTCGGGCTCTACAACGACGGGCTGATCTATCGCGGCACGCGGCTGGTCAACTGGGATCCCGAAACGCACTCGACGCTCTCCGACGCCGAGGTCGAGAACGAACCGGTCGACACGACGCTGTGGCACATTCGCTATCGCGGTGAGGATGGCGGCGACGGCGTCGTCGTCGCGACGACGCGGCCCGAAACGTTTCTCGGCGACGTCGCCGTCGCCGTTCATCCGGACGACGAACGCTACCGCGATCTCATCGGCACCAACGTCGTGCTGCCGCTGGTGTGGCGCGCGATCCCGGTCATCGCAGATGACGCGGTGGATCCCGCGTTCGGTACCGGCGCCGTCAAGGTCACGCCGGCGCACGATGCGACGGACTACGAGATCGGAGTGCGGCACGGACTCCCGATGCCGACGGTGATCGATTTCGACGGCCGCATCGCGGCACCGCTCTGGCGCTACGACGAGGCCCCGCAGAAGCGCGCGGCGATCGACGCGCAAGCGGGACGGATGCAGGCCTACATCGGGCGCGACCGCGCGGAAGCCCGCACCGCGATCGTGGCGGACCTGCGCGGCGCCGGCGCGCTGGAGAAAGAAGAGCCCTATCACACGGTCGTGCCGGTGAGTTCGCGCTCCCAGGCCGTCATCGAGCCGCTGCTCTCGCTGCAGTGGTTCGTCGCGATCGAAGCGCTCGCGAAGCCCGCGCTCGAGGCCTACCGCTCCGGCGCGATCCGTTTCGTCCCGGAGCGCTTCGGACGCACCTACGAGCATGGGCTGGAACGCATTCGCGACTGGAACGTCTCGCGCCAGATCTGGTGGGGGCATCAGCTGCCGGTCTGGTACACGCCAAACGACGACGTCGTCGTCGCCGAGAGCGAAGAAGAAGCGCAGCAACTCGCGCGCGAGCGCTATGAGACGGACGACCTGCGGCGCGATCCCGACACGCTCGACACCTGGTTCTCTTCGGGGCTGTGGCCGTTCTCGATCCTCGGCTGGCCCGAGCGAACGGCCGAACTCGAGCACTGGTACCCCAACACGGTGATGGTGACGAGCTACGACATCATCTTCTTGTGGGTCGCGCGCATGGTGATGCTCGGGCTGCATTTCATGCACGAGATTCCGTTCACGACCGTGTTCTGCACGCCGCTCGTGTTCGACATGCACGGCCGCAAGATGTCGAAATCGCTCGGCAACGCGATCGACCCGATGACCGACCTCGTTCCACTCTATGGCGCCGACGGCTTCCGCTTCGGCATCGTCCGGCAGATGCGATTGGAATCCCAAGAACTGCGTTTCGACGAACGCTACTGCGATGAAGCAAAGCGTTTCTGCACGAAACTCTGGAACGCGCTCCGCTACACCGTTGCGCTGGACGAAGGCCTCCCGGCCGCCGGAACGCTCCCGCTGGATGCCCTGACCATCGCAGACCGTTGGATCCTCTCGGAGTTGCGCGGGTGCATCGAAACCGTGAGTTCCGCGTACGACGAGTTCACCTTCGGTGTCGCCGCCGACGCGTTGCTGCAGTTCGGCTGGTACACGTTCTGCGATTGGTACCTCGAGGCGACGAAAGCGCCGGGGCAGGCCGAGACGCGCGGCGCGGTGCTGTCGTTCGTCCTGAACGCCTTCGTGCGCACGCTGCACCCGATCGCACCGTTCGTCAGCGAAGAGATTTGGCTGACGCTGCCGCACGACGGCGCGACGATCGTGACCGCCTCCTGGCCGGACCTGGCCGAGATCCCCGACTCTCCGCACGACGCCGCGACGTTTCGCGCGCTGATCGCCAAAGTCGAAGAACTGCGGCAGGTGCGGGCCGAGTGGGGGATCGGACCGCGCGAGAGCGTGCGCATCGCGATCTCCGCTGCGCTCAATGCCGAGCGCAGCATCGTGGAGACGCTGGCCACGCTCGCTCGCGCCGAGATCACCGTGGCCGACGACGACGGCCGCGGCGGCACGCTCGTGGAACGCATCGCTGCCGTCCGTGCCGTCGCGGACCGCGCGAAGCTGCTGGACTTCTATCAACGCAAAATCGGCCGCCAGCTGACCGAGCTCGAACGAGCGGAGAAGAAGCTCGCGAACCCGGGCTTCGTGGCGAAAGCAGCGTCCGACGTCGTCGCGGGCGAGCGTGCAAAGGCCGCCGGGCTGCGTGACGAACTCGAACGCATGCGGCGTGCGCTCGACGAGCTCGCCTGAGGGCACGGGCACCGACGGAAAGGTTCACGACGATGCAGACTGCAGTCCGGACGCTGGGGCATTTCATCGGCGGCGCCGATGTGGCGGGGAGCTCGGAACGTTTCGGCGACGTCTACGACCCGGCGGCCGGCGAAGTGCAGGCCCGCGTTGCGTTCGCTTCGCCTCACGAAGTGGACGCCGCGATCCGCGCCGCCCGCGCTGCCTTCACCGGCTGGTCGGCGACGCCGCCACCGCGTCGCGCTGCGGTGTTGTTCGCGTTCCGCGAGGCGCTGGTCGCGAACACTGACCGCCTCGCGCGGACGATTTCGTGCGAACACGGCAAAACGCTCGACGATGCGCGCGGCGAGGTCCAGCGCGGGCTCGACGTCGTCGAGTTCGCATGCGGCATCCCGCATCTGCTGACCGGCGACTTCAGCGCAAACGTCGCGGCCGGGATCGACGTGAAGGCCGTGCGTCAGCCGCTCGGCGTCTGCGCGGGGATCTCGCCGTTCAACTTCCCCGCCATGGTGCCGATGTGGATGTTCCCGCTCGCGCTCGCCTGCGGAAACACGTTCGTGATGAAACCCAGCGAGAAAGATCCCTCGCCGGCGCTGGAACTGGCACGCCTTCTCGTCGAATGCGGACTGCCCGCCGGCGCGTTCAACGTCATCAATGGAGATCGTGTCGCCGTCGACGCGATCCTCGAGCATCCGGGGATCGATGCGGTCAGCTTCGTCGGGTCGACGGCCGTCGCGGAACACGTCTACGCACGCGGCGCGGCGAGCGGAAAGCGCGTTCAGGCGCTCGGCGGAGCCAAGAATCATCTCGTCGTCATGCCGGACGCGGACATCCCGCAGGTTGTCGACGCGTTGATGGGGTCCGCATTCGGCTCCGCCGGCGAGCGCTGCATGGCGATCTCCGTCGCGGCGATCGTCGGCGATGTCACCGCCGACCTGGTCGTCGCGAAGCTGCACGAACGGATCGCGGCGCTGCGCGTCGGCCCCGGCGATGGGGATGGCGTCGAGATGGGCCCGCTCGTCACGGCCGAGCACCGGACGCGCGTCGTGGGCTACATCGATTCGGCAGCAGAAGAAGGCGCCGAGATCGCGGTCGACGGCCGCAGCGCAGCGTTGCCGTCGCAGGGCTTCTTTCTCGGGGCGACGGTGCTCGACGGCGTACGGCCCTCGATGCGCGCGTATCGCGAAGAGATCTTCGGCCCCGTGCTCTCGATCGTCCGCGTCGCGACGTACGACGAAGCGCTGCAGCTCGTCAACGCGCACACGTTTGGGAACGGGGCGTCGATCTTCACCAGCGACGGCGACACCGCGCGTCATTTCGATGCGAACGTGCAGGCCGGGATGGTCGGCATCAACGTCCCGATCCCCGTCCCCGTCGCCTTTCATAGTTTCGGCGGCTGGAAACGCTCGCTGTTCGGCGACATGGCCGTCTACGGGATGGAAGGCGTGCGCTTCTACACGCGGTTGAAGACCACGACCTCGCGCTGGCCGACGGGCATTCGCGCCGGCGCGCAGTTCACGATGCCGACCTGACGTTTTCGCAGGCACGCCCCGCGGCAACGTCGCGGCGCGACGGCGGGTTGAGCGAACCATGGAAGCAGTACGCGAACGAATCGTTCGCTGGGAAGATCCCACCCCAACGATCGACTTCGTACGAACGTCGAGCGGACTCGACGCGCTGCGGGCGGTGCGCGACGGAACCGTACCGCGACCGCCGATCTCGGTGCTGATCAATTTCAACCTCGTGACGGTCGAAGAAGGCAAGGTCGTCGTCGAGGGCTATCCCGGCGAAGAACACTACAATCCGATCGGCACCGTTCATGGCGGATTTGCGTTGGCGATCTTCGACACGGCGATGAGCTGTGCGATCCATTCGCTGCTCCCGGCCGGGGTCGCGTATACCACGACCGATATCCAGGTGCGATTTATCCGCGGGATGACGAAGGAGACCGGCCCCGTGCGCTGCGAGGGGATCGCGCTGCACGTCGGGCGCTCGACCGCGATCGCCGAGGGGAAGCTGCGCGACGGCGAAGGCCGCCTGCTCGGCATCGGAACCACGGCCTGCGCCATCCTGCGCTGATCCGCAGGACCCGCTTACCGCTCCCCTGTATCGCCCTCGTACCTGACGCGCGGTACGTGCGCCGGTAAGCTTGCGTTCTTGGAGCGTCGCGCAGCATGCAGCACGGACAGCCGGGTCGGAATTCGTCCCGAAGACCGCTCGCTTGGCTGGGCGCGGCGCTCCTAGCGGTCGCGATCCTCGCGGGATGCAGCGGGTCGGGCGGCAGCGGGAACGTCAGCCCCCGCCATCCCACGCCGACGCCCTCGCCATTGCCGTCCGGCGTCACCCCGTCCCCGTCCCCATCGCCGACACCGACGCACTCGCCGACTCCGACTCCCACGCCGACGGCGACACCGAGTTCCGGCCCCGCGGCAAACTGCACCGGCACGAGCAATACGACCTCGATCGGCGCAAGCGGCGGGTCGCTGACGAACACGTTCGCCCCGAGCGGGACGTTCACGGAAACGTTCTCGGCCGGTACGTTTGCGACGGCCGAGCCGGTGTCGCTCGGATATCTGGCCTCGACGAACCTCCCGGCACCTCTTGCCGTAGCGCACTTCCGGCACGTCAAGAACGGCGTCCGGCTCCCGCAGTTCACGCAAGGCGCGGGCAACACGTACGTCGTGGCCTTGTGCACGACGTTCGGTGCTGCTACGCCGACGGTTACCGTTGGACTGAGCGGCTCAGGGATCGTTCCGAACTCGATCCCGAGCGGCACGCAGCTCAACATCGCGATCAACCAGAGCGGAACGTGGGTCGACGTGGCGACCGCTTTGGTCGGAGCCGGCGGGAGCTTCCAATCGACGCCGCCGACCCTCTCGTTGCCCGGCATCACCGCCGCCGGAACCTACCTCGTGTACGTCCCCGCGTCGGGCACCAATACCGCTCAAATCAACCTTGGCTTTTCGCTGATCGCCGATGACGGCACAGCGCCGCTCGCCAGCGGGTTGCAGTTCGTGCAGGTCGAGGATCCATCGGGCAATGCGCTCCCGGTCCCGACGACGACCTACTTCCCGATCCCCAACGCGGACGATCTCGACGGCGAGGCCCTGACGCCCGACGCGTCGCACGGCGCGGTCGTCGACGGCAGCAACTTGGTGCATTTCTTCTCCGGCATCCCGCAACACAATTTCGTGCTCTCGGGCACCACCGTCGACATCACCGCGTACGGTGCTGACGGTGATTCGATCGCGAGCCTGCCGAGCGGCGACGAAGTCGTTGCGTCGGGCAACGGGACACAGCTTGCCGTCATCTCCGGCATTCTCAGCGGCTCGCCCGTCGTCGCGGACACGATCAATAACGCCGGCGGGACCAGCGATCGCGACGGCCTCGTCCTCTCCGCCGACGGGAAAGTCTTACTCTCCCGCGGCAGTAGCGGTTTGGACGTCTTCAGCATCGCTGCCGTCGCGCCGCACACCGGCTCGACGGGTCAGGGCACGACGAGTTACACCTTCACCCTGAAAACGACGCTGACGAGCACGATTCCCACGCCCTTGGAAGACGGCCGCGACCAAATGGCGATCAGCCCCGCAGATTCTTCGCGCGCCGTCGTCACGGGTTACGACCCGAACACCGGCGATGTGGTGGCCAATCTGTTGACGGGGCTCCCGAATTCTACCACCGTGTCGGCGATTCACATTCGCCTGCCGGCGGTGACGCACCGTAGGCGCTCGCGCCAAAGCCGCGAACCTTCGACGCACCGGACGCCGCTATCGGTCACGCTCACGGGGGCGAACATCTCGTATGCCGTGACGATCACACCGGACGGAACCACGGCGTACGTATCGACCGGCGCCGGTATCGTCACCTTGACCGGTGTCAACACCGGAACGCTGGTGCAAAGCGGCGGTTTCTACGCCCCGGTGGTGACGACGCCGGGCGGTCCTTTCACCGTCGAAGCCGCCACCACGATCGGCGTCCTACCGGACGGGAAGTACCTCGTGGAGGTCGTCGACTCCGACGGCGACGTCGGCCCCACGGGCTCCACGAACTCCACGCAAGGCGACGGCATTCTCATTGTTGCGCCGATCGGCGCAGGCCATGCGCTCGGTGCGCCGGTCGGTCAACTGAATCAGGTCGTCACGCCGTTTAACGACCAGATGATCACCCACTAAGCTGCCGTCGCTTCCGGCGCGGTTCGTTCTCTTCGCCATCGCCTGCGGCTTCGCGCTCGGATGCGTGAGCTTCGTGACCGCGCCCCAGAGCGTGTTCCCGGCGATCTCTCTCGCCCGCGTCGAGGTCTTCGCTGACGCGGGCGACCTGATGCCCGAGCACGTTCGCACGAGCGTCGCCGACCCGCTCGAAGCGGCCTTCGCCTCGATCCCCGGCGTGCGCACGACGCGATCCTATGCGGCGCAGGGTAAGCTCGAGATCGAACTGGACTTCGAACCGCGCAGCGATGTTCGCGAAGACTTGCGCAACGTTCAGGCCACGATCGCTGAGGCGCGCGGCCGGCTGCCCATCGAGCGCGTGACGGCGCTGATCGAGGGCCCGGATATGGAACCGGTGGTCAGCTACGCGCTCCATGGCCGCTCAACGAGCCAGGCGGAACTGCGGAAGCTGGTCGAAGCTGCGCTGCTGCCGGTTTTCACCGGCACACCCGGACTCGCGCGGGTTTCCCTGTTCGGCGGCCCGCGGGTCGCTTTCGACGTCGACCTCGACCCCAAAAAACTTCGCGCGATCGGGTCGAATCCGACCGAGATCGCGAGCGTCGTAGCCGCAGCCAACGAACCGCAGACTGCCGGCACCATCGTGCGCGGCCAAGAGCGGCTGCTCGTCGTCCCGGCCGAACTGCCGCAAGATGCCGGCTCGCTCGGCGCGCTCGCGATTCCCAACCGGCGCGGCCCGGGAAACGTCGCGCTCTCGACGCTCGGTCAGCTGCGCGTCGCCGAGGAGCCGACCGACGAGCAGGCATCCTTCGATGCGACGCACGCCGTGATTCTCAACGCCTATCCCGATCTCTCAGCCGATGCGGTGAAGCTCACGCGCGAGGTCGACCAGCGGCTTGCGCAGCTGCTGCGCGTGCTGCCCCCCGATACGGAGGTCACGCCGGCCTGGGATCAGACGCGGCTGATCGTCGCGTCGCAAACCGGTCTTCGCGATGAGATGGCTATCGGTGCGCTGATCGCGCTCGGCGTCATCTACCTCTTCCTGCGAAATCGCGCCCTCACGCTGGTCGCGGCGGTGATCCTCCCGCTCGCGGTCGCGCTGACGGTACTCGCGCTCGCCGGCGGCGGCTTGTCGCTCAACCTCATGACGCTGGGTGGACTCGCGATCGCGATCGGGCTCGTCATCGATGAGGCGATCGTCGTGATCGAGGCGATCGCGCGCGAGAGCGCTGCGAGTGCCGGCGCGGACAAGGGCACGGCGATCGAACGCGCGGTGCGGCGGATTGCACGTCCACTCGTCACCGCGACCGCCGCCAACGTGGTCGTGTTTATCCCGCTCGCTTTCCTGTCCGGAATTCCGGGCTTTTTCTTTCGCGCGCTCTCGATCACGCTTGCCCTCGCGCTCGTCATCTCGACCGCATTGGCGCTGTTCGTCGCGCCATTCTTAGCGAAGGCGTTCGGCGGCGAGAGCTCCGCGCCGGAACGCGCGCTCGGCTTCGACAACGTGTACGTGCGTCTGCTGCGCTGGTCGCTCCGGCGCTCCGGCCTCGTCGTGCTCACGGCGTGCGGGATACTGGCGCTCACGATCGTTTTGCTCGTGCGGGTACCGACGGATTTTCTTCCGCAGGTCGACGAAGGCCAGTTCGAGATCAAGTTCGCTCTGCCGGCCGGGATGTCGCTCGACGCTGCCGATGCGCTGGCGACGAACATCGAGCGCGTCGTCCTCGCCGATCCCGCCGTGGCGCACGAAGCGCGGCTTTCCGGCGTGGACACCAACGGCTACCTTCCGACACCGCCCGACGCCGGCACGATTCGCGTCACGCTCAAACCGGGCGCGCCGCCGTTCGATGTGATCGCCGACCGGCTACGGCGCGGCATCGACAACGTGAACCCGTATATCGCGCTCGAACTGCATCAGCTGCTCGAAGATCAAGTCAACGACCTCTCAGGCGCACCCGAACCGATCCAGATCACGGTCCGCGGGCCGAAACAGCGCGTGCTGAACGCGATCGCCGGACGTATCGCCGATCATATCAGCGACTTGCGCGGCGTCGTCGATGCCTTCGACGGCGTCATCTACGAAGCGCGCGCGGTGACCGCCGCGCCGCGTCCGGGCGGTGTCGCCGGCGCCGCGTTTGCCGGAGACTTGCGCGCTCGCGACGGCGGTATCGTCGCAACGCAGCTTCGCATCGCGGACGTGTGGGTGCCGGTCGTCGTACGGCTGGCGGACCGCACACCGCTCGACCGCATCGCCGTCCTCGGCCCTCCGCGGCTCGTCACGCAGGTGGACGAAGAGAACGGGGCGCGCATCGTGCGCGTCACCGCCGGCATCGAGGACGCCGAGCTCTCGACGGTCATCGAGCGGATCCGGCACCAAATAAGCTACGACGTCGCCCATCTCCCGCGCGGGTATTCCGTTGAGATCGGCGGCGCCGTCGCGTCGCAGCGCGCCGCGTTCCGCGAGTTTGCGTTCGTTCTCGGCACTGCGGTCGTGCTCGTGTTCGCCGTTTTGCTGCTGGCCTTCGATTCGTTCCGGCTACCGCTCGTTATCCTCGCAGCGATTCCGTTGTCGCCGATCGGGGTGGTGTGCGCGCTGCTGCTCACCAAGACACCGCTCAACGTCTCCTCGTTCATGGGAATGCTGCTGCTCGTCGGGTTCGTCGTCCGGAACGGCATCTTGCTGGTCGACGGCGCGAACCGGCGGCGCCGCGACGGCTTGGATACGGACGCAGCGTTGGAAGGCGCGGCGCGCGAACGCCTGCGGCCGATTTTGATGACGACGTTTGCTGCGCTCGGCGCGCTCCTGCCGCTCGCGATCGGCATCGGCGCCGGGTCCGAGATGGCACGCCCCCTCGCCGTCGCCGTCGCCGGCGGGATGCTAACCGCGACCGCATTCACACTCATCCTCATCCCGGTGCTGTATGCGTCCGCAACGAAGGCAAGCAGTGCGGAGGCCATGAGGGCCCGCGGCGCCGAAGCCTAGCTTGATGCAGACGGCCGTCGCGTGGCAGCGTGTCCTGATGGCACCCGATGAGATCGATCGGGCGATTGCGCGTATGGCGCACCAGATCGTCGAGCCCCAAGACGTGCAGGACAGCCTTCTCTTGATCGGGATCCGGCGTGGCGGCGAAGCGCTCGCGCGGCGCCTGGCATCGAAGATCGCCGAGATTCGCGGTACACCGCCGAACCTTGGTTTCCTCAACGTCAACCTCTACCGTGACGACGACGTCGCGCGCGAACTGCCGGAATCGGAGATCCGCAGCCCGATCACCGAGCAGACCGTGGTCCTGGTCGACGACGTGCTCTATACCGGCCGCACGGTGCGCGCGGCGCTGGACGCGGTCACCGATCTCGGCCGTCCGAAGGCGATCCGCCTCGCCGTGCTGATCGACCGCGGGCTGCGCGAAC
>Ga0302184_10001044_pt1 | contig 18117 bp, 16 predicted proteins | sample I_Palsa_N3_3_FD_200233 | JGI IMG/M metagenome (GOLD analysis project Ga0302184, IMG submission 200233) | Peat permafrost microbial communities from Stordalen Mire near Abisko, Sweden - I_Palsa_N3_3 | ecosystem: Environmental > Terrestrial > Soil > Palsa > Peat permafrost | place: Sweden...
GCGAAGTGAAATACACATCGTGAACACATTGCCTGACCGCCTGGCCTCGCACCGTCACCGCCGCTAACCCCGTACCGGACGACTTACGCGATGCCCTCGACCGCATCCACCGCTCTGCAGATGCGCACTCATTGAGCCAAGTCAGGTTCCGGTCAGGCCGGCAGTGCGAACGCGTATCCGCCGTGGTTGACCGCTGCTCAACCGTGGCTAATCACCTGGGCAGCGAGCAGGATACGCGGTTGGCGGGCGGAAGGTGAGGCCGGTGTCGGATCGCGCCCAGACGCCCGGACCCTGAAGACCCGTGTCTCGGTCGTGACATCCCGGCGCCCGCGCGGGCATGGCCCGCAAGCCTTCTTTTACATGGACGGGCCTGGCTGGGGGAAGCGGCCGCAGTTGGGGCAGATCTGGCCGGGAGGCAAGGAACGGTTCAGGTAAAATCCGCACCAGTAGCAGTTCAGGCCCATTGTCGCCGCTGTCCATTCTGGGCTGCCTGGTCCCGGTCGCCCGGTGGGGATACCGCCTCCTGCGGGCGGAAGCCGGCCCTGCTGGCGTAGAAAATTCTCGTACGAGAAACGGCTGTTATAGGCAGACCTGAGGGTTTCCAAGACCGACATGATTTTCTGGATGACTTCCTGGAGCCGCTGCGCGCACGGGTCTGTCCTCGCTGCCCTGACCCAGGTATTAACCTCGGCAAAGAGGTTGTTTAGGTCCTGGATATAACCCTGGATCTGCTGCGAAGAAAGACTGCTCGAATTGAGCGCGAAAGACATCTGCCGCTGGTTTAGAATTTGCTCCGCTTGGGCGGCATTTTGCAAGCACTGCTGCTCATCTCGCGCTAGTTCATTTTGGGAAGAGGACCGAGCATCCCATAGCGGCGTGAAATACTCGACCCACTGTTGTGCTACGCGCTGTTGCTGGCTCACCCGGGCGAGGGCGTCTACGTACTCTTGGGCGGCAGTGGAAGCCGGAAAACCCCGGCGAAGCGGTCCATTCGGGCCGAAGTATTCGGTCCATGCCCGTGCATTATCGAGAGCATTTCCTATTTTCTCGCTCGGGACCGCTTCGCCCCGGTTTATCGCTGCCTCAAGCTCCAAGGCATGAGAAGTGTAAACGTTAAACTCTGTCGCGGCATTGTTGATCTCCGTTGCTGGCGTCGGCGCGGACCGAAACCCAAGCGCCGTCAGCTTCTTCCAGCCGTCCGAGGAGTCAGCGGATCGCTGCGGTTCGGGAGGTGTAATCGCCACGCTTTGGAGTTTACGCTCCGCGCGCGCTGGTCAGAAGGAGGCGAGTTCGGCCTTCTTGCTTCCGATCCGTTATCAACAAAGCCCGACCGATTGCAGGATGTGCCGTGACCACGCTGACTTCCGGTGACCGGAACGCGTACGCCTAGACCGTCCACACCAGGCAGAAGGGCTTGCCGACCGGATCGGCGTAGACGCGCCAGTTCGGGCCGGCGCCATCGTCCAGTCGGGTGGCGCCGATGTCAAGGGCGGCCCGTTCTGCCGTGTCCACGTCCGGTACCGTCACGTCGAGGTGGATCTGCTGCGGGCACGCCGGATCCGGCCAGCGTGGCGCGGTGTACTGCTCCACCTGCTGGAACATCACCGGCTGCGCGCCATCCTCGCCGATCATCGCGACCCCGTCCGCCCCGTACGTCACCGGCTTGCCCAGCAACTCCGCGTAGAAGTGGCTCAACGCCTTCACGTCGGGACAGTCGAGCATGAGCCCCATCAGGGTGGTCCGCGGATCGCCCGGGTTGAGGCACAGGTCGAACGGGTGACCGGCCGGGTCGGCCAGCGTATGCCACCGCTCGTTGCGGCGCAGCAGGGTGGCGCCGAGTTGCTGGGCGCGTTCGGCCGCCGCGTCGATGTCCGGTACCCGGAAGTCGAGATGGGCCTGCTGCGGACGGTCCTGGTCCGGCCAGTGGGGCGGCACGTGGTCGATGGCCCGTTGCAGGCCCATCCGCCAGCCGTCACCGGTGTCGAGCGTGATCCACTCATCGTCGTCGTCGGGGACGCGCTGCCAGCCGGCGAGCTGCTCGTAGAACGTGGCCAGGCGGTCGATGTCCGGGGCGTCGAGTGCCACGGCCCGCAGTGAGCCGATCGTCTGCCGGTGCGGTTCGAAGGTCATACCCCGATCCTGCCGATCCCGGGGCCGGTCCGCCACCGGATCACCAGCGTTGACGGTCCGGTCTAGCCCGGGGCTAGCCCCCGAGGCTTGGCTCCCGCGTCGCAGGAAAGCAACCTGGCGACCACACTGGCGACACAGACCAGGGCCCAGCCCAGGGCCCTATACGGGCGCGACCCGCTGCCCCGGAGAGCGACAGTGGATACTACGTCACCATTCGAGACCTCATGTTGGGTGCAGGGAGTTCGCAATGATCCGCAGGGAGCGTAATAAACTGGTGGAAGTGCGCGCTGATCTCATCTTCGCCGACGAGGCGACCACCGAAGCGTACGCGGTGCATTTTGAAACCCAAATGCACCGTAGCATGGTGCGTAAGCTGCTCTATACTAGCTACCTGCAATTCGCCCGCACTGGTGCGATGTTTAGCCTTAATTCTATGGGCGCCTGGTGGCCCACGGACTTTGATACCCGATCGGGGTCGCGTTGAGCCGAGCCGTGGCCACAGTCATCTTGCGCTGCCGTGCCGTGTCGTCCCGGGCTACGTTGCGTAGAGCGGGGGCACTTCTGGCAACGGGCCATTCCCCTCGGGGGTTAGCTGACCGCCGTCGGATCGGCGGAGCAGCCAGGCCAGGAGCGCGTATTCCGGCCCGGCGACGACCAGAGCGGGCGGATTCATCTCATCAGCCTCGCGGACGCGGCCAGTATCGGTAGCTTCCATCCGGACGGCCAGCTCCGGATGATTCCTGAGCGCGGTCGCCGCGCGGTCGAGATAATTGCTCACGAACGCGGCCGGCCAGTCCTGGGGGCGGTAGCCGATGTCCAGGTCCACATGGTGGATGAGAACCTCGCCGAGTCGCATCGGCACGATCAGGGCCGCGTCCGCTTCGTGCCCCGTGGTCCAGCGCACCGCCCGCTGCCATGCCTGGGCCGGCATCCCGTCCGCCGCGGCGGAAAACCCGTCCGCTGAGCTGCGCACGTCCTCGACGAGCACCGCCGCGGGGCGGCCGGCACCCTGCTCAATCGCCGCTGCCCGCGCCGCCACGCTGTGGTATTCGTAACTCGGCACACCAGTCCGCGCCCAGTTCAGGAGCCGGGTTCCGCCTTCGGCGTTGCGGGCAAGGTGGGTCAGCACGTGACCCCGCGTCCAGCCGGGGAGCAGCGACGGCGCCCGGACGTCAGCATCCGGCAGCCCGCCGATCGCGCCGACGAGATCCGCTGTCGCGGACCGTAGCTGCAGCAGGTACCCCTCGGGGGTTACTGATCCCACACGCGAACAACGAACTGAGGTGGCGCCCGGATTCCGGCGGCTGGCCGGAGCGAGAGCGTCCCGCCCCGTGGGGCGGGACGGTAAGCGGACAGGTCACCAGGGAGAGGTGAAGATCTGGAATGCTCAGGGAGTGATGTCCTCAGATCCAGACGCCACCGAGGGCCGCGACGGCGCGCCGCGCGTGAACCGCCTACTCACCCTCTCCGACGGCGTGATCGCCATTGCCCTTACCCTGCTGGTCTTGCAACTCCGGGTGCCCGCCCTCGACCAGGTCCCCGACCCGGACTCGGCGAAAGACCTGGCGGCCCAGCTCGGCAACGGCTCGGCTCAGCTGGTCAGCTACGGGATCTCGTTCTCCGCCGGAGCGGGCGGTCGTTCCCGGCCCCGGAAAGCTAATCAGCTACGCGATCTGAAGCTCTTGCTGCCAGTGGACGGTGCAAGCGCCATGGCTTCGCGTTCCTGTTCACCATCACCATCATGCCGTTCACCAGCACCCTGCTCGGCGCCTTCGTGAGATGGAGCACCGCCGCGGCCAAGTACTTGTGGATACTGATGGCCGTGGCACCTGGACTCATCAGCCGGTGGTCAGCCCGCCGTGGCAGCGCAAACGCCGGTTAACGCAACACTAGCTCGGTGGCGCGGACAGGCGGGCCGCAATCTCCTCCGGATTCTCGACCGTCAGGACTACTCTGTCGTACTTGCTGCTGGCCAGGTCGATGACAATCCCGGGGCCGCGGCCGTGGCAGACGGCGAAGGTGACGCGCCCGTCGTCATGCCAGCTCCCCACCCGGGTGTCAGGAAGCTGCGTGCCCACCCCCTTCATACCGTGAACTTCGGCAATGCAGTCCGGTACGGCCCGCACGCCACTGATCGCGCTGCGGGGGAATGCCTGATTTCGGTGCCCCGCCTCAAGCTTCTCCCCGCGAGACATATCGATCGTGACCGCGTCATCGGTGATCAGCAGGTGCGCCATGAAACGACATTCTGCCGCGCACTGGCCACCGACGGCCAGGGGTCCTGCGCCTGGTGGCTGCCCACGGACTTTGATACCTGATCGGGTCGCGTTCAGCCGAGCTGTGGCCACAGTCATCTTGCGCGCCTGCGCACCTGCGCACCTGCACGGCCAGGACCGCAGACCCAGGGCACCCACTAGGGCATTCACGGGCGCGACCGGGGAGCCCGGAGCGCGATCGTCAATGGAAGCAAATACGAATCGGGATGGTGGGATATGACTACCGCACAGCTCGCCGCGACGCGGCTGACGTTGAAGGAAGCACGATGCGACGCATTGTTCGCCTCCGGGCTGCAGCCATACACCACATCCCAGGACGTTGCCTGATCATTGCCAGGGCGATTGTCCCGGTGGCAGTTTCTTTCGAGAGGACCCCCAATGCTGTTGACATTTGATTCGGCAGGCGATCTGGCGCGAGCACTTCGGCGCGCGGCCGATGCGCACCGGCAGCACGAGGAGCACACCGGACGCCCGGACGCCGACTGGCCGAACTGGTACGCGCTGTACCTCGAACTAGAGCAGGCCGGACTCGAGCATCTGCTCAGTCCTGACCGCCTTGAGGGCGCGACTGTTCCGGTAGCGATCGTTACCAGCCGCACCGAGGCGGAACTGATCGTCGGCATGTTGCGCAATTACGACTTGAGAGCAGTCGTATCGGCAGACGATGTCGGAGGACAAAATCCGGCGCTGCAAAACCAGGGTGTACGCGTGCTGGTTGCTCCCTCCGGTGAAGCCGCGGCCCGTCAACTCCTAGCCGCCGCCTGGGACACCTCTCCGGAAGCCAGTCACGCAACTTTTGCCAGCGCGGACGAGCCAGCCACGATGTCGTAGCTGCGGTCGATGTCCGTGATCTCTGCTGCTCAGTTCCCGTAGCCAATGGCCTAAGGTCGCTGATCCCACGGTCGCGCCCCGGACGGTCCCGCCGCGCCTGCCGAGGCACTGGCCGCTGTCCTGGTCTGACGTTCCGTTGTTCCCGGCGGCTGGTCAGGTGCCGGTCAGCGCCTCGTGGAGCTGTCTGCGGGAGCTGATGCCGAGCTTCGGGTACACCCTGTGCAGGTGCCACTCGACCGTGCGCGGGCTGATGAACAGCTCGGCGCCGATCTCGGGATTCGTACGCCCGTCACCAGCAAGCCGGGCGATCTGCGCCTCCTGGGCCGTGAGCTCGTCGCGTGTCTCGACGGTCTGCTTGCGTACCGTCTGGCCGGTGGCCGCCAGCTCGCGGCGGGCGCGCTCGGCGAAAGCCTCGGCCCCCATCGCGGTGAGCATCTGGTGAGCAGCGCCAAGCTGCTCGCGCGCGTCTATGCGGCGGCCAGCGCGCCGCAACCATTCGCCGTAGAGCAGATGGGCGCGGGCGAGCTCGACGCGGACCTGGGTGCGGCCGAGCCGGTCGATCGCCTCGCGGTAAAGACTCTCCGCAGCGTCGCCCTGGCTCAGCAGCGCCCGCGAGCGCGCCTCTATCCCTAGCGCCCAGTCGGTGCCGCTGGCGCGTGTCGTCTCCGTCAGCCGCTGGAGGGCGCCGGATGCGCGCTCGGCCTGCCCGCTGCGCACGGCCGCCTCGATGAGTTCGACGAGCGACCAGGTACAGAACCCGAGCTCCGGCGGATACTCACATGCCTGCTCGGCTGCCGCCAGCGCCTGCTCGTAGCGGCCCAGGCCGTTGCAGAGCACCGCGGTGGCCCACTGCGTGACCGTCACCCCGATTCCCTCGCCACGGGAAACGACCTCACTCGATATGGTCTCGATCAGCTCGCCGGTCTCGCGTTCGCGGCCCGACATGGCGGCCAGACCCAGGGCACCGTAAGGCAGGAAGTTGCTCCCGACCACCGCTTTTACTGTTTGGGCCTCCTCGACCAGCGAAGCGGCGGTCGAAAGCTCACCGCAGACCAAGTGCGCAAAGACGCGTGAGTTGAACGCCAGGGGAAGCTGGCCGAACGCCCCGGCGTCACGGGCAAGCTGAACGAGGCGGCTGATGAGGACACTCCACGCATCGTCGTCCCACAAGGCCCAGGCCACACGTCCGGCGAGCCATAGCCAGCGCAGTTCCTCCGCCGCGGAGATGTCCTGGCTCCGGAAGGTGCTCAGCGCCCGCCTGAGCGTCGGGACACCTGCGGCGGGCCCCTCCGTGAACAGCACTGACAGGCCGTCCAAGAGCAGATCGGGCGTGCGCGGCGGTGTCGATAGCGGAGGTGTTACGCGCGCTGCCCTCGCTACCTCCCCGACAGCACGGGACAGACGACCGTAGATAAGCGCTGCCGAGAACGCATCCAGGTATGTGTCGCGCGCGAGTCCCGGGTCGAGCGGTTCGAGCCGGCGGGCGGCGGCCAGCAGCAGCGAAGGAGCCTCATTGCCCCGCCGCAAGGCGAGTGCGATCTGCCCGCGCAGCAGATCCTCGCGGGCGCGCTGGAGCTCGTCGGGCGGGCCTGCCTGCGCCATGGCGAGCAGCCCCAGCGCGGCGTCGGCGGCACCGGCCTGGTGCTTGGCCTGCGCCGCGGCCAGCGCCCGCTGGGCCCGGCGTGCTGGGTCAAGGGTCAGCTCGGCGGCCCGTTCGAGGAAGGCCGCCATCGCGGCGAGGCCCCCGCGAGCCTGGGCCCGGCTGGCTGACTGCTCAAGCTCGGCGGCTACCGCCTCGTCGCGTCCCGCCGCCGCGTGGGCGCGATGCCACGCCCGGCGGTCCGGATCCAGAACCGGGTCGGTGACCTCGGCCAGTGCGGCGTGCACGTCCCGCCGGTCCCCGACGGACGCCGACCGGTAGGCCGCCGAGCGGACCAGCGGATGCCGGAACCGGACCCCCGCACCGGCCTCGATCAGCCCCGCCGTCTGGGCCGCGGCGGCCGCGTCCGGTCCGATTCCGAGCCGCCCGGCCGCGCGCCACAGCAAGGTCACGTCGCCGGCCGGCTCGGCTGCCGCCGTCAGCAGCAGCCGTCTGGTTTGATCCGGAAGCGGCTCAAGCCGCCGCACGAAGCCCTGCTCGATCAGGGTGGCCAGCGGCTTCACGCCGGGCAGCCCGAACCCGCCCGCCAGCTCCGCCGGGGTCAGCCCGCGGGGCAGCTCGAGCAACGCCAGCGGGTTACCGCGGCTCTCGGCCACGATCCGGTCCCGCACCGCCTCATCCAGCGGGCCGCGCAGCGCCGCGCCGACGAGCGCACGCGCGTCAGGGTCGCTCAGGCCGCGTACCGGCAGTTCCGGCAGACCTTCCAGCCCCTGCTTCAGCCCTTGCTCCGGCCCGCCGGTGCGCGCCGCGAAGACCAACGCGACCGGCTCCGCCAGCAGACGGCGTGCGACGAACGCGAGCGTCTGCGCCGAGACCTGGTCCAGCCACTGCGCGTCATCGACCACGCAGACCAGCGGCTGCTCCTCGGCCACATCGGCCAGCAGGCTCAGCACCGCCAGCCCCACCAGGAACCGGTCAGGCGCGCCGCCGACGCTCAGTCCGAACGCCGTGCCCAGCGCGTCGCGCTGCGGGGCGGGAAGGCGATCCAGGTGATCGAGCATCGGCCCGCACAGCTGATGCAACCCCGCGAACGCCAGCTCCATCTCCGACTCCACGCCCGCCGCCCGGGCGATCCGGCAATCCGGCGCGCGCGCCGCTACGAACTCCAGCAACGCCGACTTGCCCGCCCCGGCCTCGCCCCGCAGCACCAGCACCCCGCTGCGACCCGCCCGCGCATCGGTCACCAGCCGATCCAGCGCCCCGCACTCACCACCCCGGCCCCGCAATCCAGGCCCAGGATCAGCGATATTTGGCCACCCGATGTCGGCGTAGCTCCCCGTCAACGCGTCCTCGAACACCTCGCTCGAGCCAGGCTGCGCTTGTTCGTCCGAACGTCCCGAGATTGTCATATAGTCACAGCCTTTTGAGTGCGCTCCAGCTTACGCCCGCCACCCTGCCCTGGCCGGGCTGAACATCGGTTGCTCATCAGCCGGCGCTCGGCCGCGGGCCGGCCAGTGCACCGGCCAGGGCTTCCACAGGCGCGGCGGCCCGGACCCCGGCCCCGACCATGGTCACAGCGGCGTCAACAGATGCCACCTCGCTGAGCACGACGAGACCGGAAGGCCGGAAAATGACCACCTATCTGATCAACCACCTGCGCGTACCCAACGGCGTCCCGAAGCCGGACGCCCTGGTGTACCTGGAACACGTCGAGGCCACATTCCTCCCCTACGGCGGCAAATGGCTCGTGCTCGACGCCCAGGTCGAGGCGCTGGAAGGTGACTGGCCCGGCTCCGTGGTGCTGATGGAGTTCTCCGACATGGACACGGCGAAGAAGTGGTACAACTCCCCCGAGTACCAGGAGATCCTGCACCTGCGAACCGACAACACCATCAGCGACCTGATCCTGGTCGACCAGGTCGGCCCAGGCTTCACCTCGGCCGCCTGGGCCCAGCAGATCCGCGCCGTCATCGCCGCCGGTTCCGGCGCCACGACCTGATCCACACACCCAGCCCACAGGCTGGTTGTCCGCGTGAGCTTCCGCCGCTTCGGGAATTCCGCAGGCAACAAGATCCGCACCACGCACGACGGCTCGTCAGTTCTTCTGGCGGGCCGTTTTGTCGTGGGCGAGGGGACGCGACTTGCCGCCGCGGCCTCAGGTCGCGACGGACTTCGCCGTATCGCAACACTGCGCGTTCTGGGCCGCCGTCGGCTAGCCCAGCCACCCAGTGCACCGACCAGGGCACCGACAGGCGCGCCCGGGCCGACCGGAGCGCGACGCTGAGTACCAGTGCCGATGGCACCGACAGATACCGCTTCCGACCAAGGAGTTCCCGTGTCAACACCATCCCCCAGCACGCAGGCCGCCATGACCGATACCGCGGTCCGTCCCTTCCGGGTGCACGTGCCCGATGAAGAAATCGCCGACCTTCAGCGGCGTGTCGCCGCGACGCGCTGGCCCTCCGCCGAGCTCGTCGCCGATCGGTCGCAGGGCGTACAGCTAGCGACGATCCAGGAGCTCGCCCGCTACTGGGCGACCGATTACGACTGGCGCGAGGGCGAAGCGAAACTGAACTCGCTCCCGCAGTTCACCACCGAGATCGACGGGGTCGGCATCCACTTCATCCACGTGAAGTCGCCGCACGAGAACGCGATGCCGCTGATCATCACGCACGGCTGGCCCGGCTCGGTCATCGAGCTGCTCGAGGTCGTCGGCCCGCTCACCGACCCGCCCGCGCACGGCGGACGCGCCGAGGACGCGTTCGACCTCGTGCTTCCCTCCCTGCCTGGCTATGGCTTCTCCGCCGAGCCGACCGAGCTCGGCTGGGACCCCAGCCACATCGCGCGCGCCTGGGCCGAGCTCATGCACCGGCTCGGCTACACCCGGTACGTCGCCCAGGGCGGCGATGTAGGCTCCGCCGTCACCGACGCGATGGGCCGCCAGGCACCCGAGGGGCTGCTGGGCATCCACCTCAACCTGCTCCTGGCCGTGCTGACCGGCAGCCCAACGCCGGCCGAAACCGAGCAGGAACGCGCGGCGCTCAACGCGCTCATTACCTTCAACACGAGCGGCAATGGCTACTTCATTGAGCAGGCCACGCGGCCGCAGACGATCGGCTATGCCCTGCTGGATTCACCCGTCGCCCTGGCGGCCTGGATGATCGACCACGACACCGACAGCTACCAGAAGATCTCCCGCGCCTTCCTCGACAAGCAGCCCGCGGGCCATCTCACCCGGGACCGGATCCTCGACAACATCACGCTGTACTGGCTGACGGGCACCGGGGCCTCGGCCGCCCGGGAGTACTGGGAGACCGGGCAAGCCCTTGCGGCCGGGCAGACTCCTCCGGAGGTCTCGATCCCGGTCGGCTTCACCACGTTCCCCGGCGAGATCTGGCCGGCCCCGCGCAGCTGGGTCGAGAAGGTCTACCCCAGCCTCGCCTACTTCCACGAGGTCGACCGGGGCGGTCACTTCGCCGCCTGGGAAGAGCCCGATGTGTTTGCGACCGAGATCCGAGCGGCATTCCGGTCACTGCGCTAGGGCCGGCCTGCCCGGGATTTCCGGGGGGACGGCGCGCAGAGCGTGAACCGTCCCCCCGGCACACCCGGCAGCTGCAGGCCTACTGACCCGAACGGCTGGGTACATCTTTCCTGACATAGACCCGCCGGACACACGGGCAACCGCCGGTCGGCTACCGGATGTTGCGCAGGCGCCGTTGCCAACCGCAGAGGTGATCACTAATGTCGGTTGGGATGCCTATGTCCAGCCGTGATCCTGGGCCTGGCCTACGTGGTCGGCAGCCGGGACTGCGCGGTCGGCGTAACGAGTGCGACGTGCTGGATCAAGTCTTGGCCAGCGCGCGGGCCGGCGACAGCCGGGTCTTGGTGCTGCGCGGCGAGCCGGGCATCGGCAAGACCGCGCTGCTGAGCTACCTGCTCCGACGCGCGTCCGGATGCCGTACCGCCCGGGCGGTCGGCGTCGAGGCCGAGATGGAACTCGCGTTCGCCGGGCTGCACCAGCTGTGTGCGCCGTTCCTTGATCGGCTCGATCGTCTGCCGGCACCACAGCGCGACGCGCTCGGCACGGCCTTCGGTCTGCAGGTCGGCGACGCCCCGGACCGCTTCGTGGTCGGGCTGGCTCTGCTGAGCCTGCTGTCCGACGTCGCCGAGGAGCAGCCGCTGGTGTGCGTGGTGGATGATGCGCAGTGGCTCGACCACGCCTCGGCGCAAGCGCTCGCGTTCGTCGCGCGCCGCCTGGCGGCCGAGTCTGTCGCCCTGGTTTTCGCGGTACGCGAGCCCTCGGCCGAGCGTCACCTGACCGGGCTGACTGAGCTGGTCGTACCCGGGCTGGTCGATGGCGAGGCGCGCGCCTTGCTGCTGTCGGTGATCACCGGTCCGATGGACGAACGAGTCCGCGACCGGATCGTGGCCGAGACCCGCGGAAACCCGCTCGCCCTGCTGGAACTGCCGCGTGGCCTGACGCCCCAGGAGCTGGCGGGCGGGTTCGGCCTGCCCGACGCCGCAGCCCTGTCGGGCCGGATCGAGGACAGCTTCCGGCGGCGACTGGAACCGCTCCCGCCGACGACCCGGCTGCTGCTCGTGGTGGCGGCGGCCGAGCCGATCGGCGATCCGGTGCTGATGTGGCGGGCAGCTGACCAGCTCGGCGTCGCGGCTGACGCGGCGGCGCCGGCGGTCTCGGCCGGACTGGTCGACTTCGCCGGGCAGGTGCGGTTCCGCCATCCGCTGGTGCGATCCGCCGTCTACCGGGCGGCGTCGCCCGAGGAGCGCCGGAACGTCCACCGGGCCCTGGCGGACGCCACCGATCCCGGTGTCGATCCCGATCGCCGGGCGTGGCACCGCGCCCACGCGACGGCTGGCCCGGACGAAGAGGTGGCCGACGAGCTCGAGCGCTCGGCCGTTCGGGCCCAGACGCGTGGCGGCCTGGCCGCGGCGGCCGCCTTCCTCGAGGAAGCCACCCGGCTGACGCCCGACCCGGCGCGTCAGGCCCAGCGCGCGCTGGCCGCCGCGCTGGCCAAGCATCTGGCCGGCGCACCCGACGCGGCGCTCGCCCTGCTGGCCATGGCGCAGGCGAGACCGCTTGACGAGTTGCAGCGCGCCCGGGTGGACATGCTGCGCGCGGAGATCGCGTTCGCCTCGCGGCGGGGCAGCGACGCTCCGCCGCTGTTGCTGAAGGCCGCGCTCCAGCTCGAGCCGCTGGACCTCGGGCTCGCCCGCGAGACCTACCTGGAGGCGTTCACGGCCGCGGTGCTGGCCGGCCGCCTGTCCCGTGGCGCGGACGTGACGGAGGTGTCACGAGCGGCGCGCCTGGCGCCCGCGGCTGCGGCGCCGCCCCGCGCGCCCGACCTTCTCCTCGACGGCCTCGCGCTGCTGGTCACGGACGGCCGCGCGGCCGGCACACCGCTGCTCAAACGGGCGCTGAGCGCTTTTCGCGGCCAGGACATCTCCAGCTCCGACGGGCTGCGCTGGCTGTGGCTCGCCGGACGCGTGGCCGATGAGCTGTGGGATGACGAGAGCTGGGAGGTGCTGTGCACTCGCCATGTCATGCTCGCACGGCAGGCAGGTGCGCTCACCGTGCTCCCGATCGCGCTGCGGTCCCGCATCTTCGTGCACGTGTTCGCGGGCGAGCTGGACGAGGGCGCGGCGCTGATGCAGGAGGTGCGCGCGGTCACCGAGGTGACCGGGACCCAGCTCGCGGCCTACGGTGCCGTCGCGCTCGCGGCCTGGCGAGGTCGCGAGGCCGAAGCCGCCGAGCTCATCAAGGCCACCATCGACGACGTCACGAGCCGTGGCGAAGGCATGGGGCTGAGCATCAGCTATCACGCGCGCGCACTGGTCTACAACGGCCTCGGCCGCTACGCCGAGGCCAGGGCCGCGGCCGAGCAGGCAGGCGAGCATGACGATCTGGGTGTCTTTGAGTGGGCGCAGACCGAGCTGGTCGAGGCGGCATCCCGGAGCGGCGCCCCCGAGGTCGCGGCCGCCGCCCTCGAGCGCCTCGCGGAGACGACGCGCGCCGCCGGAACCGACTGGGCGCTGGGTATAGAGGCCCGCTCGCGAGCGCTGCTGAGCGAGGACGACGCCGCGGAGGACCTCTACCGCGAGGCGATCGAGCGGCTCGGCCGCACCCGTATTCGCGTCGAGCTCGCCCGCGGCCACCTGCTCTACGGCGAATGGCTACGCCGCCGCGGGCGTCGCCTCGACGCGCGCCAGCAGCTGCGCACGGCCCACCAGATGTGCACCACGATAGGCCTCGAGGCGTTCGCGGAGCGCGCCCGCCGTGAGCTGCTAGCCACCGGGGAGACGGTCCGCGACCGCGGAGTCGAGGCGCGCGAGGAGCTCACCGCCCAGGAGGCGCAGATCGCCCGGCTCGCCGGTGAGGGGAAGACGAACCCGGAGATCGGCGCCGAGCTGTTCATCAGCCCGCGCACGGTCGAGTGGCACCTGCGCAAGGTGTACCCGAAGCTCGGCGTCAGCTCCCGCCGACAGCTCCGGCAGGCGATCGCTGACGCCGCGCGCATACCGGCGCCGACTTAGCCGCATCTGCGACCCGGCACACAGAACTAGGTGGACCGATATCGACACGCAGTTCGAAGAGCTCACCATCGCCGCCTTCCATACCGCGCTGCGGAACGGCGAGCTGACCGGCGCCCAACTTGTCGACTGGTACCTCGCCAGGATTCAGGCGCACAACACGGCCGGGGCAAGGCTCCAGGCTGTGGTGACAGTGAATCCCCGAGCGCAGGACGAGGCTGCCGTTCAGGATAGGTCCTTCGCGGCGACCGGGAGGCTATCCGGACCACTGCACGGTGTGCCCGTTCTGGTAAAAGACCAAGCCGAAACGGCCGGCCTGCGCACGACGTTCGGCTCGATCCTGTTCGACGCTTACGTGCCGCTGGCCGACGCGACCCTGGTCACGAAGCTCAGGGACGCCGGCGCGGTCATCCTGGCCAAGACGGCCATGTGCGACTTTGCCGCGGGCTGGTTCTCCTCCTCCTCGCTGACCGGCCACACCAAGAACCCCTACGACCCGGCGCGTGAGTCCGGGGGCTCCAGCGCGGGCACTGCCGCGGGGGTAGCCGCGAACTTCGGGCTCGTCGGGATCGGGGAGGACACCGGCGGGTCCATCCGGATCCCTGCTTCGTTCAACAACCTCTTCGGTTTGCGCGTCACCACCGGGCTGATCAGCCGCGCTGGGTTCTCGCCCCTGGTGCACTTCCAGGACACCCCCGGCCCGATCGGGCGAACGGTCTCCGATATCGCGACGCTGCTCGATAGCATCGTCGGCTACGACCCGCAGGATCCCTTCACCGTGACGGCGTCGGCTGCCCCTGTCATCGGCGGCTACGCAGAGGCGCTCGAAATCGACGTTCCGCTGGCCACCTGGCGGATCGGGGTACTGGAAACAGGTTTCGGCTCCGACGAGGATCCCGACGCCGCGCCCGTCAACCTCGCGGTCCGAGCGGCGCTCGCCCAGCTAGGAGACCTCGGCGTGGCCACGGTCCCGGAACTGGTGATCAACGACCTCGCCGACTGGATCGCCAACACCTCCGTCTACGTCCAGCAATCGAAGTCCGACATCGATGACTTCCTCGCGAGGCGACCCGACGCGCCCGTGTCGAGTTTCATGGAAATCTACGACAGCGGGCAGTTCCACCCGCTCAACGACCTATTCCACGGGATCGCCGCGGGCCCGAGCACGACCGATGGCGACGCGGAGTACCTGCGGCTGCGGCTCAACCAGGAGCACTTCCGGCGGCTGGTCCTGAACGTCTTCGCCGCGCACCGGCTCGACTTCCTGGTCTACCCCACGGTGCAGGTGCTTCCGCCGGTGCGCGACGAGCTCGCCGCCGAGAAGTACCGGGCCCTCGCCTTTCCCACCAACACCGTCATCGGATCCCAGGCCGGGATGCCAGCACTCACCATTCCGATCGGCTTCACCCAAGACGGCCTGCCTGTGGGAATGGAGCTCCTCGGCACTCCGCTGGCCGAGACGAAGATGCTGCAGTTCGCCTACGCCTGGGAAACCTTCAGACGACCCCGCCGGACGCCCGCCCTTTCTTAGCGGCTAGATAGGCGAGTGCCTGCCGCTCTCGCCCGGTGCCAGACGCCCGCCTGCCGTGCCGCCGGATACAGCGGATGGTGAGGTGGCGGAAACGGCACTCCAGCTTGATGCCAGGTATGCCAGCCGACGGTAATTCGCGGCTGTTACGCCAGGATGTTGATCGCGCGGGCGATCACGAGCCCGGCGATGCCGAGGGACACGGCCGCTTCGGTGATCATCAGCAGCTTGGCCCACGGCTTGATCGCGGAGATGTCGGTGGGGCTGAACGCGGTGGCGGTCCAGAAGCCCAGCGACAGGTAGTCGACGAACTTCGGCACCCAGGTGGCCGGGACGTACTGGGTGTGCAGCATCTCCGGGAAGATGAACGCCGGGTTCGCCTGCGGATGGTGCGCGCGGGCGGCGGCGCCGCCGCGGTCGAGATCCCAGTACCACAGCGAGAATGCGATCACGTTGGTGGCCCAGAGCACCCCGCCGGTAGCCAGCAGCCCGGTGGCGTTGCTGGCGAACAGCTTGTTGCTGGTGAGGATGTCGTGGAACAGGTGGACGGCAGCCAGCAGGTTCGCCACCGTGAGGAAGGCGATCACGGTGCCGGTGACGATCCGCAGCCAGGGCTTCTGCTGGTCGATGCGGCCCGGGTCCCCGATGATCAGGGCGGCCAGCAACGCCAGCAGCACGGCCGGGACCACCCACGCGGGGTTCACCCGGTACTCGGCGGGCAGCGCCACGTGCAGGAACGCGGCGGCCACGATCGCCAGCGCCACCGGCCACCAGTGCTCACCCCGCAGGGCCTGGACCGTCGTCGCCGGGGGCGTAGCGGCTGGCTTCCGGCCCCATGTCATACCCCATTGTGCTTCCTTGAGAATCTCACCGGAGACAGCATGAGAGGCAGGATCAGACAGGCCTGGACAGCCACACCAGTCAGAGTTTCTCGTTAAGGACGGATACCGGCGTACCCTGCAAGCTCGTGCGGTCTGCCGAAACCAAGGACGGGATCATGGCCGAGTCGGGCACCGAAAGGACCAGCCGGCACGCGTTTGAGAAAGTCCGGGGCCATGCCCAGGTCATCCGCGGCTGGGCTGAGCAGACGCTGCTGTGGAAAGTATGGGACCGGATGCTTGAAACGGAGTTCATCGACCGCAGCATCGCCCTAGCGGGCAAGGCGTTCATCTCGTTCTTCCCGCTCATCATTGTCGTCGCCGCCTTCCTGCCCGCGCACCTCCGCATGTCCATCCTCACTACGGTGACTAATCGCCTCGGCATCACTGGCGCTTCGCTGGGCACGGTCAAGCAGGCGTTCGCCTCCTCACAGGACATCCGCCGGGCCACCGGCCTGCTCGGCCTGGTCCTGGCGATCTTCTACGCCAGCTCGTTCACGACCGCGCTCCGGCGCGCCTACCTCCGCGCCTGGCGCCGGCCCCCCGTAAAGATGGTCGGCAACTACGTCCGGGGGGTCGCGTGGGTAGCGGCGTTCCTCGTCTACATGGCGCTGCTGGGTGGCGCCCGCAGTGTCCTGGGGGGCGGCGCGGGGATAGCCGCATTTGTCGTAGTGGCGCTGGCCCTGTCCACTGCCGTGTGGTGGTTTACCGCCTGGCTGATGCTCAAAGGGCAGGTACGGTTCCGGGTTCTATTCCCCAGTGGCCTGATCACGGCGGTTGCCCTTTCTGCCTATGCGCTGTCGGCGACGCTGTGGATGCCGAACAATGTGACGAGCAACGATCACCAGTACGGCATCTTCGGGGTGGCGCTCGCCCTGGTCGCGTGGTTTTCCGGCGCCGCCATCTGCGTCATCGTCGGCGCTTGCGCGGGACCGGTGCTGGCCGAGGACCCGGGGCCGATCGGGCGCCTGGTCCGCGGCGGTGCCGCATCCCCTCTCGTCGAGGGTGCCCCGCCCCCGTTGCCTGCCCGGGTGCGATCGCTCCGTCTCGCCGATGCGTTCTCCCCCAGCGATGACGACATCCCCCAGGAGCCCGAACGATCCGCTAAACCCTCCCCGGTACAGCAGAACACCGACGAGTGACTCAGATCACCACCACGCCGGGCAGCAACGCGAGCCAGCGCGAACGGCCCTCGCAGGCCAGACGGCGTGTGGCAGGTCACCGGTACTGAAAGCGTCCTGTTCGTCCCGAAGGCAGAGCGACACGCGCATGGCCTGCGCCGGTACCGCCTGTACCGGCGGATTACTGTCCACTGGAGTCCGCCAGCATCCGCCCAAGACCGCATGCGTTGTCACTGAGATAGTCACTCGGGCTCGCGATCATGTGCGACGGTCAGGCAGGTGACCGTCTCGGCTTCGATCTTGCGACAACGTCCGTGATTGTTGGGAGTGAGGGTCGTGAGTCATCCCCGGCCGGTAGATTTCCCGAGGTTGGGTCCCGCGCGTGTGCTGGGGCGAGGCGACATGGCAGAGAGCAGGCACGCATGGCGGATGACCCGATTGACCGTTCCCGGCTGCCGATCGCGGACCCGGGGTTCGCGGGTGCGGCGAACCGGACCCTGAAGAGGTCGCGGCCGGACTGGGGCCTGATCGGGCACGTCGCCCACGGCATCAGCGGATAGCCGGCATGACGCCGGAACGACCCATGGAACGCCGCGTCGCAGGTACCTCCCTTGCCGAGCGGGCAACCGAAAGTGGCCAGCGGGCCAGCCCGGCAGCCATGACGGCAAACGGGTTCGGGTACGGCTCACGGCCGGTCTATCTCGACCGTGCCGTCTACACCACGATCACGATGATGAGCGTGCTCATCGCCTATGACGGCTGGCAGAACCTGAAGTTCTGGGGCGCCGCCGGGGTAATCCTCGGCCCGGTGCTCGCCATGTTCGTCTCACACGTCTTCTCCGCATCCCTCGCCCGGCAAGCCGAGCTGCACGAGCGTCCCGGCCGCAGCGCGCAGATGAAAATCGTCCGGACCGAGCTGCGTTTCCTTCTCCTGGCCGCTCCTGCCCTTACGCTTCTGACCATCCTGACCGTGGCCGGGGTCTCGCTGGGCTCCTCAATCCAGGTAATCATCTCCCTGGAAGGCGCCTCACTCGGGTTCTGGGGCTTTGTAGCAGGCCGCCGGGCCGGGCTTTCCGGATGGCCGCTGGCCCGAACGGTGGCTGGCGGCCTGATCGTGGGCCTTCTAGTCCTCGCGCTCCAGCTATTCCTCGAGCCAGGCCATGCTTCCCTGGTAGCCTGACCTGGCCCCTGCGCCGGCCCGGCC
>Ga0302184_10001052_pt1 | contig 18028 bp, 15 predicted proteins | sample I_Palsa_N3_3_FD_200233 | JGI IMG/M metagenome (GOLD analysis project Ga0302184, IMG submission 200233) | Peat permafrost microbial communities from Stordalen Mire near Abisko, Sweden - I_Palsa_N3_3 | ecosystem: Environmental > Terrestrial > Soil > Palsa > Peat permafrost | place: Sweden...
CCGGGGGTAAGGCCGTCCTGCGCGCCGCGGTTGATCACCACGACTTGATACTGGCCGATGACCGTCACGCCGTCGGAAACCGCCATGATGCGCCCGCTGACCTCGGTCTTCGGCGGACTGGGAATGAAATCCAGCGGCACATCGACGCTGCTCTGGAACAATTTGTCCCCCATCTCGGTCTCGCGCGCCGAAGTGGTCATGATCAGGGTCGCAGGATCACCGGCGCGAGTCACGCGCCCGGCGCCGTTGTATATGCCGTCGTAGCCCACGATGCGGTTGTCGTCCGGGTCGCGCAGCGCATCGCCGACCCGCACGACGTTATAGTGCGTGCCGACCAACGCGGGATTGGTGAATCCGCGCGCATACAGGGTGTCGCCGTCAGCCATGACCACATGCATGTCGCGCGTGGCGACCACATAGGGCGCGTCCTTGATCTGATCCTTCGACAGCACCGAGGGCTTGGACATGAATGCCGCGACGGTCTCGTACGGAATGGTGGTCACCGCCGCTTCGAGCGGCTGGCTGCGCACGCGCGGCTCGACCCGCGCCTCGTCTCCACGCTGCAGCCCGGGCTGCAGCATGATTCGCGGCTTGCCCTCAATGAACACCAGTCGCAGGGTATCGCCCGGATAGATTAGATGGGGGTTCTGGACCTGGGGATTGACCTGCCAGATCTCCGGCCAGTACCAAGGATCCCTCAGAAAGACCTTGGCGATACCCCACAAGGTATCACCGCGCTTCACGACATAGCTGTCCGGCGCGTTCGGGGCAAGGGCGACGCCGCCCTCATGCGGGGGTTCCGCGGCCGGGGCGGCGGAGGGGCCCACATCGATCGCCGCCTCCATCGCCGTGCGGTCATCACCGACGACGGTGCCTTGCACTGCGGGTTCCGGCGGGGTCGCGACCGCTTGGGTGTCCGGCGGCCGAGCCGACCGGCAGCCGACGACCAGCGCAATCGATAGTGATAGGGCAATTAATCGATGACCTTGCATTCGCTTCGCTCCCATGAGTCAGCTGTCTTATGGCGCAGGGCTGACTGATATACTCGACCTGCCGCCAAAGACTGGGACGTAGTGCCCGTTTTTAGCCTATTGCCTCCACAAGGGGCCGCAATGAGCATTAAGTTAAGCAGCGGCGGAACTTTAGCAACATTCTCGGGCCAAAAACACGATATTCCTCTCATAACTCCCATGACAAAGCTCGTTATTCTCGAGTACCCCGACCCTCGGCTGCGCAAGACGGCCACTGCCATCGAAAGCGTTGATGATGCGGTGCGCCAACTAGCGGACAACATGCTCGAGACCATGTATGCGGCGAACGGCGTGGGCCTGGCCGCCACCCAGGTCGATGTTCACAAGCGCCTGCTGGTGTTGGACGTGAGCGTGGAGCGCGACCAGCCACTGGTCCTCATCAACCCGGAAATACTCAGCGCCGAGGGCCTCGCGCCGGCCGAAGAAGGATGCCTGTCGCTGCCCGGCATCTACGACAAGCTGTCGCGCCCGACGCGCATCCGGGTGCGCGCGCTGGGCCGCGACGGCAAGCCGTTCGAAATGGACGCGGAAGGGCTGCTGGCGGTGTGCATCCAGCATGAGATGGACCATCTGCAAGGCAAGCTATTCGTCGACTACCTGTCCGAGCTGAAACGTCAGCTGATCCGGCGGCGCTTGGAGAAGGAACGCAGGCAGCGCTCCGCGACCGGCGAAATCCGCACCTCCGTGCCGGCTCTTTGAGACTGGGCTTCGCCGGCACGCCCGAGTTCGCGGTCCCGGCGCTCGACGCGCTGCGGGCTAGCCGGCACACAGTAGCAGCCGTGTTCACACAGCCGGACCGGCCTGCCGGCCGCGGACAGGCACTGCAGGCCGGCGCCGTCAAGCGGCGCGCGCTCGAGCTTGGCCTCGCCGTGCATCAGCCGCAGAGCTTCAAATCGGCCGAGGTGGAAACTTTGTTGCGCGAGTTGCGCTTGGATGCCTTGGTGGTGGTGGCCTACGGGCAGATCCTGCCGCCGCGCATCCTGGAGCTGCCCGTGCTGGGCTGCTTCAACATCCACGCCTCGTTGCTGCCGCGCTGGCGCGGGGCCGCGCCGATACAGCGCGCCTTGCTGGCGGGCGACTCCACGACCGGGGTGACCATCATGCGCATGCAGGCCGCACTCGATACCGGGCCGATGCTCGCCAGCCGCACTGTCGAAATCGCGCCGCGGGATACCGCCGGATCGCTGCATGATCGGCTGGCGGAGCTCGGGGCCGCGCTCATTTGCGAGGCTCTGGACGCAGTCGCTGTCGGAGACGCTGCAGGCCGGCCGCAGCCTGAGCAGGGCGTCACCTATGCCGGGAAGATCAGCAAGGCCGAGGCACTCATCGACTGGACGGAGCCGGCAGGCGCCATCGATCGGCGCGTGCGCGCCTTCAATCCCTCACCGATCGCGGAGACGCGCCTGAATGGCGCGCAGCTGCGCATCTGGGAGGCGGAATTGCTGGGCTCGGAAGGGATGACGCCGCCGCCCGGCACGGTGCTCGCGACCTCGACGGCAGGCATCGATGTGGCCTGCGGGCGCGGCGCTTTGCGGCTGACGCGCCTGCAGCTCGCCGGCCGCAAGCCGCTGGCGGCCGCGGAGTTCCTGCATGCACAGCCGCTCGCCGGTGCCCGATTCACGCCGTCATGACAACCGCCGCCGGCGGCGCGCGCTCCGTCGCGGCATACGCGGTGGCGCGGATCCTGCGCGAAGGCGTGAGCCTCGATGCGGCCTTGCAGGATGCTCTGGCCGCAGCCCCCGCGATGTTCGCTCCCGCGGTGCGCTCGCTGGCCTACGGCGCGGTTCGCGGCTACTACCGCCATGAAGCCATCTTAGGCAGCCTGTTGTCGGCGCCGGTTCGGTCGCTCGATTTCCTGGTGCGCGCGCTGCTGTCGGTTGCGCTGTTCGAGCTGGAGGACGCGCGCACGCCGGAATATGCCGTGGTCGACGCGGCAGTGAAGACCGCGAAGGCCACCGACGCCGCGCGCGCCGCCGGCCTGATCAATGCCGTGCTGCGGCGCTATTTGCGCGAGCGCAAGGCCATCGATGCCGAGATTGCGAGCAATCCGGTGCAGCGTCACGCGGCGCCGATCTGGCTCGCGGATCGGCTGCGCGCGGATTGGCCAGTGCGCTGGACGCAGTTGCTGGCCGCTGGGGATGCGCAGGCGCCGATGTGGCTGCGGATCAATCGCCGCCTGGGCACGGCGGGCGATTATCTGCAGCAGCTGCGCGCGGCGGGCATCGGCGCGCGCGCTGAAACACGCGTGCCTCAGGCCGTGCTGCTCGACTCGCCCTGCGATGTGCATGCATTGCCGGGATTCGCGGACGGATGGGTGTCGGTGCAGGATCTGGCGGGGCAGTGCGTTTTGTTTCCTCTCAAGTTAGAGGCTGGGCAGCGAGTGCTCGATGCCTGCGCGGCGCCGGGTGGCAAGACCGCGCTGATCGCGGAGCGCGAGCCTCAGTTGGCGAAACTGGTCGCAGTGGACATCTCCCCGACGCGGCTGGAGCGGGTGCGGGAGAACCTCAAGCGCGGGAATTTGAGCGCCGATGTGATCGCGGCGGATGCGGGAACTCCGGCCGCGTGGTGGGACGGTGTGCCTTTCGATCGAATACTGCTCGATGCGCCGTGTTCCGCGCTGGGCGTGATCCGCCGCCATCCGGATATTCGGATCCGCAAATCCCCGGCCGAAATCGACAAGCTGCCGCGCCTGCAGGCGCGCCTGCTATCCGCGGTCTGGGGCATGCTGGCCCCGGGCGGCCGCCTGGTCTACGCTACCTGCACCGTGACGCGCAGCGAGAACCGCGAGGTCATCGCGGCGTTGCTGCGGTCAACGGCGGATGCGCGCATCGTCCCGGCCGAGGAGTGGGGAGATTGGCCTGGGTTCGGCGAAGCCGATGAATTTGGACGGCAGATTCTGCCGGGTGAGGCAGGTGCCGACGGCTTCTATTATGCTGCCTTGAACAAGCTGCCTTGAACACGCAATGAACGCCCAGCGATCGAAACCGATTTTGTGGCTCGCCGCGGCCGTTCTCGCGGCCGGCTTGGGCGCGCCCGCGATTCGCGCGGACGGACTCGAGGGCCGCTTCGAAGTGCGTTCCGCGGATCTGGAGCTGAAGGACGGGGTCTATCATCTGAACGCCAGAATGGATCTCCCGGTGGGAGATGCCGTGCGGCGCGGCCTGGCGGACGGCGTGCCGCTGACCGTCGAGCTGGATCTGGACATCGAGAGGGTGCGCCAGCTGCTGCCGAACTCGCGCGTGGCGGAGCTGACCCAGCGCTACCACCTGCAGTACAACGCGGTCAGCGCGCGTTACATATTGCGCAACGACAACAGCGGCGTGCAGGAGTCCATCGGCACCATCGACGCCGCGCTGGAGCGGCTGTCCGAGGTGCGCAGCCTGCCGGTGCTGGACCAATCGCTGATGGCCTCGAACCGCCGTTACGAGGCCAGCGTCCGGGTCAAGGCTGACTACGGCGCCGTGCCCTTCACGCTGCGGCTGCTGATGTTCTGGGTCAGCGACTGGCATCGCGAAAGCGACTGGTACACATGGACGCCGCAGCCATGATGCGCAAGTACGGCGCCACCGTGGTGGTCTGCATCGGCGTGGCGCTGTGGCTGGTGGCGCTCTACCTGCTCGCGTCGGCCGCGCAAAATTCCGCCGGGTTCGAGCGCTGGCTGCCGTGGATATTGCTGATCAACATCACGGGGCTCATCACCCTGTTCGTATTGCTGGCCACCAAGCTCACGCGCCTGGTGCGCGACTATCGCAGGCACGTGCCCGGATCGCGGCTCAAGGGGCGCACGGTGCTGATCTTCAGCACGCTGGCGGTGGCGCCGATTCTGGTGGTCTATTATTTCTCGCTGCAATTCTTGAATCGCGGCATCGACAGCTGGTTCGAGATGGAAGTCAGCCAGGGACTCAAAGATACGCGCGAGCTGTCGCATGCGGCGCTCGAGGTGCGGGTGCGCGAGTTCCTGCAGTACACCCAGGTGGTCTCCCATGAGCTGTCCGGACTGCCGGATTTCCAGCTCATCGGCACCCTGGATCGCCAGCGGCGCGAGGGCACCGCCCTGGAATTCACGGTGGTGGGCCCGCAGTCGCGGATCATCGCCACCAGTTCCGACCGTCCCATGGACACCATGCCGCTGGTGTTCACCGACGAGATGATGCTGCAGGTCAGGCGCGGGCGCCCGTATGTGAGCCTGGACACCGATGCGGTGGGCGGCTATGTGATTCGCGCCGCCGCGCCCATCGATCCGAACAACAGTTCCGGCTCGCGCGTGCTGATCGCGCTGTTCCCGGTGCCGCAGCAGTTGAGCCAGCTCGCCGACACCGTGCAGCGCTCGTACACGCAGTACGCCAACCTGGTGCAGCTGCGCCGGCCGTTGAAGTCGACCTTCGTGCTGATCCTGTCCTTCGTGGTGCTGATGTCGCTGATCGCCGCGGTATACGGCGCGTTCTCCGCCGCGCAGCGGCTGGTGCAGCCGGTGCAGGACCTGATCGCCGGCACGCGCGCCGTGGCCAAGGGCAACTACGACACCAAGCTGCCGCTGCCCGGCCGCGACGAGCTGGGCTTCCTGGTCACCTCGTTCAACGACATGACCAAGCGCCTAGGGCGCGCGCGCGAGGATGCGCGGCGCAGCCAGCAGGAAGTCGAGGCCGAGCGCGCCGGGCTCGCGGTCATTCTGGCGCGCTTGTCCACCGGCGTGGTGTCGCTCGAGCCCGATCTAACCGTGCGCACGGCGAATCAGGCGGCGAGCGCCATCCTGGGGGTGGATCTCGAGGCCAAGGTCGGCGCCTGCTTCGACGAGGCCATCAGCGACAACGCGCTGTTCACGCAGTTTCTCGCCTCGGTCAAGCAACGCTTGAGCAACGCGAATCTGGATTGGCGCGAGCAGATCGAACTGATTTCGGAATCCGGCAAGCGCGTGCTGATGTGCGCCTGCACGGCGCTGCCCAACGAGCGCGGCGGCACCTCCGGAATGGTGCTGGTATTCGACGACATCACCACGCTGCTGCAGGCGCAGCGCGATGCGGCCTGGGGCGAGGTCGCGCGCCGCCTGGCGCACGAGATCAAGAATCCGCTGACGCCGATCCAGTTGTCCGCGGAGCGCATGCGGCGCAAACTTCTGGCCGGCATGAATCCACAGGATGCGCAGATACTCGAGCGCGCGACCCACACCATCGTGGCCCAGGTCGACGCCATGAAGCAGATGGTGAATGCCTTCAGCGAGTACGCGCGCGCTCCCGACATGCAGTTCTCGCAGTTCGACCTGAACCAGCTGGTCACGGAGGTGGTCGAGCTGTACCGGGTGCAGGACAGCGCCACGGAGCTGAAGCTGGCGCTGGATCCGCACATGCCGAACATATCGGCGGACCGCGGCCGGATACGCCAGATCCTCAACAACCTGGTGACCAATTCCCTGGAGGCGCTCGAGGGCAAGGCCGGAGCGCGCATCGCCATCGAAACCCAGGTTGCCGAAGACGGCGCCAAGCAGGTGGCCGTGATCATGGTGGCGGATAACGGTCCTGGCTTTCAGCGCGACCTGGTCGGCACCGTATTCGACCCTTATGTCACCAGCAAGCCCAAGGGAACCGGTCTTGGGCTGGCGATTGTCAAGAAAATCGTGGAAGAGCACGGCGGGCGCATCGAGGCGGATAATCAGCGCGCGGGCGGCGCTCGCGTGCGGATTCTATTGCCATTGGGCGAGGGCGCGCGCTTCGTGGTTGGGCGTGAACCCCGCAAGGACGAATACAGGAGAGAACGCGTATGACCGCTTCGAGAATTTTGGTGGTGGACGACGAGGCGGATATCCGCGGCCTTCTGCAGGAGATCCTCTCCGAGGAAGGCTACGAGGTGGAGGTCGCGGCCGACGCGGGCCAGGCGCGCTCCGCGCGCGCCAGCCAGGTGCCCGACCTGGTGCTGCTCGATATCTGGATGCCGGATACCGACGGCATCACATTGCTGCGCGAATGGTCGGTGACCGACGGCTACGACTGCCCGGTGGTGATGATGTCGGGCCACGGCACGGTGGAAACGGCGGTGGAGGCCACGCGGTTGGGGGCCTTCGATTTCGTCGAGAAGCCCCTGTCGTTGACCAAGCTGCTGCGCACGGTGGAACGCGCGCTCGACGCCGGGCGCCGCAAGCGCCTGTCGGCGCGCACCCAGGGAGCCTCGCTGGCGGTGCCCATCGGCAAGGGCAAGGCCACGCAGGCGCTGCGCGAACAGGTGCAGCAGGCCGCGTTCAGCTCCTCGCCCGTGCTGCTGCTCGGGGAACTGGGCTCGGGACGCGAGGCCTACGCCCGCTATCTGCATTCGCTGAGCGCGCGCGCCGCCAAGCCCTTCTTCATGGTGGTGGCGGCGAGCTTAGGCGCAGATCCGGCCGCGGCGCTGTTCGGCAGCGAGCGCGACGGCAGGGTGGAGCTGGGCGCATTCGATCAGGCGGCCGGCGGCTCGCTCTACATCAACGGGCTCGAGGACTTGAACAGCGAAGCGCAGCGCGCCTTGGTCGGAGTCATCGACCAGGATGGCTATACGCGCGTCGGCGGCCGGCAAAGGCTGCCGCTCAATGTGCGCTGGATCAGTTCCGCTCAGGATGGATTCGAGCTGCGCTCGAGCCCCGATCCCTACCGGCGCGACCTGATCGCAAATCTCAATGTGATCACGCTGCGGGTGCCGCCGCTGCGGGACTACGCCGAGGACGTGCCGGACCTGTTGCGCTACTACGTCGATCGCCTGGTCGACGATCAGCACCTGCCGCTGCGGCGCTTCAGCGTCGCAGCGCAGAATCGCCTGCGCAATTATCCCTGGCCCGGCAATGTGGGCGAATTGAAGAACCTGGTGCAGCGCGTGCTGATCCTGGGCGCGGGCGAGGAGATCAGGCTGGAGGAGGTGGAGCGCGAGCTGGCGGTGAAACTGTCGGTCGACGAGCCGCTGGTCAAGCAGGATTTGCTGGCGCTGCCGCTGCGCGAGGCGCGCGAGCAATTCGAGCGCGCCTACCTGCAGCAGCAACTATTGCTGTGCAACGGCAAGGTGGGCCAGCTCGCCAAGCGGGTGGGGATGGAGCGCACTCACCTGTACCGCAAGCTGCGCGCCTTGGGGGTCGATTTTCGCCAGCTCGGCGAAGACTAGCCGCGAGTGGTCAGTCCCCGACCCGGATCACCAGCACGTCGACGTCCGCCTTGCGCAGGATCTGGCGCAGCCGATTCAGTTCGTCGAGCTTGGTGATGGGGCCGATGCGGATCCGGTGCCAGGTATCGTTGTCGACCGACACCTTTTGCACCTTGGACTCGACCCCCTGCAGCGCAAGCTGCGCGCGCACCCGGTCGGCGTCGGCGAAATTCTTGTACGACCCGGCCTGCAATACATAGGTGCCGCGGCGCGTTTCGGGCGCCGTCTTCAGGTCCGGCCTGACGTCCTTGTCCTTCTCCGGCACCACCACCTCGAACTTCGGCAGCTTGTCGTAGAACTCGTAGGAATTCGCCGGCTGTTCCGGCGCGCCGGCGTCCGCGGCGTCGGCTTCGGGCGGCTCATTGCCGTGCAGCTTCTTCGCGGCCTTGGGCGTGTGCGGCGGCGGCGCATCGGCGCGATGATCCTTGACGTAGACGATGCCCGCCACGGCGAGACCGACCGCCAGCCCGCAGGCGGCGCCGGTCCAGCCGGAGAACCCGCCCGCCGGCTTGCGTCTGGTCTTGTAGTCGCGTGCCATGAGAGCGGCTACATGCTATCGGGCGAGGACACGCCCAATAACTTGAGGCCGTTGCGGATCACCTGCTGCGTCGCCAGCGCAAGATCGATGCGCGCGTCGCGCAACTCGGCATCTTCGACGATGAACTGGTGCGCGCTATAATTGGTGTGGAAGTCGTTGGCCAGATCGCGCAGATAGTGCACCAGCGTATGCGGCGCGCGCTGCAGCGCCGATTGTTCGACGATCTCAGGGTATGCGCACACGCGCCTGATCAATTGCAGCTCCTGCGGCTGATCGAGCAACCTCAAGGCGGCCAGGCCGCGCGCGGCATCGTGGGCGATTCCGCGCTCCTTCAGTTGCCGCATGACGCTCGCGACGCGCGCATGCGCGTACTGGATGTAATACACCGGGTTGTCGTTGGAGCGCGCCTTCGCCAGCTCCAGGTCGAAGTCCAGATGCTGGTCGTTGCTGCGCATGACATAGAACAGGCGCGCCGCATCGTTGCCCACTTCCCGGCGCAGGTCGCGCAGGGTGACGAATTCACCGGAGCGCGTCGACATCTGCGCTTTCTCGCCGCCGCGGAACAGCGACACGAACTGCACCAGGCGCACTTCGAAACAGTCGGCGGGACCGCCGAGCGCGATCAGTGCCGCGCGCAGGCGCGCGATATATCCGTGGTGATCGGCGCCCCAGATGTACAGCAGATGCTCGAAGCCGCGCTCGCGCTTGTCGAACACATAGGCGATATCCGAGGCGAAGTAGGTCTTGGCGCCGTTCTCGCGCACGATCACGCGGTCCTTCTCGTCGCCGAATTCGGTGCTCTTGAACCACAGCGCGCCATCCTTCGTGTAAACCCAGTTGGCGCGATTGAGAGCGGCGATCGAGCGGTCGACGGCGCCGCTGTCGGCCAGGGAATGCTCCAGGAACCAACGATCGAAGGTCACGCCGAATTCGGCCAGATCCTCATCGATGTCCGCGAGAATCCCGGACAGCGCCAGATCCAGCACCCGGGCGAAAGCCGCAGCGCCGATCAAGCTGCGCGCCCTGACTATTACCGCGTCGATATAGGCGTCCTTGTCTCCGCCCTGCGGCTCGTCCGGCGGCAAATTCTCGAACAGCTCCGCGGCGTCGCGCCGCAGCGAGGGCCCGTCGGCGGCGAACAGTTGTTCGGCAATGGCCACGATGTACTCGCCGCGGTAGCCGTTGGCCGGAAACACCAGATGCTCCCCGCAGCGCTGCAAGTACCTCAGCCAGGTGCTCACCGCCAGGATGTCCATCTGCCGCCCGGCGTCGTTGACGTAGTATTCGCGCTGCACCCTGAAGCCTGTGGCCTCGAGGAGGTTGGCGACCGTCGCGCCATAGGCGGCATGGCGGCCGTGACCGACGTGCAATGGCCCGGTCGGATTCGCGGACACGAATTCCACCATCACGCTGCGTCCCGCGCCGCTGTGCGACCGGCCGTAGTTGTGTGCCTGATCGAGGATCCGGCCGATCTCGGCGTGATACGCGGACTGCGCCAGAAAGAAATTGATGAAGCCGGCGCCGGCGATCTCGGCCCGCTCGATCGACGTATCGGCGGGCAGCGCCTCAAGCAACGCTTCGGCCAGCTTGCGCGGGCTCTGGCGCGCAGGCTTGGCGAGGCGCATCGCCAGGTTGGTGGCGAAGTCTCCGTGGCGCGAATCGCGGGTGCGTTCGACCTCGATATGGTCGAACGGGATGGAGAGCGCGGCGAGCGCTTGCCGGAGCAGGGATTCGATCAGATTCTTCAAGGCCAGTCCTAATCGCAAAGGGTCGGCAGTTTACCGCAATCCTCTCAATCGACCTCGAGCGGATCGACGTCGAGGGACCAGCGCAGCCCGGCGGGCGCGGGCGTTGCCTCGATGCGCGGCAGCCATTTGCTCAAGAAGCGCTGCAAGCCGGCGCGGGCAGCGCACTCCACCAGCAGATGCGCGCGAAAATAATCGGCGCGCCGCGCGAGCAGCGCGGGGGCGGGTCCCAGAATCTTGACGGCTGTGTCCAAGGGGCCTGGATCTGCGATCGTGCGCAGGAAGCCGTCCAAGGCGACGCTGTCCTTGGCCTCGGCGCGCAGCAGGGCGAGCCTTGAATACGGCGGCCAGGATGCCTCGCGGCGCTCCTCCAATGCGCCGGCCGCAAAGGCTTCGTAGCCCTCGGCGATCAGCCGATTGAGCAGAGGATGCTCGGGAAACTGGGTTTGAATCAGCACCTCTCCGGCGCGCGCCTCGCGCCCCGCCCGGCCGGCCACCTGGGTGATCGCCTGGGCAAGCCGCTCGGTGGCGCGGAAGTCGCTGGCGAACAGGCCCTGATCGGCATCCAGGATCACCACCAAGCTGACGTCGGGGAAGTGGTGGCCCTTGGTGAGCATCTGCGTGCCCACCAGGATTCGCGCGGCGCCACTGCGCACGCGCTCGAGCACGGCTTCCATGGCGCCGCGGCCGGAAGCGGTATCGCGGTCCAGCCGCGCCAGCGGCGCGTCGGGGAACAGCCGCGTCAATGTCTCCTCGACCCGCTCGGTTCCGAGCCCAACCGGGTTGAGCGCCTGGCCGCAATTGGCGCAGATCACAGGGATGGGCCGCTGCGCGCCGCAGTGATGGCAGCGCAATGCCTGCGCGCGCAGATGCAGGGTCATGCGCGCGTCGCAATGCGCGCAGGGCGCGATCCAGCCGCAGCTATTGCAGAACAAGCTGGGCGCATAGCCGCGCCGGTTCAAGAACACGATCACCTGGCCGCCAGCGCGCAAGTGCCCCTGCATGGCCTGCACCGCGGGGGTCGAGATTCCATGCTCACCGCCGTGGCTGCGCAGGTCGATGAGCGTCATGCGCGGCGCGCCGGCGGTGCCGGGACGGTGCGGCAGCAGATGCTTCACATAGCGTCCTTGCAAGGCGTTTTCCAGTGTTTCCAGCGAGGGCGTGGCGGAGCCCAGCACGATCGGCACACCGGCATAGCGCGCCCGCATCACCGCCAGATCCCGCGCCGAGTAGCGAAAGCCCTCCTGCTGCTTGTACGACGCGTCGTGTTCCTCGTCGACCACGATGAGTGCCAGCTTCGGCATCGATGCGAACACGGCCGAGCGCGTGCCGATGACGATGCGCGCCCGGCCGCTGTGTGCAGCGCGCCACGCGTCGCGGCGCTCCGTGCCGGTCTTGGCCGAGTGCATCACCACCACGCCGGAGCTGAAGCGGCGCGCGAATCGGTCGACGAGCTGCGGCGTCAAGGCGATCTCGGGCACCAGCACCAGGGCCTGGCCGCCCGCGGCCAGTACCTGCGCGATCACCCGCAGGTACACCTCGGTCTTACCGCTGCCGGTCACGCCGTACAATAAATGCACGCCAAACCGCGCCAGCGATGCGTTGATTGCTTGCACCGCGCCTGCTTGGGCCGCGGTGAGTGTCACATCGCTGGGGCTTGTCTCGAGCGGCGCCGCCTGCGGCACGGAATTTAACCTTTCGATCCAGCCGCGCTCGAGCAGCGCCTTCACCGCGCCCGGCTTGGGCAAAGCGCCGGTGCCAAGCGAGACCAGCGCGGCACGCTGCTTTGGGGCGCGCCGATTGCTGGGGGATTCCAGTTCGGCGCGGCCTGCCGGAGTCAGAACCCAAGACTCGATGGTTGCGAGCGTCGTCTGGCCGGCACGCAGGCTGCCCGGCAGGGCTGCAGCGAACACTTCGCCAACTGGGTGGTGGTAGTAGTCGGCCGCCCAGCGCAGCAGCTCGAAGGTGACCGGGTCGAGCACCGGCTCATCGTCCAGGATCTGAAGCGCCGCCTTGAGCTTCTCGGGCGGTACGCTGGACTGCAGGGGAGTCGCCAGCAGAATGCCGATCAGCCTGCGGCGCCCGAACGGAACCCTGACCCGCACGCCGAGGCTAATAGCCTCGTGGCCGTTCCAGTCGGGTGGCGGCAGATAGTCGAATACCCGGCGCAGCGGCACCTCGAGCGCGACTTGCAGAATCAAGGCGGTCCTTTTGTCCACAGCTCATGTGGATAAGTCTGTTGAAAAGCCGGGAGTTTCGGCCCTAAGTGCCCGATCTGAGAGGGGTCCCGGTCAAAATGGCGAAAAACTGCCCTAAATCGAATTGATCGCTTTAAATTCAATGGGTTACAGCCCGCTCTAGATGCCCCATCTAGGCGTCGATTGGAATATTGCAAAGCAAGTCACAGGCGGTGTGCGTAAGTCAACCGTAGGGGGCGCTAGCCGTTTATACCAGACATGTCTAGCTTTGCTACGATCTCGCACGCTTGGATGGTCCGGGATCCTCCCGCTCCAGCACGCGAGGGCGCGGTCCTGGATCAGACACGAGAACTCGATAAATTCCTGGCCGAGGTCGAGCGTCGCGCGTTTCGCATGGCGCAGATCGCGCTGCGCGATCCCGACGATGCGCTGGACGTGGTCCAGGACGCGATGCTGAAGCTGGCGCGCAATTATTCGGCCAAGCCCAGCGCGGAATGGCGGCCGCTGTTTTACCGCATCTTGGAAAACGGCATCCGCGATCTGCAGCGCCGCAGGTCGGTGCGCAAGCGCTTCATGGTGTGGTTGCCAGGCGCCAAGGAAGACCCCGACAACGAGGCGCAGGACCCGCTCGACAACGTCGCCGACGGTGGGCCCGATGCGCCGGAGATTTTGATGCAGTCGCAGGCGATGGAGAAGCTGGAAACCTCCCTGAGGGGGTTGCCGGCGCGCCAGCGCGAGGCGTTCATGCTGCGTAATTTCGAAGGTTTGGATGTCGCCGAGACGGCCAAGGCCATGGGTTGCTCGGAAGGCAGCGTGAAGACGCATTACTCGCGCGCGGTGCATTCGCTGCGCGATCAATTGGGCGAGGTTTGGCAATGAATCATCATGATGGATTGGAGGAGCGTAGCCGAACACTGTTCCAGGACAGTGTCGACAACCTCGATATGCGCGTGCGCTCGCGCCTGACGCAGGCACGGCATGCGGCGCTTGAGGTTGCGGCGGCATCCGGGCGTCGGCCCTGGCTGCTGCGCGCATCGATTTGGACGCCGGCCGCAGGGGTGACGGCCGCCGCGGTGCTGGGCGTGGCCCTTTGGTTCGGCTCCCCGGTCGGGCATCATGTGATAACCGCGAGCGACAATCCGACCGCGTTCGAGGATCTGGACATCGTTGCATCCAGCGATGATGGTTCCGGCGATGCCATGGAGATGCTGCAGGATGATGTGGATTTCTATGATTGGGCGAACAAAGCCGAGAATCCTGGACCGGCGGCATAGGCTAAAACTGATTATGGCCGCGTTGATGTGCGCTACGGCAATCGCCGCGCCGCCGCCGCCACCCCCGCCGCCGCCGCCGACTGCGGCCACGGATGCACCTGACGAAGAGTTCATCGAGTTCTTGGGCGAAGATGATGTTGGAGACGCTGCGTGGTGGGAATTCTTGAAAAAATCGGCGCTGGGTGCGGGAGATCAATCCGCGCCGCCGCCACAGGAGGCCCGGCAATGATCCGGGCGCTGCTCCTGTGCGCCTGCGCGTTGCTCGCGGCGCCTAGCTTGAGCGTCGCGCAGGCGCCCGCGCCCGCAGCGCCAACCAACTGGCAGTCGCTCACTCCCCAGCAGCAGCAATTGCTGCACAGTTTTCAGGGCAAATGGGATAGCTTGCCGGCGGACCGCCAGCAGGCGCTGGCCAAGGGCAGCAGCCGCTGGCTGTCCATGACCCCGCAGCAACGCGCGAGCGCGCAGCAGCGTTTCGGACAATGGCGCGCGATGTCGCCGCAACAGCGGCAGGAGCTGCGCCAGCGCTTCCAGCAGTTCAAGAGCCTGTCGCCCGAGCAGCAACAGCACGTGCGCGAGCAATTTCAGAAGTTCAAGCAAATGTCGCCGCAACGGCGCCAGGAACTGCGCAAGCAGTGGCGCCAAATGACGCCCGAACAGCGCCGCCGGGTGACCCAGCGGGTCGCGCTCTCCGGCCACCGCAATCTGCGCTAGCCTGCGGCTTTGACCGCCTGAATCAGCTGGCCGACTGCCGCCTGCGCGTCGCCATACAGCATGCGGGTCTGATCCAGCCCGAACAGCGCGTTGTCGATGCCGGAGAAGCCCTGTCCCTGGCCACGCTTGATGACGATGACGTTCTTGGCCTTGTCCGCGTTCAGGATCGGCATGCCGTAGATCGGGCTGCCGGTGTTGCTGCGCGCGTCGGGATTGACGACGTCGTTGGCGCCGATGATGAGCGCCACATCCGCGGTCTCGAATTCGGCGTTGATCTCATCGAGGTCCGAAATCAGGTCGTACGGCACGCCGGCCTCGGCGAGCAGCACGTTCATGTGCCCCGGCATCCGGCCCGCCACCGGGTGAATGGCGAAGCGCACCTTGACGCCGTGGTCGATCAAGAGCTGCGCGAGTTCCCAGACCTTGTGTTGAGCCTGCGCCACCGCCAGGCCGTAGCCCGGCACGATGATGATCTTCTGCGAGTAGGCCATCATCACGCCGGCGTCGGATGCCTCGATGGCCTTTTGGGTTCCGGCGACGCCGCTTGCGCTCCCCGTCGAGGTCTCGCCGAAGTTCGAAAACAGCACATTGCCCAGCGAGCGGTTCATGGCCTTGGCCATGAGCTGGGTCAGCAAGGTGCCTGCCGCGCCGACCACGGTGCCGGCGATGATCATCGCGGCATTGTCGAGCACGAAGCCTTCGAAGCCGACCGCGAGTCCCGTGAGAGCGTTGTACAGCGAGATCACCACGGGCATGTCGGCGCCGCCTATGGGCAGCGTCATGGCCACACCTAAAGCCAGCGCGAAGCAGAAGAACAGCGATACCGCCGGCGGCCCGGAGTAGAGGCCCGAAACCACCAGCACTCCGAGCGCGACGGTGATCAGCAGGATGGTCAAATTGAGAAATTTCTGCCCGCCGAAGCGCACCGACTTGGTGATCAAGCCCTGCAGTTTGGCGAAGGCGATCAGGCTGCCGCTGAAGGAAACCGCGCCGATGAATCCGCCGACCGCGGCGATGGTCAGATGGGTCACGCTGTGCTCGTTGCCGCTGTACAGCTCGAGCGCGGCGATTGCCGCCGCGGCGCCGCCGCCCATGCCGTTGTAGAGCGCGATCATCTGCGGCATGTCGGTCATGGCGACGCGCTTGCCGCTCACCCACGCCAGCACGCCGCCGACCGCGATGGCGGCCACCACCAGAATCAGGTTGATGGCCGGGGCTTGCATGATGAACGCCAGAGTGACCGCGGTCGCAAGCAGCATGCCGAGCCCGGCCCAGCGCACGCCGCTGACCGCGGTGACCGGCGAGCTCATGCGCTTCAAGCCCAGAATGAACAAGGCTGCCGCCACCAGGTACGACAGTTGCGTCAGGGTTTGCAGGTTCACCGCGGCATTCATTGCTTGCCGCCTTGCTTCCTGCCCGCGGAGACGAACATCTTGAGCATGCGTTCGGTCACCACATAGCCGCCCACCGCATTGCCGGCCGCGAGAAACACGCCGATGAAGCCGATGACGCGCAGCAGGGTGCTGTCGGCCGCGGCCAGCGCGACCATGGCGCCCACCAGCACGATGCCATGCACGAAATTCGAGCCGGACATGAGCGGGGTGTGCAGGATGACCGGCACCCGCGAGATGACCTCGTAGCCCGTGAACGCGGCCAGCATGAAAATATAGAGCGCAATGACGCCATCGATCATGACTACCCCTCCACCGATTTGCGAGTCGCTTCGTGTTTGATCTGTCCGTCGTGCGTGAGCACGGCCCCCGCAAACACCTCATCTTTCCAGTCGATTGCGAGCTCGCCCGCAGGTAAAGCCGGCTTCAACAAGTTGAACAAGTTGCGCGAATACATCTCGCTGGCGTGAAACGGCAGCGTGGCCGGCAGATTGACCGGACCCAAGATCTTCACGCCCGCATGCAGCACGGTTTCGCCGGCGCGGGTGAGCTCGCAGTTGCCGCCTTGCTCCGCGGCGATGTCGACGATGACGGAACCGGGCTTCATGCGCTCGACCGCGGAGCGGCTGATGATCCGCGGCGCCGCGCGCCCGGGAACTGAGGCGGTGCTGATCAGCGCATCGCTCGCGGCGATGCGCGCATCCAGCACTTCCTGCTGCTTGAGCTTCTCCTCGGCGGTGAGTTCGCGGGCATAGCCGCCCGCGCCTTCCGCGGATACGCCGGTTTCCACGAACTTCGCGCCCAGCGATTTCACCTGGTCCTTGGTGGCGCTGCGCACGTCATAGGCCTCGACCACCGCGCCCAGGCGCTTGGCCGTGGCGATGGCCTGCAGTCCCGCGACTCCGGCGCCGATGACCAGAACCGACGCCGGGCGGATGGTTCCGGCGGCCGTGGTCAGCATGGGCAGGAATTTTTCCAGCGTGTTGGCGGCGATGAGCACCGCCTTGTAGCCCGCCACGGATGCCTGCGAGGACAGCGCGTCCATGGATTGCGCGCGCGAGATGCGCGGCACCAGTTCCATGGAAAAACTCGTGATGCGCCGATCCTTCAGAGCGCGCACCAGGTCGGGCCGTGCATAAGCCTGCATGAAGCCGACGATCACGGTGCCCGGCTTCACCGCCGCGACCTCCTCGAGGCTCGGCGGCTGGACTTTCAGCAATATGTCCGCGCTGGCGAGGATGGTGGCCGCATCGCTGAGCTCGGCGCCGGCATAGGCCGCGTCGGGAAAGTGTGCCGCGAGGCCCGCGCCGCGCTCAATCAACACCTTGGCGCCGAGCGCAGCCAATTTGGCAGCTATTTCCGGGACGACGGCCACCCGGGTCTCGCTTGCGACGGTCTCCTTGAGGACACCCACGACGACTGGCATGCCGGTTATCTCCCCAAAACGTTGAATTATGGCACAGGACTCGACTATCTTTAGTATTGTGATGCAGCCTATGTATGAATTGGAAGTCGCGCCTCAAGGCTATCCGCTGTCGCAGCAGATCCTGCGCACCGACGTGTCCGGCATGCCGCTGGAGTGGATCGACTACCGTGAGGCGGCGCGCCTCTACCACACCGAGCAAGTAGCCTATTCCTGCGGCACCCAGCTGTACCGATTATTCGGCGGAACCTGCGCCCGCACCGGGTTGCGCACCACCGTCGATGTGAATTCGATCATCGCCACCTTGGGACACACCGGCAATCCCGGCAACCTGCGCGGCGCCGCCTATACGCCGCCGCTCAACAACCACACGCTGTTTCGCCGCGATGCCTATTTGTGCCTGTATTGCGGCGCGCGCTTCTCCTATAGCCTGCTGTCGCGCGACCACGTCACGCCGTTCAGCCGCGGCGGCCACGATACCTGGAGCAATGTGGTGTCGGCATGCCGGCGCTGCAATAACGCCAAGGCCTCGCGCACGCCGGAACAGGCCGGCATGGAGCTG
>Ga0302184_10001061_pt1 | contig 17913 bp, 18 predicted proteins | sample I_Palsa_N3_3_FD_200233 | JGI IMG/M metagenome (GOLD analysis project Ga0302184, IMG submission 200233) | Peat permafrost microbial communities from Stordalen Mire near Abisko, Sweden - I_Palsa_N3_3 | ecosystem: Environmental > Terrestrial > Soil > Palsa > Peat permafrost | place: Sweden...
CCGCTGCAGCTCCGCCAGCGTCATCTGCGCGGCGCCGCCCTGGATACGGCGACGGCGGATCTGCTGCGCTCGGTCAACCTGACGCCACCCGATGAGATCGCCGCGAAGCACCCGCACGAGCTGTCCGGCGGGCAGCGGCAGCGGGTGGCGATCGCGCGGGCGCTGGCGACCGACCCCGACGTGCTGCTCGCCGACGAGCCGGTGTCCATGCTCGACGTCTCGATCCGGCTGGAGATCCTCAACCTGCTCGACCGGCTGAAGGCGGACCGCAACCTCGCCCTGCTCTACGTCACGCACGATCTGGCGACCGCGCGGCACTTCTCGTCCGAGATCGTCGTGATGTACCGGGGCGAGATCGTCGAGCGAGGCCCGAGCGACGAGGTGATCCTGCACCCGTCGCACCCCTATACCCAGATCCTTTCCCGGGCCGCGCCGGACCCCACGGCCTCCCGTGCGGTGCTGGCCGCCGCTCGCGCCAAGCGCCAGTCGGCGCGGGCCGCGCGGGCCGCGGAGGAGCGCGAGGCCGACCTGGGTACCGGCTGCAGGTTCCGCACCCGGTGCCCGTTCGCGACGGACATCTGCACGCGTCACCCGGAGGACATGGACGTGTCCCCCGGTCACCAGGCGCGGTGCTGGCTCTACGCCATCGCTAACGGCAGCGGCCCGCTGCTGCCCCTCGCGAGCCCGGACGAATGACGCGGCCTCCGCAGCGCGAGATTGCTCGGGTGCCCGTCGACCCGGACCGGGCCGCGGTCTACGCCGAGGGCTGGCAGTCATGGAGCGCCACCGAGATCCTGCCGGTGACCGCGGCGCCCGCCGTCCCGCCACCGGACTCCCTCGCGATCGACTGCCAGTACGGCGCATCGCCGCCGCCCGGCGTGCACCAGGGCTCCGGGCTGCTCGCCCTGGACCCCGGCACTGGAGGGCCGGTGGCACTGTTCGCGGGGCAGGACGCGTCACGTTCTGTTCCGGTCATACAGGCGCGGGTCCTGAACGGGTACGTCCAAGTCACGGCCGACGGACCGGTCAGCCAGATAACGGACCAGGAACCGGGCGGGCTGACGGGCGCGCTGTGCCGGTGGGGCGAGGGGTTCGCTGCGCGGGCGGGCGTAGCGCGCGGCAGCCTGCGGCAGATCCCGCCGGTCTGGTGCTCGTGGTACCAGTACTACGCCAACGTGACCGAGGCGGACATCACGGCGAACCTCGCGGCCATGGACGACCTGCGGCTGCCGGTGCGCGTGGTGCAGATCGACGACGGCTACCAGGCCGCACCGGGCGACTGGCTGGTCCCGTCGGGCCGGTTCGCCGGCCTGCCCGACCTGGTGCGCCGGATCCGCGGCGCCGGCCGCCGGGCCGGGATATGGATCGCGCCCGCGCTGATCGGCAGGAGCAGCGAGCTGCTCGCCCGGCACCCGGAGTGGGCGGTGCGCAGCCCGCAGACCTCGGAGCCGGTGTCCGCGGGGAACGTGGTGCGGGAGGAGTGCACGGCCCTAGACGTCACCCATCCGGGTGCCGCGCGCTACCTCATCGACGTGCTGAGCACCATGCGGGAGTGGGGCATCGACTACTTCAAGGTCGACTTCGCCTACGCGGGCGCCTGCGAGGGCCTGCGCCATGAGGACGTGAGCGGGGTGGAAGCCTACCGGCGCGGTCTGCGCCTGATCCGGGACACGATCGGTCCCACGGCAGTGCTGGTCGGCTGCGGGGCGCCGATCCTGCCCTCGGTCGGCCTGGTCGACGCGATGCGGGTCGGCCCGGACATCGACGCCCGCTACGAGCCGCCGGACGGTCACCCGACGAAGCCGTCGGGGCGCAACGCCACCAGGAACGTCGTCGCCCGGGCCTGGCAGCACGGCAGGCTCTGGGTCAACGACCCCGACTGCCTCTTGGCCAGGCCCGGTGTGCAGCGGCGGGAGGCCTGGGCCGAGACCATCCGGCGATTCGGCGGCCTGCGCTCGTCAGGGGACGGCCTGGCTGAGCTGGACGACTGGGGTCTGGAGGCGACGCGACGCCTGCTCGTGCCCTCTCCGGCCGGACCGCTGGTCTCGGTGACCGGGACCTGACGTCCGTGCCGGCGGTCGCGATGCTAACCCGCGCTGGCGGCCGCGGCCGCAGCCGACTTGACCGCGGCGGTTGTCGCATCGATCATCTGGCGCAGGGCTTGCGAGGTCCAGCTGCTCTGGGCGATCTGCTCAGCCCGGGCCCTGAGCTCCCGCCTGGACAGGCCCGATAGCCGCGGATCGACAATCTTGTGCTCGCACTTGAGGGCGTGCACCAGGGCGATGAGTACCGCGCTGCCCAGATCCGGCGCTGCCTGCTGCACCAGGGCCTGGGTCACCAGCCGGCGGACCTGCGCCGCGTGGCCGGCATCCTGGGCCGGCCACCGGCGGACCGGGAACACTCCCAGGACCCTGGCCGGCTCAGCGCGGACCGCCCCGGCGGCGGCCAGCCGTTCATACAGCGTCCGCCGCAGGTCCCTGCCCAACGGCCTCATCACCGCAGATGGCCTGTGCCCGGTACGCGCCAGCACGATCCGCAACGCCGCGTCGAGGACTTCATCACCGGCCGGGGAGGTTTCACAGACGATGAGGCGGCCCGGCTTGCCCGCACTTCCCTCACCCGACAGGTCCACTTTGCCCATCATGGTGAGCTCGATCAGGTTCGCGCCGGCCAGTGCTGGATCCAGCGGGTCCGTGCGAACATACAGCCGGCCGCTGGCATCATCGGTGACTAGGAGCAGCAGGTTCTCAGCGAGCAGCATTCCTCCACGCTACCGAGCGCGGGCCCGGATTCAGCGACGGGCGTCACCGGCGGCGAGAGCGTGAGAAGACATCCCTGATCACCCTGACGGCCAGCACGGCCAGCACCAGCGCCCTCGTGATCGAGGTCCCGGCCGGCGCCGGGGCGGCCGCGGGCCGGCCGCGAGGGGCTCGATCGACCTGAGCGGCGAGCCGCAGGTCCGCGTCCGTATCGGCTTCCGTCAGCACGCGCCGCTGCTGCAGGAGGTAGAGCAGGGCGAACGCGGGCGCCACGAGCAGCAGCGCGAGGCCCGCGACGACGAATACCCCCACCAGGGACCCGGTGGGCGCGCTGCCCGCGGCCAGCGGCAGCGAGGTGGGGACCAGGTAGGGGTACTGGGCCAGTCCCCAGCCCCCCACCACGGTCGCCACGGCGATCGCGGCCGTCACCCGCAGGAACAGGGCGTGGTACCAGCGCAGCCAGAGCATGCCCAGCACGGCAATCCCCGCGGCGATGGAGACCGCCACCAGCGGCAGGGCGATGCCGGTCAGGCGGGCGTAGACGTAGGGCGAGCTGGCCGACAGTTCTGCGAACGTGCCGCCGGCGAGCGCACCGGTGACCACCCCGGCCGCGGTGGCGCGCAGCGAGAAGTAGCGCACCAGGTCCTGGTGCCCGCGCTGGCGGGCCTCCAGGACGAGGAACACCGCGCTGAGGTAGGCGCAGGCGGCGACGAACAGGAACCCGGTAAGGATGGCGGTGGGCGAGGTCCAGGCGGCCAGCACGTTACCAGCGGGGTGTACCGGCACCTGCCCGGTGGCGACGGCCCCGACGACGGTGCCCATGAAGAACGGTGTGATCAACGAGGCGGCGGCGAACGTCGCGCCGGTGAACTGCTGCATCCGTAGCCGCTGCGCGGTATGCCGGAAGGCGAATCCGACCCCGCGCAGGACGATTCCCAGCAGGGACAGGCTGAGCGGGACGAACAGCGCGGTCATGACGGCGGCGAAGGCGGGCGGGAACGAGGTCCACAGCACCACCAGGACGAAGACCAGCCAGACGTGGTTGCCTTCCCAGACCGGCGTGATGGACTCGTCGATGAGTTCCCGAGCGGCCGCGCCGCGTTCGGGGCCGCCCGCTAGCAGGTCCCAGATCCCGCCGCCGAAGTCCGCCCCGCCGAACAGCGCGTACGCGGCGAGGACCACCACCAGGATCGCGGCGGCCGCGATGTCCTCCGGCGTAGGGCTCATGGCGCCCCGGCCGGCGAGGGGCCGTACGGCACCTGCTCGGACTCCTCTTCGGCGGCCGTCCCCCGCCGCCACCGCCGTGACATGGCCATCGGAACGCCGATCGAGACCACGGTCAAGATGGCGTACAGGACGAGGATCACTCCGAGTGTGATCGGGACACCGGTGGACGGGGTGACCGCCTGGCTGACCAGCAAGACGCGGTAGACGATCCACGGCTGGCGGCCGACCTCGGTGACGACCCACCCCGCCTCCATCGCGGCGACCGCGGCCACGCCGCTGACGGCAGACGGCACCAGGAACCACGGGGTCAGCAGCAGCCGGCGGTGGAACCACCACCACCAGGCCTGCCACGCCGCCAGCGCCAACAGGAAGAAGCCGATGCCCACCATCAGGTCGAAGCTCAGGTGGATGAGCGTGACGAGCGGCGGCCGCTGCGACGCGGGCACGCTGTCCCAGCCGATGACCTTGGTGTGCGGGCTGAATCCGACCAAGATCGAGTCGAACGCCGGGATGGCGGCGCCGAAGTAGACCTTGCCGTTGATAAAGATCCCGCCGACCCATTCGGGAGCGTCGCGCGTGGTGGTGGTGACGTATTCCATCGCGGCGAACTTGACCGGCTGGTTGGTCGCGATGAACCGGGCGATGATGTCCCCCATCATCACCTGCAGCGGGGCGCAGATCCCGCCTATCGTGAACGGGATGGCGAAGCCCAGCCGGTGGTAGCGGTCCCGGCGACCGCGCAGCAGCCCCACCGCGTAGACGCCGGCGACAAGGAATCCCGTCACCATGTACGCGGCGAGCACCATGTGCGCGGTCTCATACGGGGTCGAGGCGTTGAAAAACACCGACACCGGGTTCACGCTGGTGAGCTTCCCGTGGCTGAGCGTGTAGCCGGCCGGTGAGTTCATCCACGAGTTCGCCGCGACCACCGACATGGCGCCCAGCACCCCGGACACCACGATCGGCACCCCGCTCCACCAGTGCGCCCAGGGCGGCAGCCGCTCCCACCCGTACAGGTACACCCCGACGAAGATCGCTTCCAGGAAGAAGAAGATCCCCTCCAGCGAGAACGGGAAGCCGATCGCCGCGCCGAACCGGCCCATCAGGCCCGGCCACAGCAGGCCCATCTCATACGACAGCACGGTCCCCGACACCGCGCCGACCGCGACCAGCACCGCCATGACCTTCGACCAGCGGCGCGCCAGCAGCAGCGCCGCGGCATCGCCGCGCCTGATACCGATCCATTCCGCGGTCATGGTGACGGCCGCGAACGCCACGCCGAAGCACGCCAGGATGATGTGGAACCCCAGTGACGACCCCATCTGCGACCGGGCCGGCACCGGATTCACGGCCAGAACGTGCACCACTGCCACCATCGTGCGCCTCCGCTGCGGACTCGCATCGCGGCTGCAAAGCTGCCAAGCTATAATTACCACCGCGTTCCGGCCCAAGTGAGAGCACCCCCCAACGTTCCCCGGAGGGGCATCCGGCACATGAGAAGAAGCAGAAACGTCGGAGCGGTTGTCCTGGTCATCCTGCTCGGGCTGGTCGTCGGCACGCTCGGGCTGGTCGCGGCCGACCTGTACACCGTCGGGGTGCTGATCCTCTTCGTCGGCGGCGTCGGTGCCGCCGTCCTGGCCGGCGATTACCTCATCCGGTACGTCAGCAGCCGGCGACCGCCCGCCTGACGCCTTTCCGGTCTTGAGGTGACAGCGCAGCCGCGCTGGTGAACTCCGCTATCCGGATGCGCAATGCGCATCATGTCCCGCATGTGCTGATTGTAACGAGTTGATCACAGATTGCGCCCGCCAGGCCGCCAGCTGTTCCCTAAAAGTGACTGAGCTATCACAATAGGTGACATGACTGAGACAAACTGGCGGAAGTCCACCTACAGCCGCTCCAACGGCAACTGCGTCGAAGTCGGGACCGGCCAGGCGCTGGTCGCCGTCCGGGACTCCATGGACCCTGACGGACCGGTGATCGACGTGAGCCCGAGGGCATGGGCCGAGTTCACCGAGCACGTCAAGCGCGCGACGCCCGGGCCCGCTTAGAGCTGTTCGACGATGGTCTCTTCGCGCATCGGCGTGCGTGAGCGCACGGCGACCGTTGCGCTGGTGGTCGGCAGCCAGGGCCGGGCGGCGATGACGTCGTGGACTGGGCTGCGGGGGTCATGCGTCAGCAGCAGACTCGTGCCCGCGTTGCGCCACTCCCAGCGGGTCACCTCCCAGAGGTAACGGGCCGCGCCGAGCTGGCCAGGCACGAACCAGGCCTTGTCCGCGATGAGGTTACGCATCCGGCCCTCGCGCGGCACGACGTGCAGCACCGCGTTGGCGGCCCTCAGGTGGGCCGGGAGGTGCGTGATCACCAGCGACGAAAGCCGTCCTTCCTCATGCAGTCCGAGGCCGGCGAGCAGCCGCCCGGATTGGTCGGTCACCACCAGGTAGTGGTTCACCGGGTCGGGGAAGGGGCTGGCCGCGAGCCAGCCGGCCAGCCGCGTCTGGTTCCATCGCCGCGCAAAGTCGTGCCCGGCGTAGTGCGCGTCGATCGCCGCCGCGATCTCGCCCAGCTCGGCGTCGACGGCCGGCCTGACCGTCAGGCTGGCCCGCGGCCGGGGCGGGCGCCGGCGCATCGGCACCGGAGTGACGATAAGCCGGCCGCCGACCTGCGTGGCCCACCGGCGCGCGTTGCCCGCCGAGGCGGCGTTTCCGGCCTGGATATAGGCGACAACGATCGCGTCATGTCCGGCGAGCTCGGCGGCCCGCTGCAGCCGCCAGTCCGTCAGCCGGGCGGCAATCCCGCGCCTGCGGTAGTCCGGGTGTACCCGCAGCGTGCTTAGCAGCGCGTAGCGGACGTCTTCGCCCTCGAACCGGCAGGTGCCGAGGTCAAGCTGACCCGATGCGGCGACCGCCCCGTCGACCTCAGCGACGACGCACTCCGAGATGTCGTGCTCCCGGGTCACCTCGCGGGCAGGGACGTGCTGCTCCGCCGTGAACGCGACCGCCCCGCCGTCGGGGCTCGCCCCGGCCAGCGCGGCCAGACCGGCCTCGTCTTCTGGCCTGGCCGCCCGCACGATCACATCGGGATCCTAGCGATCTCCTGCGGCGGTGACCTCGTGTGCGGCCTGGGTGATCATGTCGGGCTGACCGGGGATGCCAAGTTGGCGAAGTCCGGGCAGGATCCGGGTCTGGACGAACGTGCCGAACAGCTCTTCGCTGTCCCATACGTCGGTCATGCTCAGCACGCCGTCGCCGAATGAGGCGACGTGCAAGTGCATTCCGGCGGGCATGTCGCGGTCCCAGCCGACAATCTCGCGGAGCGCGTCGTACTGGTCGGGCGTAAGGCCCTCCCACTTCTGCATGATGACGGTGGCCATGGTGATTCCTCCTGGTGGTGGATGTGGTGGTGAAACGGGCTCAGAGGGGCAGCGAGTGGCTGAGCACGCCGCGCCCCGGCCGGCGGCCGGTGAGCGTGCGGATGTACTCGATGGCGTCGATCTCGACGTGTTCGCCGTCGTGGCCCTGGCGGAAGGTTCCGCCCGCCGGGCCTTCCAGCACGAGGTCGAACGGCTGACGGTGAATCGAGGCCCATTCGGCAACGATGTCGGCGACCAGGCGGCCGTCGTGGCCCGGCGTGAGGTCCATCGGCCTGCCGGTCGCGTGAGCGATGTCGATGCGGTGGCACCAGATGTCGCGGGTGAATCCTACGTCGAGGAGGTACTTAAGCGGCTGCCAGCCAATCGGCGGGCCGAACGGGAGCGGCAGGTACCGCATCGGGGGCGGCGTGTGCCACCGGCCCCGGACCGCCTTCGGGCCTACCTCCTGGAGCTGGCCGACCAGGTCCTCGTCGGAGAGGTGGGCGCGCTCGCGGATCTGCAGCTCGTTCAGGCCGTCTACCCAATGATGCGAATCGATCTGCTTGTTCAGCGGCAGCCCCCCGCGCAACTGGTGCGCGAACTCCCGCACCGAGGCCTGCGCGTCAGCCGATCCGAGCACGTGCAGGGCGATCTTACGGACGTCCCATGCGCTGCAGTCGGTGGGCAGCGTCCACTCATCTGGCGTGAGTCCGGCGGCTAGCTTCGCGAAGCGCTGGAACTCCTCCTCGGCGAGGCGGCGAGCTTCCGGGCGGTCGATGCGATCAGGTTCCATTTGGTCCTCCCCTGGCAATGGCGTCGTCGACCAGGAGGTCGACGAGACGGTCGAGATGGCGGAGCCAGCGGTTGCCGCCAGGATCGTTGCTGAGCTGAGCCTCGGTGAGACCGGCGGTCATGGCGACGATGCAGTCGATGTCGCCCGGCCCGGTCACCCCTGCGGCCCGCATCAGCGTGACCGCGCGGTCCAGTACCTCCTCGGCCGGCGCATACGATTCCCGCGAGGGTGTGAAGCCGGGGATCGGCCGCTGGAACAGCAGCTGGTAGCGGGCGGGGTCCTCACCCGCGAACGCCGTGAAGACGGCCAGCCACTGCTTGAGCGCGTCACGGGGCTCTCGGGAGAACGTCGTAGTGTCCAGGCGTTCGACCAGCCGCCGGTTGCCGTCGGCGAACATCGCGTCGTACAAGGCGTGCTTCGAGTCGAAGTACTCATACAGCGACGGCTGACGGATTCCGACCTCCCGGGCCAGGGCGTGCAGCGACACCCCGGCGATCCCGTGTTCCCGGGCTAGCGTCCAGGCACACGCCACGATCCCCGCCATCCTCGCCTCACGGCGCTTCGCGACCGAGCCCGCCATCACGGACTGATCAGATTGTCGACGGCCGGGGCGTGAGCCAGGTAGATCCGTGTCATCTGACCCTCCCTCACGCTTTCCTATCGCTGATAGGACATTATCCTATCAGCGATAGGCAGTCAAGGATTTCCCTGCGGAGGATTGGGTGAAATGTACTTCGGTCAAGTATACTTCGGTCATGCACGCTTCACAGGCTGGGACGCCACCTAAGCCGCCTCACCTGTTCGGCCGAGATACCGAGTGGACCGGGCTGGTCGCCTTCGCCACCGATGCCCGGCCTGGCGCCACGCTGGGCGTGGTCAGCGGACGGCGCCGACAGGGCAAGAGCTATCTCCTCCAGGGGCTGGCGACGGCCCTGGGCGGGATCTACTTCCCGGCCTTGGAGCTGACCGAGACGGTCTCACTCCGGTTGTTCGCCGACGAGCTCATCCGCTTCAGCAGGTCGCCGGTCCCGCCGTTCCGGGACTGGCTTGACGCCATTGCGTACCTGTTCCGGCTGGCCGGGGATCGTGTCGTTCCAGTGGTCATTGATGAGTTCCCCTTCCTGGTCAAGGCGTCACCCAGCCTGCCGTCGATCATCCAGCGAGAGCTTGGCCCGGGGGGAAGCGGATCAACGAGCCGCACGCGGCTCCTCCTGTGCGGCTCCGCCATGTCAGTGATGGGCGGGCTGCTTTCCGGGTCGGCGCCGCTGCGGGGGCGGGCGGGCTTCGAGCTGATTGTCCACCCCTTTGGCTACCGAGACGCCGCACGGTTCTGGGACATCACCGACCCCAAGCTGGCCGTGCTGGTGCATTCAGTGGCAGGCGGAACTCCCGCTTACCGGCGGGAGCTCCTGCGCGAAGACACCCCCGCGGACCTCGCTGACTTTGACCCCTGGGTGATCCGGACCGTGCTGAACCCGCAGACCCCGCTCTTCCGGGAAGCCCGCTACCTGCTCGCCGAGGAGACCGAGATCCGCGACCCGTCGCTCTATCATTCTGTGCTCGCGGCCGTCGCCGAGGGAAATAACACCTCCGGCGGAATCGCCAGCTATATCGGCCGGAAGTCCAACGAGGTCGCGCATCCCCTCCGTGTCCTGGAGGATTCCCGGCTGCTGATCAAGGAGCCCGATCTGTTCAGATCGGGACGGGCGAGGTACCGCATCGCCGAGCCGCTCATTACCTTCTACCAGGCCGTCATGAGCCGGGAATGGGCACGCCTGGAACTCGGCGGCGGATCAGCCGTCTGGTCCGGAGCCCGCGCCCGTTTCCTGTCCCAGGTAACGGGGCCGCATTTCGAAGCGATCTGCCGCGACTACGCGGCCGCTGCTGATCCCGCCGTCTTCGGCGGGCCGCCAGGCGAGGTGGGGTCCGGGGTAGTCGCAGACCCAGCCAACCGGACCCAGATCCAGATCGACGTCGCGGTGCTCGCGCCCGCCGAGCACGGGCGGCCGCGCAAGGTTCTTTCCCTCGGCGAGGTGAAGTGGGACCGGGTTATGGACCTGCGCCACGTCGAGCGCCTGCGGCGTGCCCGGGACCTGCTCGCGGTCAAGGGATTCGACACCCAGCACGCGGTACTCGCCTGCTACTCCGGCGCAGGCTTCGACCGCCAACTGCTAGCCGACCAACGCCCCGACATCCGTCTGGTCGGCCTGGATCAGCTCTACGCGTATTAGAGGATGCGCAGGTGGCCCCGGGTCCGTGCTATAAGACCTCACTCTTCTGCCGATGAGCGGGCGTAAATGTGCAGGAGCTGTCGTGCAGTCGAAACGGATCCGGAAAGAGGTAGACTACTCGATCAGCCTGTTACAGCATGAACTCTCAGGCTGGCTTATAGCAGGATTGATATGTCTCCGGCCACTAGCTTTATCGGCCAATTGACTCAACTTCGTTCGTGAGGAACGACTATGTCGGAGGATAAACCAGAGGCTGGCAAGGGCGGCCGAGGCGACCCCAACACAGGTGCTTGGATAGGAGCAGGAGGGCTTATTGTGGCCGCTGTCGTCGGCGGCATTTTTGCTCTTCTCGCTGCACGAGGAGGAGGCCCGCCAACCCCAACGACGAGCCTGTCCTCTCCCGCAGTGTCGGTCTCCGCAGCCACAACTAGCCCGTCGTCTAGTACGGTCGGCAACCTAGTCACGCTGGTGAGCCCGGGGGTGGACACCGTCGCGTACAGCTTCGACGGCAAGTACCTAGCGGCTGGGAATGCGAATGGGATCGTCCGTGTGTGGCAGACGAGCAATTGGCAGGTTGCTGACTCAATGACTAACCCGAATAGCAAAGGTGTCACCTCGATAGCCTTTAATCGCGCTAGCTCGCTGCTAGCCGCGGGCGACGCTAACGGACACGTCTATGTCTGGGCCAGCGGCCACGCCACTGTTCTAAGCGATCCGTCTGACGCACCCATCCGATCAGTCGCATTCAGTCAAAACAATAAATACCTGGCAGCTGGCGATACGAGCGGAACGATCAACGTCTGGCAGACGAGTACGTGGAGGCTGGTCAGTTCAATGACCGACCCAGGTAGTTCAGGTGTCAACTCAGTGGCCTTCAATCCCACTAACTCGCTACTTGCCGTGGGCGACGCTAACGGGCGCATCTACCTTTGGGCTAATGGCCACGCGACCGTTCTGAATGACCCGTTTGGGGCCGCTGTGCGGTCAGTCGTCTTCGCCGCGGACAACAGGGCACTGGTCAGCGGCAATAGTGCTGGCTATGTCTATGTATGGCACGTGGGCAACGGCGAGGCATGGCTGACGACGCTTTCGCCCAGCCACTACGAGGTCGCCGAAACTCTGCACGATCCTGATACTAAAGGAATCGAGTCGATTTCATTCAATGCCAGAAGTACTACTATCGCGGCAGCCGATGGAAACGGGCGAGTGTACTTGTGGCTATACAACCCCACCCCGGGACAATTCCAGTATCCCACCAACGACGCTGCACTGTCTGTTGCCTACAGCCCCGATGACAGTTACTTGGCCATTGCATCCGCCAGCGGGAATGTCTATGTGAAGCTGGTAGGCTCTTAGTCTGGAACAGCACTTATGCCGGTAAGTTTTCGAGGTCGGCAGTGGGGCCGGCACCAATGTTCACGGGCGGCGTGGGCGTCAGATGGCTCTGGCCTCCCGGCCCTCGTAACGCCCACTATCATGCCGCCGCGAGCGCGTCACCGGTCAGAGCCCTAGTACGCGGCGAAGTCCCCGGTCGACGTCGTCCATGAGGGATGCAGACGCGTAGCCGACAGGTTCCTCAAGGTCGGTCTTATCGAGGGTGATGAGGGCGGTGACGTTGATGACTGAGTCCTTGGGGAGGCCGGAGACGGCCGCGGGCAGGAAAACGTTGCCGGGCATGGCGGCCAGCGCCGTATTAGACGTGATGACGGCCGCGATGGTGGTGTTGAGCCGACTGGCGTTGAAGGGGTCGGACTGGATGATCAGGACTGGGCGTCGCTTGGCGGGCTTACTGCCGCGCGCCTCGCCGAGATCGGCCCAGCAGATGGCGCTGCGCTCGGTCACCAGTCGTCTTGGCCGGCCAGGTAACTGCGGCCAGCGGCGGCAGCGGCGGCGTTGGAGTCGTCATCGCCGGTTCGCAGCGCCTCGTCGATCTGCTGGGTGAGCGAACGCGAGGCCAGCTGGTCCAGGTAGCTGCGGGCAGCGCGGGCGAAGAACTCGGACCTGCTGATACCCAGTTCCTGTGCTTGCCTGGTGGCTTGCTCGTAGGTGTCGTCGGGGAGCGAGATCGCTGTCTTCATACCCTCAGTATAACCGGGTATTACTTCGATGAGAATCGCTAGGGCGACGTCGTCAGCCCGCACTCTCATGCCGCTTTGCGGGCTTACCGCATGTTTAGTCTCCCAGCAGTGAGGAGGCGACTGTTCGGATGGCTTCCTCCAGTGCATCGGAATTGCTTATTACAGCTGCAGGCGGGAACGTCCAGCCCCGGATCGCGCCTGTCCTCGGCTTGGCGGTGCCGGCGAGCACGCCCAGCGTCTGGAGGTAGACGTCAAGTCCCGCCCTCCCTGAGTCTGAGACGGCGACCCCGTTGGCGTCTTCGTACCAGCCCAGGGTGACATCAGTGAGGCCCATCCACCGGGGCGGTCCCGGCGGAAATATCCAGCCGATAGACAGAGGCCCCCTGCCTGGCACCGCTACCCGAAGTGAGCAGCCGGTAGTGCCCCAGAAAACGGTCAGGCCATCGACTCTTGCCAGTGCTTCGAAGAGGTCTTGCAGGTGATGGCGGTACTCATCATCGGTGATGGTCGCGCAAAGGTCATCGGCGCCCGCAAGGGCAGTCTTCGCCGATCCTTTGTCGCCTGGCCGGAACTCCGCCGCAGCGATTACCCGCGCCTCGAACGCCCCGTGATCCCCGCCGCTGAAGCGGACCAGTTCGACGGCAGAAAAACGCGCTGACTTCATGGTCGCGTTCAGGTACCGGAGCGTGCGCAAAACGGACAGCGTGAAGTGCTGTGCTACCGCGACGTAATGAAAGCTGCCGTCACGAAGCTGTGCCTGCAGACGTTCCCGCCAGTCCACAGCATCATCTACCGCCGAGCCCCACAAAGTGGTTACCGCCTCGTCGAGTGAAGCCCCTGGCAACACCGTTCCAGGCGGACAATGCGGACCGTGAAAGTACCGCTGAGCGACCCTCGTCTCGAATTCCTCCAGGGTCATTCCCCATAGGTCCGACCCGTAGTCGAGCAGCTGAGCCAGGCACTCCCGGAAGTCAGGATTCTGCGGACCGGTCTTGAATTCCACCACTGCCAGATCGCCACCGTTACCTAGCAGAACCAGATCGACACGACCGGAATCCAGGCTCGACTCGCGCCCCACAACCAGGGCGGGACCTACCAGTCCGAGCTCTTCAAGAGGCAACAGCTCAGGCTGCCGCTTGAGCTGTTCCTGCAGCTGAAGCTCATGCTCCGCGGGTACCTGCTCAAGCAGCTGCCAACTGCCATCCGGTAGCTCGATCGCCAGCTTGTGCGCCATGACCATCACCTTGCCACGCTGTAAGGAGTCAGCGACCGGAATAGGCTGAACGAGTTAACACCAGCCGGTCGACGGACCTCCGCCACACACTCACATGCCGCGGACAGAGCGCCGACCAGGCCCGGTTATGGCGCTGGCGGCCACATCCCGGCGTTTCCGCTACGCCTTGTGCGGTATTTTACAAGCCGTTTCCGCGGAGACGCTCTCACGTGCCGCGAGGATGACTGGTCCGGCTGGCCCGAGCCTGCGGACGCGATTACCGGGCCCGGTCCGTAATCCGCAAGTAGTACCCGGCCGGATCGAGGATCCGGAAGTCCTTCATGCCCCACGGCCGGTCCTGCAGATCCTCCGCCAGCGGCCATCCCGCCGCCGCCACCCGGTCGCGCTCAGCAACGACGTCGTCAACTTCGAGCACCAGCTCCACCCCGGCAGGCGGCAGCCGCGCGGCACGGACATCCGGAACTACCCGCCTGGCGGCCCCGACACGCACGCTACCCCGCTGCAGCGAGACATACTCATCCCGCTGGCCGCGCCGATCGGCGGTGAGGCGGAAACCCAGGACGCGCATATAGAAATCAACGGTGGCGTCAAGATCGTCCGGGAAGATCTCGAACCGCAGTGTCATCTCCACCATTGGATGGTGGCATACCGGCATCAAATCAGCTCAGCGTCAGCCTGTAACGGGCCACCAGACTCGTCCGCATCTGCGCATGGTGCTTCACTGGTGCTTCACGTCCGCTGGGCCGGACCAGGAAGCTGGAGTATCGGCTCGTGCCAGCGTCCGGTGGAACGCGGGGTCCTGCTGTGGCCTCAGGGATGGGTAACCGGGACGTGGCTGCGGTTTACCACCGATGGTGGACCTGGGCGCGGAAGCGCTGGTCGTAGATGGCCTTGATGGCGCTGAGCTGGTCGCCGGTGAACGGTGGCAGTGCCGCGGCGGCCGCGTTCTGGCGGGCTTGGTCTGGGTTGCGCGCCCCGGGGATGACGGTGCTAACGCCCGGCTGCTGGATGACCCAGGCCAGGGCGGCCTGAGCGGGGGTCGCTCCGGGCGGTGCCAGCGCGGCGAACTCGCGGGCCGCGTCGACTCCGGTATCGAAGTCGACGCCGGAGAACGTCTCGCCGGCGTCGAACGCCTCGCCGCGCCGGTTGTAGCTGCGGTGATCGCCCGCGCCAAATGTCGTGTCGTGGGTGTACCGGCCCGATAGCAGCCCAGAGGCCAGCGGGACACGGGCGATGATCCCGACCCCGGCGGCCAGGGCGGCGGGCAGCACCTGGTCCAGCGGCTTGCGGCGGAACGCGTTGAGGATGATCTGCACGCTGGCCACGCCAGGCCGGGCGATCGCGGTCAGCGCCTGGTCGCAGGTTTCCACGCTGACCCCGTACGCGGCGATGCGCCGCTCGGCGACCAGCGTGTCCAAGGCGTCCCAGACCGCGTCCAGGGAGTAGACCGGGTCAGGCGGGCAGTGCAGTTGGACGAGGTCCAGCGTGCTGGTACCCAGGTTGGCCCGGGACCGGTCCGTCCATGCCCGGAAGTTGGCGAGCGTGTACAGCGCGGGGTCCAGGGCAACGCGGCGGCCCATCTTGGTGGCCACCGTCACCCTCAGCCCCGGATGGGCGGCCAGGAACCGGCCGATCAGCCGCTCGCTGCGGCCGTCACCGTACACGTCTGCCGTGTCGAAGAACGTGACCCCGGCCTGCGCGGCCGCCTCCAGCGTTGCTAGCGCGTCAGCGTCGGCCACCTCGCCCCAGTCGGCGCCCAGCTGCCAGGTTCCCAGCCCGATCACCGAGACGGCGCAGCCGGTCTTGCCCAGAACGCGTTCTTCCACCTGCCCACACTACGTGTCGCGGTCCCCGCCGCCGGCAGGGCAGGACAGGACCGCGGACGTGGCATTGAACCGCGGCCCGCCGCCGCGGACGCCCGATTGTGCCGGTGAGCGGTAGTTTGCTCGTGGGCGGCGCTCTTGAAATGCTTCGGTTAGTTCGAGGCGTTCCTCGACGAGCACCGCAGTGGACTCAATCGCTGCCTGGACGGGCTGACCGAGGAGCAGGCACGCCGGTCGCTGGTGCCTTCGCGGACCACATTGCTGGGCCTGACGACGACACCATCGCCAGCGTCCAGCAGGCACACCGCGAGGCATGCGAGTCATCATGGCGTGCGACGTCATCCCTGGGGCTGGACGACACCGTCTACGGCTACTGACGCGGCCCGCTCCCGCTGCGCTGGGTGTACCTCCACGTCCCCCGCGAACTCGCCCAGCACGGCGGGCACGCAGACATCCTGAGGGAGCAGATCCTCAACGGTTAGCGCCGGGTGTCCGCTAGTCGCGCGGCTGCTCATGGATGCCCTGCCAGCGCACGCGGCTGTGGGTTGGTCTTGGGTGTGGTGTTCCTAGCCTGGGCAATGCAGGTGCTGGAGCTTGCTCGGGGTGAGCGGTGGATGGCGCCATACGGCCTCGGCGGAGTGAGCGGGGAGGGAGCAGGTGATGTCCATCCGGTGCGGGGTTTCCAGAAAGATGATCTCGGCGCGCAAGGTCTGGTCGTCGAGCCAGCCGCCGGAGGCGGCCACCGGGATGGTTTCGCCGTGGCGGTCGGCGTGGTCAGAGACGGTCCAGGCTCCGGCACCGACGGGAAAGGTCAGTGTGTTAGTAGGCTCGATGAGGCTGATCTGCCAGCCGCTGGCCCGCGGCGCGACCTCGATGGAGGCCAGGAAGGGCTGAACCTGGGTGCCTGCGGTGCTGGCGGCGATGGGGAATGGCCCGCTGGTCCACGGGGTCCAGTCGGCGGGAGCCGGCGCGCCGGGGCAGGCGGGCAGCTCAAGGCAGGCGAGCCGGACGCTGAGCTGGTCGTGCGCGGACCCGGCGTCCGCTGAGACCGTGCCGATGCCAGGCAGCAGGTGGGTCCACATGGCGTCGAGGACGGCCTGCATGGCGGTCGTGTAGGCGGTGGTGACGATCACCGTGCCCTGCTCGGGCAAGATCACGCAGAACTGCCCGAAGGCCCCGTCGCCTCGGTATCCGTGCCGGGACATCCAGAACTGGAAGCCGTAGCCCTGCCGCCAGTCAGGGTTGGATTCGCCCGGGTTGCTGATCTGCTCCGACGTCGCCTCGGCCACCCATTTCCCGGGGATGAGCTGGGTCCCCTCCCACCGGCCGCCCTGCGCGTACAGCAGCCCGAGCTTGGCGATGTCCTCGGTGCGGGCATGCAGGCCGCTGAAGCCTTGCTCTCGCCCCGGCGGGAAGGTATGCCAGCCGACGTGCCCGATACCGAGCGGGTCGAACAACCGCGGCCGCAGGTAGCCGGTGAGGGGCATCCCCGCTTTACGCTGGATGATGCTGGCCAGCGCGTACGTGCAGGGCTGGTTGTAGGCGAAGACCGTGCCGGGATCGCGGTCGGGCGGAATCAGCAAGAACCCGCGGACCGGCTCTTCCGGATCACGCATGACCGCCTCGCCCAGCATGTCCCGGGTATGACCGGAAGCCATCGACGCGACGTGCCGGACCTTCATCCAACGGCTGCGCGAGTCAGTGATGTCCGCGGCGAATTCGGCGAAGTGCGAGAGAACCGTATCGTCCAGATCGAGCAGGCCCTCGGCCTGCGCGAAGGCCGCCGCAGTGGAGGTGAAGCTCTTGCTGAGCGAATACAGCAACTGCGGCCGCCCGGCGCTGTACGGCGCCCACCACCCCTCAGCCACCACCCGCCCGTGCCTCACCACCATCAAGCTGTGCATCTCGATGTCGGGACGCCCATCTACAGCGTCCAGGAAGCTGAGGACCGCCGCCGGATCGACCCGTTGATCCGCAGGCGTGCTGCGCGGCAGGGAACTCGGCATGATGCGAGCCTAGGACACTGCGCCGGCAGGCCGCGTCCGTGCGGACCGCCGCCGGTCACCCCATGGTGGTGACGGTGAAAGCCCCGGCCAGCCTCCCCCGGCTCCCCGCCGCCGTCGAGGTCGCCGCGTACCGGATCGCGACCGTCCATGCGCGAACGGGCCGCCGAAGGGACTCGGGTGTGTTCATGAGTCTTTCCTTCCTATACGGTGTGCGCCGGCACCGTGCCGGGCACGCCAGCCTTGCTGCAAAGCAGCGCTTCGATGGAGTCGGCGGCGAGGTCGGCCCCGTCGCGGGCGCCGAAGGCCCGCGACCGCCGCCGGGCCTCCGCGGCGAACCGGTCGGAGGCGAGGACCTCCTGGACCGCGGCCCGGATGCGGAGCTCGTCCGTGTCGGGCGGCAGGGCCAGGCC
>Ga0302184_10001066_pt1 | contig 17879 bp, 13 predicted proteins | sample I_Palsa_N3_3_FD_200233 | JGI IMG/M metagenome (GOLD analysis project Ga0302184, IMG submission 200233) | Peat permafrost microbial communities from Stordalen Mire near Abisko, Sweden - I_Palsa_N3_3 | ecosystem: Environmental > Terrestrial > Soil > Palsa > Peat permafrost | place: Sweden...
TATCGGCCGCCATTCGCCCCCCTGAGCTGGCGGTTCAGACATCAAGCAGTCTCCGTCCCTCGAATGCGCGACCCAGCGTCACCTCATCGGCGTACTCCAGGTCGCCCCCGACTGGCAAGCCGCTCGCCGGCCTGGTCACCCGCAAGCCCATCGGTTTGACCAGCCTAGCGAGAAAGGTGGCCGTCGCCTCGCCTTCGAGGTTGGGATCGGTGGCAAGTATCAGTTCTGTCACCGTCCCGTCAGCTAGCCGCGTCATCAACTCCTTGATCCGCAGCTCGTCCGGGCCGACTCCGTCGATGGGGCTGATCGCCCCGCCGAGCACGTGATAACGACCACGGAATTCGCGGATCTTCTCCACGGCCGCGACGTCCTTTGGCTCTTCTACGACGCAGATCACCGCCGGGTCGCGCCGCGGGTCGAGGCAGATCCGGCACTCGTCGGCTTCCGCCACGTTCCCGCAGGTGCGGCAGAACCGAACCTTCTCCGTGACCTCGATCAGCGCGTCCGCCAGCCGTCTGACCTCAGCCTGGTCGACGGCCAGCAAATAAAAAGCGATCCGCTGGGCACCCTTAGGACCGACTCCGGGCAGCCGCCCGAGTTCGTCGATGAGGTTCTGGATGACCCCTTCGTACACGTCAGGTCCTAGGCGTCCTCGTCGTCGTCATCATCCGGCACGGGCGGGGCGCCGATGCCGAGGCCGGACAGGTCAAGCCCGCCGGGCAGGTCAAGCCCGCCCGGCATGCCAGGCATCCCGGGCATGCCAGGCATCCCGGGCAGCCCGCCACCCTGCATGGCCGCGGCGAACGGTCCCATCTGCTGCTGCTGGAGATCCTCGGCGGACCGGTAGGCGTCGCGGACCGCCGCGAGGACGAGATCGGCGATGGTCCGCGCCGTCTCTTCCGCGTCGTCCGTATCCACCGCGGCCGCCTCAATGCTGAGGTCCATCAGCTCGCCCTGGCCGTTCACGGTGGCCTTGACCAGGCCGCCGCCCGCCGTGCCGGTTACCTCGGCGTCGGCCAGCGCCTGCTGGGCGTTCATGAGTTGTTCCTGCATCTGCTGCGCTGCCGCGAACAGCTGCTGCATGTCCATCTGGGGTTCCACATCGCCCTCCTCGGAAAGAGCCTACGACCCGCCTGACCCCGATTAGCCACGGACAGGCCCAACGAGTGCCGGACGCGCCCGTCCAGCCCGGGCAGGCCGCCCGGCTCAGCCCTCGATTTCGCCGATCACCTGGCCGCCGAGCTCACGCTGGATCAGGTCCATCCCGGTAAGTTCGGTCGCCGCCGGAGACGCACGGTGCGAGGATGGCTCGTCCGGCGGCATGTCGTCCTCATCGGGCGGCATCTCGTCTGGCGGCTCGTCGTAGTCCCCCATGGCGGCAGGCTGGGCCGGCGGCGGACCCGCCGCAGGCTGACGGCTCCGGCCCGGGCCTGCCAGACCTGGACCCGCCGGACCCGGACCCGGCGACGCCGGTGCCAGGCCGGTCCCGCCGGGATCAGGATCTCCGCCGATCACGCCCTTGACCATCACATTCAGGCCGAATCCGGAACTCAGCACCCGCTTGAGGTCAGCGTCGTAGCTGCCCGTAGTGAACCCCTTGAGGTTTCCGGCGCGGGCGAACTGCAGGGTCAGCGTCCCGTCCTCCAGGGACAGCACGGTCGCGTCGGCGAGCAGCATCGACGCCACCCGCCGTTCCCGCTTGACCGCCTCCAGGACCGCGGCCCAGTTCTGCCGTAGCGAATCCGCCGGAGACAGTCCTGCCGGGGCCGGGTCCGCCGCGGGCGAAGGGTCAGCCGATCCCCGCGTCCCGGCCGACGCAGCAGGCGCCGACGCGGCAGGCGCCGACGCGGCAGGCTCGGGCCTGGCGGCCGACACGGGCCTGGTAGCGGGCTCGGACCTGGGCGCGGGCTCGGGCCTGGCGGCCGACACGGGCCTGGTAGCGGGCTCGGACCTGGGCGCGGGCTCGGACCTGGCGGGCGGCTCGGACCTGGGCACGGGCGCGGGCTGGGGGCGAGCGCCACGGTGGGGAGCAGGCTGCTGACCGGACGGAGCAACCCCGGATCGTTCGGCATCATCATCACGGCCGGAGTGCGGCGCGCGCGGGGGTGACTGCGGCCTGGGCGCCGACGTTCCCCGGGCCGCGGACTCAAGCCGCTCCAGACGGGCGAGCAGCGATTTCTCGTCGGTGGCAGCGCCCGGCAGCAGGACCTGGGCGCACATCAGCTCCAGCAGCAGCCGGGGCGAGGTGGCGCCACGCATCTGGTCCAGGCCAGTGCTGATGATCTCGGCCGCCCGGGTCAGCCCGGCCTGGCCGAACTTCTCCGCCTGCGCGGCCATCCGCTCCGCCCGGTCCGGCGCCAGGTCCAGCAGCCCGATCTGCGCCGCGTCGGGCACCGCGGCCAGCACGATCAGGTCACGGAACCGGTCCAGCATGTCGGCCGCGAACCGGCGTGGCTCGTGCCCGCCCTCGATGACCCGGTTCACCACCCGGAACACCGCCGCGCCGTCGCCGGCGGCGAACCCGTCCGCGATCTCGTCGAGCAGGCTGGCGTCGGTGAAACCGAGCAAGGCCACCGCGCGCTCGTAGCTGAGCCCGGATTCGTCACTGCCGGCCAGCAGCTGATCCAGGATGGACAGCGAGTCCCTGACCGACCCCGCCCCGGCCCGCACCACCAGCGGCAGCACGGCTTCCTCCACCGCGACGCCTTCTTTGTGCAGGATGTCCTGCATGAGCTCGCGCAGCACCGACGGAGGAACCAGGCGGAACGGATAGTGGTGCGTGCGCGACCGGATGGTCGGGATGACCTTCTCCGGCTCGGTAGTGGCAAAGATGAACTTCAGGTGCGGCGGCGGCTCTTCGACCAGCTTCAGCAGCGCGTTGAAGCCCTGCTGGGTCACCATGTGCGCCTCGTCGATGATGTAAATCTTGAAGCGCCCGGACACCGGCGTGTAGAAGGCCCGCTCGCGCAGTTCCCTGGCGTCATCCACGCCGCCGTGCGAGGCCGCGTCGATCTCGATCACGTCGATGCTGCCCGGCCCTGAGGGGGCGAGCGCGACGCAGGAATCGCAGACGCCGCACGGTTCGGGGGTCGGACCTTTGACACAGTTCAGTGAGCGGGCGAGGATTCGCGCGCTGGAGGTCTTGCCGCACCCACGCGGACCGCTGAACAGGTACGCGTGGTTGATGCGCCCGGTGCGCAGCGCTTGCCGGAGCGGGCCGGTGACGTGATCCTGCCCCTTGACCTCCGCGAACGTCGCCGGGCGGTACTTGCGGTACAGCGCAAGTCCAGACTGGGCCAGGCTGGCCGGTGCCGTTCTCTCGTCTTCGGACGCGGCTGCTGCCATCAGCTCATCCTCACCGGTAATGGGGGGACCCCCCGCACACCCATCAGAGCCCGCGTACCCTTGCTGCCTTCCGGCCCTGGGGGGGTTGGCGAGATAACGCCGTGCGGGGGGTCAGGGGCCAGTGTAGTCAGCCGCGGGACCTGATGTTGCGTTAGCCGTACCGCGCGCCGTCCGCCGCGCTCCGGGCCCTGGCCGACTTCGGCGCTACCATCGGGTGGGTTGGGCCACCGGCGCGGCTGCGGATTCGGGTAAGCTCTGCGGCGGAGGATTCGCCTAGTGGCCTAGGGCGCACGCTTGGAAAGCGTGTTGGGTGCAAGCCCTCAAGAGTTCGAATCTCTTATCCTCCGCTCGTCTGACCAGGGAAGACGTCCGGGGTTCCGGTCCGCCGCCGGTCCCGCTGCCGCATGCCCGTCTCAGTTTCCGGCCACATTCCAGTCCATTACCGGCACTGACCAGCACAAACACCATGGCCTCCCGGCCCGCCGCAGCACCGCAGGTACCCGGGTAGCCGCCGCCGGAGCCGATAGCCGGGTCGTCGTGACCGCCGTCGCGGATGTCCCTCTGGGGTGGTGCTGGGGTGCCTGGGCCAGCGCGGTCCAGGTGGATCCGCTGCGTATTCCTACCGTCCGGGAGCCCAGGGCAGGACGTTTCCGTTGCGAACGAGTTGGCCGTAGTGGTCGGCGTTAACGGCGTCGAAGGCGAGGTCCAGCAGGGCGACTGCGGCGTCGGCGGGGCTGGGGGCGTCGCTGACGTCCCACCACACGCCCGAGGTTGGCGTGTTCATCATGCCTGGGCAGACCGCAGCGAGCAGGATGCCGCGGGTCATGTCCTGCTCGCGGCGCTGTTCGGCGAGGGCACGGACAGCGGCTACCTGGCCGATCTTGGATGGGATGTTGACGAAGCCGGGCCAGGCGCCGGCGCGGGCGCTGCCGTCCTTGACCGCGTCCCGCCACGCCGCGACCTGCTTGTCCACCTCGTCCAGCGACGCCAGGCCGTCGAAGCGGTCATGCAGCACGGGAGCCAGGTAGGACAGGGTACCCAGCGAGCTGGCCACGACAATGAGTCGGCCATTGCTGCGCACCAGCGGGGCGAAGGCCCGCAGCACTCGGGTGGCGCCGAAGTTGTTGACCTCGACGTAGGCGTCAACCATCGCGCGGGGGTCGTCGTCGGGGCCGACCCGCATGACGGCGTTGTTGAACACGACGTCGATGCCACCGTGCCGTTCCTTCAGTCGCGCGGCGAGGCGGCCGGCGGCCTGGGGGTCGGCCACATCGAGGATCTCGCCGCGGACCCGGGCTCCGCCGCCGGGCATGGCCTCGACAGCCTGGGTGACACGGTCGACGTTGCGGCCGGTGAGGTAGACGGTGTCCGCAGGGGTCATGCGCTGGGCGAGTCCCTCGACCAGGGCCAGGCCCAGGCCCTGGGTGGCCCCGGTGACCAGGGCGATCCTCGGTATGGTGGTCATAGTGCTCCTTGTCGTCGCCAGGCCGTCGTGATCAGGCGGCAACGGTTCGGGCGGCGGCAAAACCGAAAGGGGTTTGGATCAGGCTCATGCCGCCTACGCTAAGCGACCACGGATCATGCGGCTAGCGAGAAAATTCAATCATGGTATGCGTAAGCGTCATGGCCTTCGTGGGCGTACTTCCGCCGCCGGGCGACGGGCCCGGCCCCCTCAGCACCATCAAGCCCCGGCCGACCTGGGCCGGGAAGATTCCCGCACGATCAGCCGGCCGGGCAGCAGGCGGCCGCCAGACGCGGTCCGGCCGGCGATCCGCGCCAGCAGTTCCTGCGCCGCGACCCGGCCGATCTCCTCGAGCCCCAGGTCAACTGTGGTCAGGGGCGGGCGGCAGGAGGCGGCCATCGGCCGCCAGTTGTCCACGCCGACCAGGGCCACGTCGTCGGGCACCATCACGCCGAGGTCGCGCAGGCCGTCGGCGACACCGCGGCCGATCTGGTCGCTGCCGCAGAAGACCGCGTCGATCCCGCCCGCCCCGACCCCGGCTGCGGTGAGCGCGGCGGCCGCCTCGCGGCCCCACTCCTCGGACCATTCTCCGTACCGCACGGCCGCAGCGGGCAGGCCGAGGCCGGCCCGTTCGAGCGCGACCCTCGCCCCTTCCTCGCGGTGGCGTACGGCCAGGGCGGTGGCCGGCCCGGTGACATAGGCGACCCGGCGACGCCCGCCGGCCACCAGGTGGCCGACGGCCAGGCGGCCCGCTTCGACGTCGTCCGGCAGGACGGCCCGGTCCTCGGGCTGGTCCGACTGCGCGTAGGCGTAGACGACGGGGACCGGCAGAGACCCGATGCTCGACCGCACGTCGGTCTTCTTGGCCGTGACGATGATGCCGTCCACCCGCTGGGTGAGCAGGGTGCGCACGTACTTCCGCTCGCGCTCGATATCGCCCCTCGCGTCGCAGAGCAGGACGGAGATGGAATCGGCGCCGAGGGCGTCCTCGACGCCCTGCAGCATGGGGATGCTGAAGCGGCCGATGCTGTCGCTCGTGAGCAGGCCGACGGTAAAGGTCCTGCCGCTGGTGAGGCTCCGGGCCTGCGGGTTGGGCGCGAAGCCGAGCTCGGCCGCGGCGGCATGGACCCGGTGTCGCGTTTCCGGACTGAGCTGGCCAGTGTCGTTCAGAGCCTTGGAAACGGTTCCCCGGCTGACGCCGGCCCGCCGGGCTACGTCGCTGACAGTGGGGCGGGCCATCGGATCGCTCCCGCCGGGCTGGTGTGAGTCCTGGTCAAGAATGAGATGTTTCCTTCGAACGGGCGGGGTAGCTCATTTTACGTTCCGGCTGCAGCCCCGACGAGGGGTTGACAAAGCCTGCAATCGGGGCAATTGTGTTGCGGAAACCGATTTCCTAGCCGGGGCTGCCATGGTCGGAGCGGCCAGCAGCGGCCCGGAAAGGTGTCGCCGATGTCCTGCCCGCCGGGTCGTCCCGTTCCGCGTCCGGGCTCCGTGCAGCCCTCAGATGAGGCCCGCACCGCCTGCCGCCCCCTCGGCCACGACGCCGTCCGCCTGGATCCCGGAAGCTGGCTCGGGGCCTGGCAGGTTCTCAACCGGGCCGCGACCATCCTGCATTGCGTCAGCCAGCTGGCGGCCAGCGGTTCGCTGGACAACCTTCGCCGTAAAACCGGCGAGTTCGGCGGCCCGCGGCGTGGCCTGTGGTTCTCCGATTCCGACGTCTACAAGACGCTCGAAGCCATCGGGTGGGAGCTTGACTCTGGCGATGAGCTGCGCTCGGCCTACACCGCCCTGGTGGACCTGGTCGCCAAGGCCCAGGACGAGGACGGGTATCTGCATTCGTGGTTCGGCCTGGACGGTCACGAACCGTGGTCGGACCTGACGAACGGGCACGAGATGTACTGCGCCGGCCATCTGATCCAGGCTGGAGTGGCGGCGGCCCGCGGCGGCGACGGCCGGCTCCTGGAGGTGGCCCGGCGTTTCGCCGACCTGCTGGTCGAGCGGTTCGGCGCCGACGACGGAGCGGCCGGGCGCTCCGCCGACGGCGGCCACGCCGCGCTCGACGGGCACCCGGAGATCGAGATGGCGCTGGTCGAGCTGTGGCGCCAGACCGGCCGCCGCGGCTACCTGGATCTGGCCGCCCGGCTGGTCGAGCGCCGCGGTCACGGGACGCTCGGACGGGGCTCGTTCGGCTCCGGCTACTACCTGGACCAGGTGCCGGTGCGGGACGCGACGGCCGTGACCGGCCACGCCGTGCGCCAGCTGTACCTGCTCAGCGGCGCCACCGATGTCGCGGTCGAAACTGGCGACGATGCGCTGCTCGGCGCCATCCAGCGGCTGTGGGACGACGCGTACGGGACGAAAACCTACCTAACCGGCGGTCAGGGGTCCCGTCATCGCGATGAGGCCTTCGGGGACTCTTACGAGCTGCCGCCCGACCGCGCCTACAACGAGACGTGCGCGGCCATCGCCAGCGTCATGTGGAATTGGCGGCTGCTGCTCGCGACCGGCCGGCGGCGATACGCGGACCAGCTGGAACGGGCCCTGTACAACGCGGTCGCCGTCGGCCTTTCCGCGGACGGGACCCACTTCTTCTACTCCAACCCGCTGCAGCTGCGTGCCGACCACGACGGTTCGCAGGAGGACAGCCCGTCCGGCCGCCTGCCCTGGTATCGCTGTGCCTGCTGCCCGCCCAACCTCGCCCGGCTGGGGGCCAGCCTGCACCACTACGTGGCGACGGGGGGCGCAGACGGGATCCAGGTGCACCTGTATGCGGGCGGGCGGATCAGCGCCGAGCTGGACGCCGGCCCCGTCGAGTTCGAGGTGGCGACGGCTTACCCGTGGCAAGGGACGGTCACGGTCACGATCGTGCGGTCTCCCGCCGCGCCGTGGGAGCTGGCGCTGCGCCACCCGGGATGGTGCGAGGCCGTCGCGGTGACGGGCGCGGATCTGGCCGACGACGGTGACGGGTACCTGAGGGGCCGCCGGGCTTGGGCCCCGGGCGACCAGGTCACGGTGGACTTCGACATGGCGGTGCGGGTCGTCGCCGCCCATCCCGCCGCCGATGCGGTCCGGGGCTGCGTCGCCCTGCAGCGGGGCCCGCTCGTTTACTGCCTGGAGCAGCGTGACCTTCCCGATGGGGTGTCACTCGACGACGTGAGTATCGATCCCGGCGTGCCGGCGCAGGCCGTGGTATCCGCTGACGGCATGGTGACCCTGACGGGCCTGGGCCGCTCGGGCGCGGCGCGCGGCTGGGGGACCGACCTATACCGCCGTGCGGACGCCCCAGCGGCGGCCGCCGCCCCGGTCCGGTGGGTGGCCACGCCGTACTACCGATGGGCCAACCGCGGGGTGTCTCCCATGCGGGTCTGGGTCCCGCTGGCCACAGCTGCGGAAAAGAGCTGAGCGATGCGGAGATCAGGAGAAAACCGGTGGCCGTTCCGGGCAGGCCTGGCCGCCCTGCTACTGCTCGCCGCGACGAGCCTGGCGGGCTGCGCGAGCGCGAGCGCGCCCGTCAACGTGGCCGCACCGGGGTTCGGCGACGACGCAACCGGCACGGTCGTGTTCTGGGCCCGCAGCGACACGATCACGGCGGCCACGCCGCTGGTCAAGGAGTTCAACGCCACCCATCCCCACCTGCAGGTGGTGATGGACTCCATCCAGGACACCCAGGCGGTGACGGAACTGGCGACGGCCATCCGCGGCCACGCGGCCCCCGACCTGGTGGATCTCAACGATATCTACATGCCGATCTTCACCCAGCTCGACGCGTTCGTGAGCCTGACCAGCGCCATTGCCGCACTGCCCTACGCCAAGGACCTCAGCCCGGGTCACCTGGCCCTGGCCACCTACGCCAACCGCATCTACGGTGTGCCGTATCTGGCTGACCTGTCCGTCCTGTGGATCAACAAGACGCTGTTCAAGCGGGCTGGCCTCAACCCGGCCGATCCGCCGCGGACCTTCGCGGAGATCCTCACCGATGCCCGCAAGATCAATTCTCTTGGGCACGGGATCAGCGGCTTCTCCTTTGCCGGCGACTGCTCCGGCTGCCTCGGCTTCACCGCGCTGCCCGATATCTGGGCGGCGGGCTCCAACGTCATCCGCGGCCCCGTCGACCACCAGACCGCGGACGTACTGGGCAACGCGGCCGTGAGTTCGCTGCTGGCGTTCTACCGGACGATCTGGAGCGAGCATCTCGCACCGCAGTCCGACCTCACCGACACCGGGGCCACCTGGGGCCTCGACTTCGCCGCCGGGACGGTCGGCATCTTCCCCGGCGGCTACGGCACGGTGATCAACGAGGTTCCCGCCGCGAAGCGGTCCCAGTTCGAAGATGTGCCGCTGCCCGGGCCGACGGGCGGTTACGCCACCTTCGACGGCGGCGACGACCTGGCCATCCCCACGGGCGCGAAAAACGCTTCGGGCGCGTGGGAGTTCATGAAGTGGGTTCTGGCCATCAAGCAGCAGGACCAGCTTCCTTCCTTCGGTTATACCCCGGTGCGTTCCGACGCCCTGACTCCGGCCTTCGAACGGGCCAACCCGCTCGACGTCGTGGCCCTGCGCGCGCTGGCCCACGGCGTGGCCCCCGCCACGACCGCCTACAACAGCATCTTCAACCAGGCCGGCGGCCCGTGGCTGACCATGTTCGACACCGCCGTCTTCAACAACCAGATCAAGGCGGCCATGGCCACCGGGCAGAACGGGTTCGATCAGTTGCTCACGGACGAGGCCAGCTAGCTAAGGAGGACCGTCGCCATGGCAGGTGCCATCACGGCTAGGCCGACGCCGGCCGGCCGCGCCGATCACGCCGCCCCGGCCCGATACCGGCGCAGCGGGCTCGAGCGAGCCAAGGCCCGCACCGGGCTGCTGCTGGTGACGCCGGCCTTCCTGTTCGTGGCCGTCTTCGTCCTCATCCCGGTCGGCTTCGCCGTCTACCTCTCGTTCACCAACTACCCGCTGATCGGCCCGGACCACTGGACCGGGCTGCAGAACTGGGTCTCGGTGGGCCAGGACGCCACGTTCGTGCAGTCCGTGCTGTTCACCCTGGAATACACGGCCATCGTCACCCCGGCCATTTTCCTGGTCGGCTACGGCCTCGCCGTCCTGGTCCGGCGCCCCCGGCGCGGCTCCACGCTGCTGCGCACCGTGTTCTTCCTGCCTTATGTCGTCGGCCTGGTGACCGAGAGCTTCCTGCTGCTGCTCGAGCTGCAGCCAGGCTCCGGCGGGGTTAACGCCGTGCTGCACGGGCTGCACATCACCAACGGCCAGACCGCCTGGCTGGTCCACAGCAACCTGGCCCTGGCCGCCGTCTGCGTCTTGGTCGTCTGGTTCGCGTCTGGCCTGACCATGGTGCTGCTGATGGCCGGCATGCAGGGCATCCCCGGCGACCTGCTCGAGGCGGCCGCCATTGACGGCGCCTCCTGGCTGGACACCGAGCTGCGCATCCGCATCCCGCTGCTGCGCCGGACCATCGCGCTGACCCTGATCATCTCGGTGGTCGGCTCGTTCCTCGCCTTCAACCAGTTTTACATCCTGACCCAGGGCGGACCGGGCACCAGCACCGACACCGTCGTCATGTGGATCTACCAGGTGGCCTTCGTCCAGCTGCACCTGGGCAAGGCGACCGCCATGTCCCTCATCCTGGTCGTGCTGGTCGGGTTCATCAGCTTCGTCCAGTTCTTCGCCCTCCGGGACCGCACGGCGTAACCAGGACAGCAGCTCAGCGATAGGAGGCCGGATATGGCGGCGGCACCGACCATTACCCGCAGGCAGGAGGACCACCGGGAGGCCAGGACAGCCCGGATCCTCTATGCCGTGGTGGGCACCGTACTGGGCGTGCTGTTCGTCGCACCGCTGGTATGGGCGGTGCTGCGCTCATTCGAGAGCGAGGCCGCGATCACCAGCGCGCCGAGAATCTCCGACTTCACCCACCTGACCATCACCAACTACCAGCAGCTAATCGGCGGAACGATCCACATCCTGCACTACGTGGGCAACAGCCTGATCGTGGCGGTCGGCACGGCGGTGCTCACCGCCGTCCTGGCCACCGCCGCCGGCTACGGCTTCGGCCGCTTCCGGTTCCGCGGGCGCGGCCTGATCTTCGCCGTCACCCTGCTCGCCCTCATGGTCCCCTACCAGGCCATCCTGACGCCGGCCTTCCTCGAGCTCAACTTCCTGCACCTGACCAACAGCCTGCTCGGCCTGGTGCTCTTCTACTCGACGTTCAACCTGCCGTTCGGCGTCTTCGTCATGCGCAACACCTTCAGCCAGATTCCGGCTGAGCTCGAGGAATCGGCCCGGGTCGACGGCGCCGGGACGCTCACGACGCTGTGGCGGGTGATGCGGCCGCTGGTGACACCCGGCATCGCCACCACCGTCCTGTACGCGTTCCTCTTCGCCTGGACCGAGTTCCTGGCCGCACTCACCTTCCTGACCCAGCAGGGTCAGTACACCTTTCCGGTGGCCCTGCTCAACGTCGAGACAGGGACCTTCGGGACCGTCAATTACGGATACCTGGTCGCCGGGGCGGTGATCGCCATGGTCCCCTGCGTGATCCTTTACCTGGCGCTCCAGCGGTACTACGTCCAGGGTCTGATGAGCGGAGCGGTCAAGGGCTGAGCCCTGGCGCGGCAATCCCGGTAGGATAGGGGGCAGGCCGAGAGGCGCTGCAACGGGTTTAGGCCCGCCACGCTCGGCCTTCTTCCTGCGGTGAAGGGCGCCTCCTACTAGTAGGAGGTGACCCGTGGCGGTAAATTCACCAGCGGCAGGCGCCCGGGAGCGGCTGCGGGAGCTTCTTGACGAGCGCATCGCGGTGCTCGACGGGCCCTGGGGCACGCTGCTCCAGGGAAAGGGCCTGGTCGCGGCCGACTACCGCGGCGAGCGGCTGCGTGACCACCCGCAGGATGTGACCGGCGACCCGGACCTGCTGAACCTGACCCGGCCTGACGTCGTTCTCGACATTCACCGGGAGTACCTCGCGGCAGGCGCCGACATCACCACGACCAATACGTTCACCGCGACGAGCATCGGCCAGGCCGATTACGGCCTGCAATCGCTGGTGGGCGAGATGAACCTACGAGGTGCTCAGCTGGCGCGGCAGGCGGCGGACGAGGCCGGCGGGCGGTTCGTCGCCGGGTCGGTCGGCCCGCTGAACGTCACGCTGTCGCTGTCCCCGCGGGTGGAGGACCCTGCCTACCGTGCGGTGTCGTTTGATGAGGTCTACGCGGCGTACGCCGAGCAGGTGAGGGCGCTGGCCGACGGTGGCGTAGACCTGCTGATGGTCGAGACGATCTTCGACACGCTGAACGCGAAGGCGGCGATCGCGGCCGCGCGTGACGTCGCTTCGGACCTGCCGCTGTGGATCTCGGCGACGATCGTCGACCTGAGCGGGCGGACGCTGTCCGGGCAGACGCTGGAGGCGTTCGTGGCGTCGGTCGAGCATGCCGAGCCGCTCGTGGCCGGGCTGAATTGCGCGCTCGGCGCCGCAGAAATGCGCCCGCACGTCGCGGAGCTTTCCCGGCTAGCCGGCACGTACACGGCGTGCCACCCGAACGCCGGCCTGCCGAATGCGTTCGGCGGCTACGACCAGACACCGGAGGAGACCGCCCGGCTGCTCGGCGAATTCGCCGCCGCCGGGATGGTCAACGTGGTCGGCGGATGCTGCGGGACGACGCCGGCGCACATCGCGCGGATCGCCGCCGCCGTCTCGGGCCGGCCGCCCCGCCGGGTTCCCGCGCGGGCGGCGCGAACCCGGTTCAGCGGGCTTGAGCCTTTCGAGATCGGCGCCGACACCGGGTTCGTGATGATCGGGGAACGCACCAACGTCACCGGCTCGAAGCGGTTCAGGCGCCTGATCGAATCGGGTGACTACCAGGGCGCCGTGGCCGTCGCACTGGAGCAGGTACGCGGCGGGGCCAACCTGCTCGACGTCAACATGGACGCCGGCCTGCTCGACAGCGAGCGCGCCATGACCACCTTCCTGAACCTGATCGCGACCGAACCCGAGGTCGCCCGGATCCCCGTCATGATCGACAGTTCACGGTGGAGCGTGCTGCGCGCCGGGCTCGCGTGCATCCAGGGAAAAGGCGTGGTCAACTCGATCAGCCTGAAGGAAGGCGAGGACGCGTTCCTGGAGCAGGCCCGGTACGTCAGGGACCACGGCGCCGGGGTGGTCGTGATGGCCTTCGACGAGCAGGGGCAAGCAGACACGGTCGAGCGGAAGGTGGCGATCTGCGGCCGCGCCTATGACCTGCTCACCCAGCAGGCCGGCTTCGCGGCCGAAGACATCATCTTCGACCCCAACGTGCTCGCCGTGGCCACCGGCATCTCCGAGCACAACGGCTACGCGAAGGCGTTCATCGAGGCGCTGCCGCTGATCAGGCAACGCTGCCCCGGGGCCAGGACCAGCGGCGGCATCTCCAACCTGTCGTTCTCCTTCCGCGGCAATGATGTCGTCCGCGAAGCGATGCATTCGGCCTTCCTCTTCCACGCCATCCGCGCCGGGCTGGACATGGGCATCGTCAACGCCGGCCAGCTCGCGGTCTACCAGGACATCCCTGCCGGCCTGCTCGAGCTGGCCGAGGACGTGATCTTCGACCGGCGGCCCGACGCCACCGACCGGCTCGTCGCGTTCGCCGAGACGGTGAGCGGGCCGGGAACCACCCGGACCGTGGACCTGTCCTGGCGCGAGGCGCCGGTGGAACAGCGCCTCGGGCACGCGCTCGTGCACGGCATCACCGACTTCGTCGAGGCCGACGCGGAGGAGGCGCGGCAGCAGGCCGTGCGGCCCCTGGACGTGATCGAGGGACCGCTGATGGACGGCATGAAGATCGTGGGCGACCTGTTCGGCGCCGGGAAGATGTTCCTGCCGCAGGTGGTCAAGAGCGCGCGGGTGATGAAGCGCGCGGTGGCCTACCTCGAGCCCTACATGGAGGCGGAGAAGGAGCAGGCGCGGCTGGAGGGGCGCAGCCACGCCGATCGCGGCCAGGGCAAGATCGTGCTCGCGACGGTCAAGGGCGACGTGCACGACATCGGCAAGAACATCGTGGGCGTGGTACTCGGCTGCAACAACTACGAGGTCATCGACCTCGGTGTGATGGTGCCCGCCGCGGTCATCCTCGACACGGCGGTCGCCGAAGGCGCCGATGTGGTAGGGCTGTCGGGCTTGATCACCCCGTCACTGGATGAGATGGTCAACGTCGCCACCGAGATGCAGCGCCGCGGGCTGAAACTGCCTCTGCTCATCGGCGGCGCCACCACCTCGCGCCAGCACACCGCGGTCCGGGTCGCCCCGGCCTATGACGGCACCACCGTTCATGTGCTCGACGCCTCGAGGGTCGCCGGCGTGGTCTCGGACCTGCTCAGCGACGACCGGGCTCAGATCCTGGCCGGCACCAACCGGGCCGACCAGGAACGACTGCGCGAGCAGCACGAGAAGTCGCAGCGGCGTCCCCTGCTGACCCTGGAGGCGGCCCGGGCGAACCGCGACCGGGTCCCGTTCGGCGAGCTACCCGTTCCTGTCTTCACCGGGCTGCGCACCGTGCAGCCGGAGCTGAAGACACTGCGCGAGATGATCGACTGGCAGTTCTTCTTCCTGGCCTGGGAGCTGAAGGGCAAGTACCCGGCGATACTCGGTCAGCCGGCCGCGCGCGAGCTCTTCGACGACGCGAACACTCTGCTCGACCAGATCGTCGCTGACGGCCGCCTCGACGCCAGGGGTGCCTACGGCTTCTGGCCCGCGCGTTCGGAGGATGACGACATCTGCGTCAACCCGGGTCGGGGCGACATCCGGCTGCCCATGCTGCGCCAGCAGACCGCCAAGCCGCCGGGCCGGCCCAACCGGTGCCTCGCTGATTTCGTGGCTCCGGCCGGGGACCACCTCGGCGGATTCGCCGTGGCCATCCACGGTGCGGAGGAGCTTTCCGGCACATACGCCGACCGTGGCGACGACTACACCTCGATCATGGTCAAGGCGCTGGCCGACCGGCTCGCCGAGGCGTTCGCGGAGCACATCCACCTCCAGGCCCGCCGCGACTGGTACGAACCAGACGCCGATCAGCCGATCGAGGACCTGCACGCCGAGCGGTTCCGCGGCATCCGGCCCGCGTTCGGCTATCCCGCGAGCCCGGACCACAGCCTGAAACGAGCCTTGTTCGACCTGCTTGATGCCGGGCAGCTCGGCATGACCCTGACCGAATCCTGGGCGATGACCCCGGCGTCCAGCGTGAGCGGACTACTGTTCGCCCACCCCGCTTCGCGGTATTTCACCGTCGGGCGAATCGGCCAGGACCAAGCCGCGGACTACGCCCGCAGGCGAGGCATCACGCTCACCGAAGCTGAACGCTGGCTGCGGCCTAACCTCGCCTACGACCCTCAGTAACTCCGGCGTGCGACCTGGAAAACCTGCCCCGCGGGCGTCAGACGTCGGCGTAGACGCGGTGGCTCAGGCGGGCGTCGGCACGGATCTCTTCCTCGTTGGGCGACAAGGCGATGATCAGCGACAGCATGAAGGTGAGGACGCTCGCGCCCAGTAGCAGCGGGAACAGGAAGCTGTTCGGAGAGTCCCCGGTCATGGCCATCCCGTGTTCTCCCGCATAGACGTGCATCGCGGCCATCCCGGTGTAGTGCATGCCGGTGACGGCGACACCCATGATCAGCGATACCGCAAGACTGGACCATGCGCCGCCGACGTGCAGCCCGGCCAGCAGCGCCGCCGTTCCCGCCACGATCGCGATAAGCACCGATACCGCGACCAGGGCCATGTTGTACCGGACGGTGTCGGGCATGCGCATCGCGGACATCCCGACGTAGTGCATGGCCGCGACGCCGACACCGATTATCACGCCGCCGGCCAGCACCGGCAGCAGGCCGCTGGCGTAGCCGACGATGAACAGGCCGATAGCGACCACGATGACCGCGACCAGCAGGCTGATCAGGGTGATCGGCACGTTGTACAGGATCTGCTGCCCGGGGATGGAGAAACCGAGCATGGCGACGAAGTGCATAACCCAGATGCCGGTGGCCCCGATGGCCACGGACGCGAGCAGCAGCCAGCTGGCGCGCGACCAGCCGGTGTAGGCGCGGGCCCGGGTGAGGCACCGGAGGCCGAGGAAAGAGCCCAGGCAGGACATTAAGTAGCCGAGGCCCGGATTCAGTATGCCGTGCGAAAAGTTATATACCTGGACTTGCGCCATTTTGTCCCCTGCGGATCCATTCATACGGTGCGTGAACTGGCGTCTTCCACGTGGTAGGAACTGAACGTATCAGGCCGGTTACGCAAACGTCCTGAAGATGGCGGAAAGAAGCCGCTCAGCGGCCGCCCTTGCTCCAGGCGTCCGTCTCCTTGCTGCAGGCGGCGTAGCGCACCGTGGCACTGGCGACGACCTGATCCGACGGGAGGCCCTGGCAGGCCCTGCTGGTGGCGACGACGAAGACCGTGACCATGCTCAGCAGGCTGATCACCATGATGCAAATCAGCAAGGTCCACCGCCGCGGCGACCGTTCGGAGATCGCCTCGGTGGCCGGCATGGCCTCTCGCGACGCCACCCGGGCGAAGGCCGCGAACATCGATTTCAGCTGAGGATCCGCCGCCGCCAGAATCCGCTCGATCTGGTCAAGGACCGCTTGCTGGCGGGCGGGCAGGCTCATCTGTCTTCTCCGTGCGTCCATCAGTGGCGCTGCCGTGGCGGTCCGTGCACGTGTGCCTGCTGAGGCCGACTCGGAGGAGACTCGGGCAGCTGTCGATCAACTATTACCCGCGACACGCCAACCAAACAAACCGGGACGCGCCGGGCGGCCTTCAGGCCGGATATGCCGGCCTTCAGGCGGACGCGCCGGCCTCCAGGGCGGATACGCCGGCCTTCAGGCTGGATGCGGGCCGGTGCCGGGTTCGGCGAGCGTCTCGCTGATCGCGTACGGGCCGGATCCGATGGCGTCCTTCAGGCGGCTAAGGAGTTCTTCGGCTTCCCGCCGCAGGTCTTTATCGGGGATCCGGGCAGCGGCCACGCCCAGGTCTTCCTTCTCGTCGGTGACGTAAGCCCTGGTAAGTTCGCCGAGCCGCTCGAGATCGGTGTCCATCGCCTCAAGCGCGGGGTAGCGGCCCTGGCCGTCTTCGCCCGGGTGATACCGGTCGCGCGGTGCTGTCATGGCGGTGTCCTGTCTTTGGATGTCGGCGGCTGGCCTGCCTGCCACGCGGTCGTTCAGGACGACGAGGCCCGCTTTACCGGTCACGGCCAGGCCAGGAGGTGGCCCCGCCCCTATGGGGTGTACTGCGGGTGGCGATCCGCTCAGCGCGATCCGCTCGAGGAGTAAAGCTTCAGCGATCAAGATCATCAAGGCTATCCCCGAATGCGGGGACCCGCCAGGTACCTGACCCGGCCAGGTACCTGACCCGGCCAGGTATCGTCCTGGCCCGGCCAGGTATCGCCCCCCTAAGCGGATTACTTCAGCAGCATTGTCCGCCCTTACATGTACGAGACGCGATGGCAGGAAAGGCGGTTTACTTTATATTCGGCTGGTCACCCAGAGTGCTTTCACCGCTGCAGCACGCGCGGCGCGATTACGCGGCGATGCTGATAACCCCAGGTCAGAATCGGTAAATGGCTAGACCGGCGAACTGCGTTAGCCACGATTTCCCGCTCCGAGGGGTCCCATTCGACATGATTCGACCGGCAATTTCTGTCGTCGGCGCGGAGAGCGATCAGTCGCATATGCCCTGCTTTACCACGCAGATTTCTTTCGTATAACTCCGGGCGGAGGTAACAATGCGTATTCGCGCTCTGAAGGTAGTGCGGGTGAGGTGGACGGGCTAAGGGGCGCGCGTCAGTGTTTCCCCGGGCTGGCCTGGCTAGAGGGGCGACGCGACTTGGCGGCGTGCGCCCTGCGCTCGGCCGCGGCTTTTGCCGCCGCAGCCTCGCTGGCCGCGGCGTAATCGGCCTTCTCGGCCTTCTGGGCCAGTTGCGGCGTCATCCAGGTCAGCATCGGGCCAAGCGCCGCGCGCCAGACACTGCCCTGGTGGCCGCCCCCCGGGATGATCACGAACGGCACGTCCGCCACCCGGGTCTCCAGCAGCTGCCGG
>Ga0302184_10001069_pt1 | contig 17847 bp, 17 predicted proteins | sample I_Palsa_N3_3_FD_200233 | JGI IMG/M metagenome (GOLD analysis project Ga0302184, IMG submission 200233) | Peat permafrost microbial communities from Stordalen Mire near Abisko, Sweden - I_Palsa_N3_3 | ecosystem: Environmental > Terrestrial > Soil > Palsa > Peat permafrost | place: Sweden...
CACCGGTTCGCCGCCAACCTGGTGATCTTGCCGCACGGCGTCTACTACGGGCCGGTCGGCGTGGCCGAGGCGACCGCGGCGATCAGCGCGTACGCCCGCGGCACGATCACGCCGGAGCGCTATCGCGGCCGGGCCGGCCAGCCGAAGGGCACCCAGGAAGCGGAGTACGCGCAGCTGACGCGGGCCGGCTCGCTCGAGGTGGCCGCCCTGGCGTGACCGGGCCTCGCCCCGGCCTGACCGGCCCCGTCCTGATGTGACCGGGCACACGCCCGACCAGCTGCGAGAGGCCGCCCGGCGCATCGCGCTCGTCCTCGCGGCCACCGAGCAGACCTAGCTCGCCGCCTTCTTCGCCGCCTTGTCCCGCTGGGCGTGGGCGCGGCGATGGCGCCGGGCCACCGTCCGCAGCTGGGCGATGCGCGCCGCCCCGGCCAGCACGACCAGGAGCACTCCGCCGACGGCCGCCAGCAGCATCGCCACGCCGAGCGGGAGATGACCGTGCGCGCCCATGTACGACACATCGACCGTCCTGCCGTTCTGCAAGATGAAGATCAGCAGGAGCAGCAAGATGACGGCGAAGAAGCCCACGGCGACCCAGAGGCCGCTGATCCGGGTGTGCTTGATCTTCAGCGAAGGGTCCGCGGCGTGCGAAGGAGCGGCTTGCGACGGGACGGCCTGTGAGGGAGCGGCCTGCGAAGGAGCGGGCGGGGCGGCCTCAGCGGGCGGCTCGGTGACCGGTGCTGGCTGCTCCGTCTGCGCGCCCGGGACCCCGGCGCCCGGGACCCCGGCGCTCGGTATCTCGCCGGTGGGCGGGGGCGCGTCGTCGCCTATCGCGGGGCGCGGCAAGGGAGCGGACGTCGGTGTCGGCGTCGGTATCGGCTGTTCCGTGCTCATATGAGAACCCCCGTATAACGGCTTGGAGTAAGCCACTCACCACTGCCCGGCCACGGAGAGGTTATACATGCGATATGTCACGGTCAACGACCGCCACCTCGCCCCAGTCGGCTGCTCGTGCTATCCGCCCAGGTTAGGCGTGGAACGCGCCGGCTGTCGTCGGACGGCGACACGCCGCCCAGCCGTATGCCGGGCCCGGCCGGAGCGATCCGCGGCCAGCGAGCCATCCGCGGCCAGCACACGAGCCCACGTGCGGGTCATCGGCGGCGCGGGTAAGGTCGGTTTTATGGCGCTCTCATCACGCAAGGTGCTCCTGCTGGCCGCCGACGACTTCGAGGACATGGAGCTGCTCTACCCGCTGCACCGGCTCATTGAGGAAGACGTCGCGGTCATCTCCGCCCGGACTCCGGCCGACCATGGTCCCTGGATGAAGGCGCTGCTGAGCGCCCTCGAGAACTAGGCCCAAGGGTTGAACGAGCACGCTTTGAATGAGCACAGCTTGAAGGAGCACCTTCGCGCGGCCAGGCTGCTGGACGCGCAGGCCAAGGCGGCGGAGTTGTTCTCCGCCATCGAGACTCGCGGGATCATCACGCCGGGCGTCCGCGAGGTCCAGGCGAGCGACGCGATCCGGGACCTGGCGGCCGCGATGTTCGGTGTGGACAGGCACTGGCATAAGCGGATCGTCCGGGCCGGGCCGAACACCCTGCAGCCGTACCGGGAGAACCCGCCGGACCGGGTGATCGCCGACGACGACATCGTCTTCTGCGACTTCGGCCCGATCTTCGAGCAGTGGGAGGCCGACTTCGGCCGGACCTTCGTCCTCGGCGACGACCCGGTCAAGCTCCGGCTGCACGACGACCTGCCGGTCATCTTCGACGCCGGGCGGCGGTTTTTCGATTCGCGTCCGGACGTCACCGGCGAGCAGTTGTACGCGCACATGGAGGAACTGGCAGCCGAAGCCGGGTGGGAGTTCGGCGGGTCGATCGCGGGGCATCTGGTGGGCGAGTTCCCGCACGAGAAGATCGACGGCGCCGCGATCGAGTCCTACATCGCTCCCGGCAGCGACCAGCCGATGCGCAGGCACGACCGCAAGGGCCAGGTGTGCCACTGGATCCTCGAGGTCCACCTGGTCGACTCCGGCCGCCAATTCGGCGGCTTCTTCGAGGAACTGCTCGACCTCAGGGCCTAGTCCTGCTGGGTGCTAGAGGAGGCATGATGTGCCGATTGTTCGGTCTGAGTGCGGGCGCCGCGCGGGTCCGGGCGACCTTCTGGCTCCTTGATGCCCCCGATTCGCTGGAAGTGCAGAGCCACCGCAACGTCGACGGCGCCGGTATCGGCTTCTTTGATCCCGCGGGCGAACCGGTGCTGGATAAGCAGCCGGAAGCGGCGTTCGGTGACCAGGAATTCACGCACCAGGCTCAGCAGGCCACCTCGTCGGCCTTTGTGGCGCATGTCCGGTTCGCGACGGCGGGTGGCCGGACGTTGCAGAACACTCATCCGTTTGCGATGGCGGGCCGGATCATGGCGCACAACGGCGGGTTCGGTGAGCTGGCGCAGCTCGATGCGCAGCTCGGCTCCTATCGTGACCTCGTCCTCGGTGACACCGATTCCGAACGGTACTTTGCGCTGATCACGCAGCAGACCGACGCGCACGGCGGCGATGTCGGGGCCGGGATTGCGGAGGCGGCCAGCTGGATCGCCGCGCACCTGCCGGTCTCCTCGCTGAACACCATCGTGACGGCACCGGGCGAGCTGTGGGCGCTGCGCTATCCGGACGCCCATGCCCTGCACATCCTGGAGCGCCCGGCCGGGCGCTCCGAAGCGGCTCCTGCCGAGGGCATGCACGTGCGCAGCTCGATTTCCTCGGTACACGTGCCCGCACTGGATGACGTCGCCTCCGTGGTCATCGCGTCCGAGCGGCTGGACGGGGAGAGCGGGTGGCGCATGCTCGCCTCAGGCGAGCTGGTGCACGTCCGGCCGGATCTCAGCGTCTACTCCGAGATCGTGATCACGCAGCCTCCGGCCCACCTGGTCCTGCTCCCGGTCGGCAACCCGAACATCGATACCTGAGCGGCTCCGGGCTCCATATGCGGGCGGGAAGTGGAAAATGCCAGGTCAGCGACCTGGCATTTTCGTGGTAGCCCCGACCGGATTCGAACCGGCGTTACCGCCTTGAGAGGGCGGCGTCCTAGGCCTCTAGACGACGGGGCCGTGCATATCCCGACAGGAATGAAACGTCCCGTTGGGGCCGAGATTCTGGCATGACCAGCGGCGTACAGACTACCGCCTCGCAACCCTTGTGGCGAACCGGCGGTCACGCCGGAGGGCCCAGCGCGGCGACCAGGTTGACCGCGGTATGCCACCCCTCACATGAACAAGCGCGGACGTGGGTCACGTCCGCGCTGTCAACTTAACTGCTGGGGTACCAGGACTCGAACCTAGACTAACAGGGCCAGAACCTGTCGGGCTGCCAATTACCCCATACCCCAATGGCATTGCGCACACCGGAGGCCCAAGTGCGCCCACGCAGTCTAGCGGACGCCAGGCGGGTCGGCCAACACGAAACCGTCAAAGCCGCGGCGACTTCCGAAAAGGCGAGGCGAGTGGGGTGCGGTCACAGCGGGTCGATGACGGTCAGGCCGGCTTCGCGGTCGAGACCGAGCCAGCGGGTGATCCCGGCCGAGCGCAGGAACGGCACGTCGTGGCTGGCGACCAGGATCGCACCGCGGTAGCTTTCCAGCGCCTGGGACAGCCGGCGGACCGACGCTAGATCCAGGTTGTTGGTCGGCTCGTCGAGCAGCAGCAGCTGGGGCGCGGGCTGCGCCAGGAGCAGGGCCGCGAGGACGGCCCGGAACCGCTCGCCGCCTGACAGCGTCCCGGCCCGCCGGTCGGCCCGCCCACCGCGGAACAGGAACCGGGCCAGGCTCGCCCTGACCTCGTTGACCGACGCCGCCGGCGCTGCTGTCCGCACGTTGTCGACCACGGTCAGCGAGTCATCGAGGGTATCGAGCCGCTGCGGCAGGTAGCCGACGACCGCTCCCCGCCGGATACTGACGCCGGGCAGCGTCGCCGCGTCCGCGATGGCCCGGAGCAGGGTGGTCTTACCCGCGCCGTTCGGGCCGGTGAGGGCAATCCGCTCCGGGCCGCGGACGATGAGCTCCGCGAGCACGCCGGGCAGCGAGACCCCAGCCGTCGCGGTATCGGGAGGTGCCGCGGACTGCGGCCGGGCGGCCGGATGCCAGCGAGCGCCAGCCAGTCCGGTCACGGTCAGCACCGTCCGCCCGGACGGAACGGCCGTGGATGGCAGCTCGACCCGGATCTCCGCGTCGTCCCGGGCAGCCTGCTTGGCCTCCTCTAGACGGCCACGGGCCGCCGCCAGGCGTTCGGTGTGCAGTTCGCGCGACCGGCCCGCGGACTCCTCGGCATGCTTCTTGCGGGCATCGGCAACCGCCCTGGGCAGGCTGCGTGAGGCGGCGACCTTCCGGCCCTGCCGGTCGCGGGTGGCCTGCTTGACCTGCGCGTCGACGAGGTCCCGCCGTTCCCGGCGGACCTCGGCGCCGGCCGAGGTGACCGCGCGCTGCGCCGCCTCCCGCTCGACCGCCATGAGCTCGGTGTAGGCCTCCAGGTTGCCGCCGTACATCCGGACCTTGCCGCCGGACAGGTCCGCGATCTGATCGACCAGAGCGAGCAGTTCGCGGTCGTGGCTGACGATCACCATCACCCCGGTCCAGGCCGCGACCGCGTCGTACAGCCGGCGGCGCGCGTCCAGGTCGAGGTTGTTGGTCGGCTCGTCGAGCAGCAGGATGCCTGGGCGCCGCAGGAACAGGGCGGCCAGCGCGACACCGATGGTCTCCCCGCCGGACAGCCGCCCGACCCGGTCGTCGAGGCCGAGGCCGGCCAGGCCCAGCCGGTCCAGCCAGGTGCGGGCTCGCTCCTCGACGTCCCAGTCGTCGCCGACCGCCGCGAACGCGTCCACCGCGGTCTGGGCCGCCTGGATGGCGTGCACCACGGTCTGGCCCGCCTCGATGGCGTGCAGCGCGTCCCGGGCGGCGGTGATGCCGAGCAGGTCCGACACGGTGCGGCGAGTCCCGAGGTTGATGGCCTGCGGCAGGTAGCCGACGTCGGTGCTGGTACGGACCGCGCCCGCAGCCGGGCGCAGCGCCCCGGCGATCAGCTTGAGCAGGGTCGACTTACCCGAGCCGTTGACGCCGATCAGCCCGGTCCGGCCGGCGCCGATTGACAGGGTCAGGCCGGACAGCACACAGGCCCCGTCGGGCCAGCTGACACTGAGATTGGAACAGACGATGGCGGCGGTCATGAGGCGCGCTCCGAGCACGTAGGAAGGATTTTCCGTTACGTGGGGCGACACCACGCCGCGAGAGCTGAGCCCGGAGGTCGTGCGCATGGCGAACAGGCCTAAGCGCGGTATCGCTGACCTCAGAACTTCAACGCCACTCTCCTGCCGACGGGAGCTGGAACGTCTTCATCGTAGCTACGTCCAAGGCACCACGGAAACGGCTCTGGCCGGCACAAGCGTCCATCGTGCTGCGAGGCGCGGAGTCTACGGGGTCTATGGGTTCGGGCCGGGGGCGGCGAGGAAGAGGTGCGCCTGGCCGGTGCAGCTGACCGTGCCGTCGGCGGCGGAGACGAAGCACGAGCCGCCCCGGCCGATCTCGGCCCGCTCCCCCGATTCGCCGCGCAGCACCGCGGAACCCTCCGTGCACAGCACGATCCGGGGGCCCTCGCCCGGCAGGGGCACGGTGTTGCCGACAAGATCGACCAGGTACAGGCGAAACTCCGGGGCCGGAGTGTCGAACCAGGCGATCCCGTCCGCCAGCGTGCGGGGGACCAGGATCGGCACCTCGACGGACGGGTCGACCAGCGCCAGCAGCTCGGGCACGTCCAGGTGCTTGCCGGTCAGGCCGGCCCGGACCACGTTGTCGGAGTTGGCGAGCAGCTCGATCCCGGTGCCCTTCAGGTAGGCGTGCAAGCCGCCGGCCGCCAGGAACACGGCCTGGCCCGGTTCGAGCACGGCGTGCCGCAGCAGCAGCGAGGCGACCACCCCGAGGTCGCCGGGATGAGCCGCGGCGATGCGCACGGCCGCGGCGGCCGCGCCGGAGTACGGGCCGCCGGCCGCCGCCAGCCGCGCGCAGGCGGCCACCACGTCGCCGACGAGCGCCAACTGGGCGGGGTGGGGCGGCTGAGCGGCGTTGGCGGGCTGGGCGGGGTGGGGCCAGGAGAGGATCGTTCCGAGCACGTCGGCCAGCACCTGGGTGGACGCGGCCGCTTCCAGCCGGGCCGCCAGCGGGGTGAGCTGGCCGACCCCCAGGGCCCGCAGGAACTGCGCCGCGTCGGCGGGAGAGCGCAGGCCGGCTAGCACCTCGAACGGGGTCAGCGCGTAGAGCAGCTCGGGCTTGGGCCAGTCGTCGATGTAGTTCCTGGCCGGGTCGTCTGGGGCCAGGCCCCGTTCGTTCTCGGCCTGGAAGCCGGCCTGCGCCTGGACCCGGGACGGATGCACCTGAATCGACAGGGCGTGGGCGGCGGACAGCACCTTCAGCAGGAACGGCAGCCGGGGACCGAACCGCGCGACGCACCCGCGTCCGAGCTCACGATCCGGATCGGCGGCGATAACCTCGTCCAGCGTCGTCCACCGCCCGCCGGCGCCTTCCCGATCGACGCCGTCCCGGTTGACGCTGGCCCGGTCGATGCTGTCCCGGTTGACGCCGGAGGGTGCGCCCGGATGGGCGCCCATCCACAGTTCCGCCTCGGGGCCGGGTGCCGGGACGGGGCGGCCGGTCAGTTCCGCGATCGCGTCTGTGGAACCCCACGCGTAGGGTCGGACCACCGGACGGAGAACATCCATCCGGGCATGTTAGTCGGCCGGGTACTCGACCATGGCGACAACGCGGGTGGCCATGAAGCGCGCGGTCCGGATCGGGGTTCCGGTCCGGGTCACCTCGCTGACCTCGACCACGCCGCGACGGTTGGTGATATCCACCCGCCGCCCGGCCTTGGTCGCGGTCACCTCATAGGTCCGGGTCCCGTCGCCGGAGTCGATCACGATCTCGACCCGGTCCCCCTTCACGGCGTGAGCCGCTCAGTAGGACGGCAGCGACGGGTCGACCTGGCTCACCCAGGCCAGCACGCCCCCGCCGACGTGCACGGCGTCGGAGAAGCCCGCGTTCTTGACCACCGCCAGCGCCTCGGCGCTGCGCGCGCCGCTCTTGCAGTGCAGCACGATCTTCTTGTCCTGCGGCAGCTTCTCCAGCGCGTTGCCGTTCAGGAACTCGCCCTTCGGGATGAGGGTCGCGCCGGGGATGGAGACGATCTCGTACTCGTTCGGCTCGCGCACGTCGACCAGGAAGATGTTGTCACCCGCGTCGATCATGGCCGCGAGGTCCTTGGCGCTGATTGTCGAGCCCTGGGCCGCCTCGGCCGCTTCCTCGGAGACCGCGCCGCAGAACGCCTCGTAGTCGATCAGCTCGGTGATCGTCGGGTTCTTGCCGCAGACCGCGCACTCGGGGTCCTTGCGCACCCGGACCGTGTGGTAGTTCATCTCCAGCGCGTCGTAGATCATCAGCCGGCCGGCCAGCGGCTCGCCGATCCCGGTGATGAGCTTGATCGCCTCGTTCACCTGGATCGACCCGATCGAGGCGCAGAGCACGCCGAGCACCCCGCCCTCGGCGCAGGACGGCACCATCCCGGGTGGCGGCGGCTCGGGGTACAGGCAGCGGTAGCACGGGCCGTACTCGGCCCAGAACACGCTAGCCTGCCCGTCGAACCGGTAGATCGAGCCCCACACGTACGGCTTGCCCAGCAGCACGCAGGCGTCGTTGACCAGGTAGCGGGTGGCGAAGTTGTCGGTGCCGTCCACGATCAGGTCGTAGCCGGCGAAGATCTCCATGGCGTTGTCTGAGTCGAGGTGGACGTCGTGCACCACCACGTTGACGAGCGGGTTGAGCTCCCTGATGCTGTCCCGCGCCGACTCGGCCTTCGGCCGGCCCACGTCGGACTGCCCGTGGATGATCTGGCGCTGCAGGTTCGACTCGTCCACCACGTCGAAGTCGACGATGCCGAGCGTGCCGACGCCGGCCGCGGCCAGGTAGAGCAGCGCGGGCGAGCCGAGCCCGCCGGCGCCGACGCACAGCACCCTGGCGTTCTTCAGCCTCTTCTGCCCGGTCATCCCGACGTCCGGGATGATCAGGTGACGCGAATAGCGCCTCACCTCATCGACAGTCAGCTCATCAGCGGGTTCGACCAGCGGGGGCAGCGACACAATCCACTCCAAAGATCTTTATTTTCCGAACGATCCGGGCTTTTGCCCATCCCAGCACGTGTCACGGTCAACCCGCGGGAGCGAGCGGGAATTCCCGCGCGCGGCCCGCTTCAGCGGTCTGAACCCACCCGGCCCGCCCGGCCGGGCCGGACGGGTTCGCGGCGGCGAGCAGCACGCCGATTTCGGCCGCTACCAGCTGCGGGTGCTCCATGTGCGCGACGTGACCGGTGCTCGGCATCACCACGATCCGGGCGTTCCTGAACGCGTGCGCGGCCCGGCCCGCCATCCGCGCATCGACCAGCCGGTCGTCCCGGCCGTAGATGACCAGGGTCGGCGCGGTGATCCTGGCCGCTTCCCGCCAGGCCGGCCGGCCGAGGGCCCGGAGCGTCTCGGCGGTGAGGGTCCGGACGCTGCCGACCATCGCGGCGGCGGCGTAGTCGAGGGCGTCGCGGCGGGTGAGTTCGGCGACTTCGGCGGTGAGCCTGGCTTGAGGAAATCGCCGGGGATCGCTGAAGCAGGTGGCGATGACGTCGGCGACGCGGCGCTCGGCGGGCAGGTGCTGGACCTGGCGCAATAGCCGGGCGCCGACTCCCGGCACGCTCATCAGCGGGAAACGCAGCAGGTCAAGCCGGAGCCGCGGGTCCGGCAGGGCCGGGGAGATCAAGGTCAGCGTGCGGATCAGGTCCGGACGGGTGGCGGCCACGTGGACGCACACCGCACCGCCGAGCGAGTTGCCGAGCAGGTGGACGGGGCCATGGCCGTTCCGCTCGATCAGCGCGATGACCGTCTGGGCCAGGGCGGCGATCGAGTAGCGGCCGTCCGGGCGGGGCGGAGACTCGCCGAAGCCAGGCAGGTCGACCGCGTCGCAGGCCAGCCGGGGGCGGAGCAGGTCCATCAGGTCGGTCCAGTTCCGCGACGAGCCCTCCAGCCCGTGCACGCACAGGGCCGGCTCCCTGGGGTCCGACCCCGCGGGGTGCTGGTCCGCGGGGACGCTGCGGACGTAGATCTGCTGGTCACCGAGCGAGACCAGGCGACCCGGCCAGTGCGGGATGGGTTCGTGTTGCTCGGTCATGCGCTGGCCTTGCGCGCACCGGCCTTGGCGCGTGAGCGGGTCTTCGGGGTCTCTGGGTCTTCGTCGGTGTCCTTCGCGGCGGCCTTGGCCGTCTTGGCCCGGGTGGCTGGCTTGGCGCTCGCGGCCGGCTTGGCGCGGGCGGCGGGCTTGGCGCGGGCGGCGGGCTTGGCCTCGATGGCCGCCTGGCCGCGCTGGTCCTTCAGGGCGGCGACGCTGGCGCGCAGGATCTCGGTCAGGTCGGCGGGCTGCTTCCTGGGCTCGGCGGCCTCGACCCCCGCGGGGCGGACCACGTCGTTGCCCTCGACCTTGGCCTGGACGACGGCTTCGAGCGCTTCGCGGTAGGTGTCGTGGTACTGGTCGGGGTCGAAGTCCTCCGTCATCGTCTCGATCAGTGACGCGGCCATCTTCAGCTCCTGCGTCCGGACCTCGATGTCCTCGTCGAGGAACGCGAAATCAGGCTTGCGCACCTCATCGGGCCACAGCAGGGTTTCCAGGGTGATGACCCCCTCCCTGACCCGCAGCGCGGCCAGCGTCTCGCGCTGCCGCAGCGCGACCTTGGCCACGGCCACCTTGCCCGACTTCTCCAGCGCGTCGCGGAACAGCACGTAGGCCCGGGCGCCGGTCGGCTCGGGTTCTGTGTAGTAGCTCTTGGCCGCGAGAATCGGCTCGACCTGGGCACTCGGCGCGAAGTGCAGCACCTCGATCCGGTGGGCGGTCACCAGCGGGAGCTCGGCGAGGTCCTCGTCGGTCAGCACCACCATGTCGCCGGTGGGCAGCTCGTAGCCCTTGGCGATATCGGAGTACGGGACTTCCTCTCCGTCCAGCGTGCACACCCGGCGGAACTGGATCCTGGCCCCGTCCTTGCGGTGCACCTGGCGGAACGTGATGTCTCGCTGCTCTGTCGCCGCGTAGAGCTTGACCGGGATCACGACCAGGCCAAACGAGATCGCACCGGCCCATATGCTGCGCATGGCCTTCACCTACCCCGGTTGGCATGCCCCTGATACCTGCGGTCGCGCCTGAATTCAGCGTGGCCCTTATTTCCCATAATCGACAATACATTCGAGCAGGTACGGGACTAGCATAGATGGATTTAGCCCAACTCTACTAGCGAGCTTAGCCGCGGCTGAGATGATGGAGCTGCCCGGAGGTCGCCGATCACACCTGGTTAAGGCCGGATGACGGCTCGAAGTTCGAGGGGGGCTGCAGAGATGGGCGCTTTCGATGTAGTGGTGCTCGGCGGTGGCACCGCGGGCGTGCACGTCGCCACCGAAGCCGCGCGCGGCGGCAAGTCCGTGGCGATCGTGGAGGCCGGGCTGATCGGAGGCGAGTCCCCCTACCTGGCCTGCCTGCCGTCCAACTCGCTGCTGCTTTCGGCGGCCCGGGGCGAGACATGGGAAGACGCGGTCGCCCGCCGGAACGAGGTGACCGGCGGTCTGGACGATTCCGCCCCGGCACGGCGGCTGGCCGACGCGGGCGTGACGGTGATCCGCGGGACCGGCCGGATCAGGCGGCCGGGGACGGTCGAGGTCACGCTGGCTCCAGGCCAGGGCGGTCAGGTCCAGGGCGAGGGCGGCCCGGATGAGGGCTCGGTGACGCTGACCTATGCGGACCTGGTCATCGCGACGGGATGCGAGCCGGTCGCGCCGCCGATCGAGGGCCTGGCCGATATCCCGGCCTGGACCACGGCCGAGGGCCTGTGCTCGCCCGACCTGCCGCGCCGCCTCATCGTGCTCGGCGGCGGGCCCGCCGGGTGCGAGCTCACCCAGATCTACGCCGCCTTCGGTTCTCAGGTCACGCTGGTGGAAGCCGAGCCCGGGCTGCTGCCATCCGAACCTGCCTTCGCCGGGGAGATCCTGGCCGCGGCGCTGCGGCGGGCCGGCGCCGAGATCTCCCTCGGCGCCGCGGCCACCAAGGCCGAACGCACCAATGACGGCCTGACCCTCGGCCTGGCCGACGGCACGCGGATCGACGCGGACCGGCTGCTGCTCGCCTCGGGCCGGCGCCCCAGGCTCAGCGGCCTCGGCCTGGACGCGCTCGGTATCAACCTGACCCCGGGGATGGCCCTGCCCACCACGACGACCTGCCAGGTGACCGGCACCAACGACGCACCAGACGGTTCCGGCCGGGTGTGGGCGGCGGGGGACGTCACCGGCACCACGCACACCCACGCCAGCCATTACCAGGCCCGGGTGGTCGCCGCCAACATCATGGGCCAGCGCCGCGAAGCCGATTACAGTGCCATCCCGCGCTGCGTCTTCACCGCGCCATCGGTCTTCGCGGTCGGGATCGTGCCTCAGGCTGGCGACGGGCTGACCACGGTACGAGCCGACCTGGGCGACACGGCCCGGGCCTACCTGACCGCCGATGACGGCGGCGCGGTGGAACTCTACGCCGAGGACGGAGTGCTGGTCGGCGCGGTCGCGGTGGGGCCGGACGCGTCCGCCTGGATGGGCGAGGTTACCCTCGCGATCAGGGCCAAGGTCCCCGCGGCGATCCTCGGCGATGTGGTGCATGCCTTTCCCACCTACGGGGAAGCACTGGAGAGTGCACTCCGGGAGCTGGCGGTGGCCGGGGCCATCGGTGCAGCCGCCGATCAGGAGGAAAAGGGGTCTGGACAAGTGAGCGAGTTGGACATGGAGACGCCCGAGGGCGACGCCATCGAGCAGCACCAGCACGTCGTCGCGGAAGAGGACGAGACCGACCCTCGCCGCGAGGTCCCGTTCGAGGTCAATGAGGCCGACGCGGCCGAACAGGAGGTCTCTGTCGGCTTTGACGATGACGATTACCGCTGACGGCGACCTAGTATGAGAGTGAGCGAGGGAAAAGTAGCCGCGCAACCACTCGGAGACCGAACTTGACGGCACCGTCTGACACGAGGCCACGCGGTAACCGGCTGCCGCGGCACGAACGCCGGCGGCAGCTTCTGGACGCCGCGCTTGAGCTGTTCGTGGCCCGCGGGTATCACGCCGCCGCCATGGACGAGATCGCCGAGCGCGCGGGCGTCAGCAAGCCCGTGCTCTACCAGCACTTCCCCGGCAAGCTCGAGCTGTACCTGGCCTTGCTCGACGAAAGCGTGGACACGCTGGTGGAAAAGGTCCGGGACGCGCTCAAGTCCAACGCGGACAACAAGCAGCGGGTCGCCGCCACCTTTGGCGCCTACTTCGAGTACGTGGGCGGGCAGGGTCAGGCCTTCCGGCTGGTGTTCGAGTCGGACCTGGGCAACGAGCCGGCCGTCCGGGCCCGGCTGGACCGGGGCCAGCGCGAGTGCGCCGCGATGGTCAGCCAGGTGGTCCGGGAAGACGCCGGGATCTCGGACGACGAGGCGCACCTGCTGAGCGTGGGGATGGTCGGCATGGCCCAGGTCACCGCGCGGTACTGGCTCACCTCGCGCGATCGCATCCCGCAGGAAGCGGCCGAGCAGCTCGTGGCCAGGCTCGCCTGGCGCGGCATCAGCGGCTGGCCGCGCAGCGAGCACTGACCAGCGAGCACCGAGCACCGAGCACCGAGCACCGAGCACTCCAGCGAGCACTGAGGAGCACCGTGGAAGTCAAGATCGGCATTCAATCCATTCAGCGTGAACTGGTGGTTGAGACTGACACCCCGGCGGATGAGCTAGAGCGCAGCCTGCACGAGGCGCTGGGAACCGGGGCGCCCGCGGTCTTCACGCTCTCGATGGCCAAGGGCGGCAAGGTCCTGGTGCCGGCCGACAAAATCGCCTACGTGGAATTCGGCGCGCCCGAGGCGCGCCGGGTGGGTTTCGGCAATATCGGTTGAGCCACGGCGGGCTGGTACGGCCGGTGAGCTGGAGCCAGGCTCGTTCGGTATGGGCTTAAAAAGACGACGTCGGCTGCTGCGGATGAGGCCGTCTGAGCGTGCTGATCTCTTCGGTGTATACTTGCTTACGACTAGCAAATGGAATGACGTAACCGATGGTCGTGTTACATAGTCAGCTGCTGTTTATGCTGGGCCTAAGTGCCTAACGTCCGGGGGCGTCTGCGAGGCGAACCCAGAAAAACGGTAGTGTCCCGGCGGTGATGGCGGGCTCCCAGGCAGCGCGCGGCGGGTGGGGTTTTAGACGCCGTGCGGCCAGGTAGCAGCTCGCATCGAGCGGGCCACTGCGGGCAGCGTACAAGCACGACCGGCCGGACCCGTATGCGATGGGGCGGCCACGATAAAGGATGGAACCCCTGACAACTCAAACTTTTAGCGGGGATAAGACGGAAGAGCCGCAGTCCGCGCCTTCCGGGTCCGGCACTGTCGAATCCGGCATCGCCGAGTCTGGCATCGCCGAGTCTGGCATCGCCGAGTCTGGCATCGCCGAGGACACCCTCGCGGTCCCGTTCCGGGATTTTCCGATCAGCGATGAGATCTGCCGGGGCCTCGAGGCGGCGGGTATCTTCACGACCTTCCCCATTCAGGCTCTGACGCTGCCGCTGGCGCTGCGCGGGCAAGACATCATCGGGCAGGCCAGGACCGGTACCGGCAAGACGCTGGCGTTCGGCATCCCGCTGCTGCAGATGATCGGCGATGCTCCCTCGGGTGCACCGAAGGCCCTGGTCGTGGTGCCCACCAGGGAGCTGGCGATTCAGGTCGCCGATGACCTGCGCATCGCCGCGGTCAACCTGCGTGCCCGCGTCCTGACCGTCTACGGCGGCCGGGCCTACGAGCCGCAGATCGACGCGCTCACGGCCGGCGTGGACATCGTCGTCGGCACCCCCGGACGGCTGCTCGACCTGATGGAGCGCCGTCACCTTGACCTGGGCTCGATCCAGGCCCTGGTGCTCGACGAGGCCGACAAGATGCTCGACCTCGGCTTCCTGCCGGACGTCGAGCGGATCGTCGCGCGCACCCCGGCGAACCGGCAGACAATGCTGTTCTCCGCGACCATGCCCGGCGACGTCGTTACGCTTGCGCGCCGCCACATGCGGCGCCCGACCAACATCCGGGCCGAAGGACACGACGCGCCCGCGCCTGCCCCGAACACGCGGCAGCATGTGTTCCGGGCGCACCAGATGGACAAGATCGAGGTGCTGGCCCGGGTTCTGCAAGCCAGGGACCGGGGCCTGACCATGGTCTTCTGCCAGACCAAGCGAGCCGCCGATCAGGTCGCCACCGCGCTAGAGACCAGGGGTTTCGCGGTAGCGACCGTGCACGGCGACCTGGGCCAGGGCCAGCGGGAGCGGGCGCTGCGGGCGTTCCGCAGCGGCAAGGTGGATGTGCTTACCGCGACCGAGGTCGCGGCCCGCGGGCTGGACGTAGACGACGTCACCCACGTGGTGAACTACGAATGCCCCGACGACGACATGACCTACGTGCACCGCATCGGCCGGACCGGGCGAGCCGGGAAAGCTGGCGTCGCGGTCACGTTTGTCGACTGGCGGGACATGCACCGCTGGAAGACCATCAACGACGCCCTGAAGCTCGGCAAGCCCGAGCCGGAAGAAACCTACTCCACCTCCGAGCACCTCTACGCCCAGCTGGACATTCCGCGCGAGGCGACGGGAACACTCCCCCGCGCCATGCGAGCACGGGTCGGTCTGGAGGCGGAGGTCCTGGAGGACATCGGCGAGACCGGCAAGATCCGCTCCGCGGCGTCTCGGCGCGGGGAAGGCCCGGCCTCCGGGAGCGGTTCCGGACGGAGTTCCGGCGGCGGGTCCGGGCGCAGTTCCGGGCGCGGCGGGCGCAGTGAGCGGGTTGGTGCCGGCGGGCAGGCGCGCGGCGGCGCCGGCCAGCCGCGACGGGCTACCGGGGCTACCGGGGCTACCAGGTCCACGGACGCGGCGGCCCGCGACACGGGCGACGGCGGCGGCCAGCCGGCGGGCGGGGCGAGCAGGTCCAGGCGGCGTCGCCGGACCCGGGCGGGCCGCGACCTCAGCAGCCGGGAAAACCAGTCCGAGGAGACCCAGCGAAAGGCCTCGTGACCAGCGCGCTTAGCTCGTTCGCGGAGGTAGCGTCGAGGTTTTGTTCAACGTAGCGGGGTAGGGTTCGCCACTGTGAGCACACCAACCTCCCTCGATCTGCCTGACGGGGTCCGGCGTACCACCATCCAGACCGGTCGCGGACCCTTTGCGGCCCTGGAGGCGGTGCCGGGGTCCGGGGTGTGTGAGAGGGATGCTGCTCTGCTCCTCCCCGGCTACACCGGCAGCAAAGAGGACTTCCTCGCCATCCTCGACCTGCTGGCCGACGGCAGCCGCCAGGTGGTCGCGATCGACATGCGCGGGCAGTTCGAGACGCCCGGCGCGCCGGAAAGCGACGGCTACCTCGCGTCCGCTCTGGGGGCCGACATCGCGGCCGTCATCCGCGCGACCGGCGCGAAGCACCTGCTTGGGCACTCCTACGGCGGGCTGGTGGCCCGCGAGAGCGTCCTGGCCGGCGTCCAGGGAGCCTCTTTCACCCTGATGAGTTCGGGCCCGGGCGCGCTCACCGGCGCGCGGGCGAAGGAACTGCGCGCGATGCTGGCCGCCCTCGGGGTCCGGGACGGCACCCTGCCGGACCGGCCCGCGCTCGCGGCCGGGATCGCCGAGCTCTGGCAGGCTTACCTGGAACCGCAGGCGGTCACGGCCGGAGTCCCGGCCCCGATCGTGGCGTTCCTGGCCGAGCGGATGCTGGGCAACGACCCGTACGGGCTGGTCCTGATGGCCCAGCACATGCTCGCCGCGCCGGACCGGACGGCCGAACTGGCCCGGCTCCGCCAACTCCCGATGCTTGTCATCTACGGCGAGAACGACAATTCCTGGTCACCGGCCGCGCAGGAGACCATGGCCCGACGGCTGGGCGCCCGCCGGGTGTGCATCCCCGGGGCCGTGCACTCACCCGCCGTCGAAGCCCCCGCCACGACGGCCAGCGCCCTGACGCGCTTCTGGGACGAGGCCGAGGCCATCGCGGCGAAGCACGCCGCCAGCACCGCCGGAAGGCCGTAAGCCCCGCGGTCGGGGGCCGTGGCGGTTCAGGTAGTAGCGAGGCCGTCCCAGGGGCGGCGGGGGGCCGCGGCGGCGGCGCCTTCCGGGCAGTGCCTTTGGTAGTCGCACCAGCCGCAGGACGGGCTGGGGCGGGGCGGGAAGACCTCGTCGTAGCCGTCGGCGGGCAGGCCGTCGCGCATCCGCTCGTCCGCGGACGCGCACTCCTGCGCGATGTCCTCGGCCCGGCTCAGGTGCCTGGCCAGCGATTCGGCGGTGTGCGGCCAGCTGATAATCTCGCCGGTCGGCAGATGATGCAGCTCCACCCGGTGACACGGCCGCCTGAGCACCCGCCCGGCAGCGAGCGCGTAAAGCGCCAGCGCCATCGAGCTGCGCGCGTCGTCCGCGGTGAGCAGGTGCCGGCCGGTCTTGTAGTCGACAACCACGAGTTCGGTGCCCGCGTCTTCGGTACCCGCTTCGTCCGGCCGGGAATCGAGCCGGTCGATCCGCCCGGAGACCGCGATCTTGTCGGTGCGGGTCGCCACCGTCCGCTCGACTCCCAGCGGCTCGTCGGCCGGGTCAAGCCGGGCGACATAAGCCTCCACCATCGCGATCGCGCGTTCGCGCTGCCGTACCGACTGGGTTTCGTCCGCGAAGCCCTGGTCAATCCAGCCACGGTCGACCAGCGTGCCCGCGGCCGCGACGGTCCGCCGGGCCAGCGGCAGCCGCCACCATCCGGCCAGCGCGTTGTGGACGGCGGCGCCGAGGCTGTTATGCCCCCAGGGCGGTCCCTTGGGCGGAGCGGGCCGGTCCAGGTAGCTCATCCGGTACCGGCGGGGGCAGTCGAGCCAGGTGGAAAGGCGCGTCGGCGTGCACGGATACAGCCGCCGCGGCATCCCCTCGAATCCCAGTTGCTCCACGCAGGACTACTCGGCCAGGCCGGCCAGGTACGACGGGTCGGGGCCGGCCGAGACCCAGGAGTCGAACTTCTTCTCGGCCACCGCGATCGTGATCTCCCGGCCGCGGCCAGGCAGGACCCGGGTGTCCCGCGGCAGCGCCAGCAGGTTCTCGCCGATCGCGGTCAGCTGCCCGGCGAAGTCGGGAAACTCCCCCTCGTGCGGGACCGGGCCTTCGGCCTGCAGGACATCCCCGGTGAACACCACGCCGAGTTCCGGGGAGTACAGGCAGACCGAGCCGTCGGTGTGACCCGGCGCGTGGATCACCTCGAGCGTGGCGTCGGCGACCTCGAAGATGCCGCCGTCCTCCATGTCGATATCGGGATCGTCCTCGCGGTGGGCTTCGCGCCACAGGAACCGGTCCTTGCGGTGCAGCGCCACCGCGGCCTCGTCCCGCTCGGCCACCTCGATGGCCGCGGCGACGTGGGCGGCATGGCCGTGCGTGCAGATGACGGCGAGCACCTCACGCTCGTCCACCGCGTCGAGCACGGCCGCCGGGTCGGCACCCGGATCGATGACGATGACCTCTTCGTCGTCCCCGATGATCCAGACGTTGATCTGTTCGGCGCCGGGTTCGCCGTCCGCCACCGCGGGCGACGATACCTGATCAATCCGTGCGCTCATCCGGGCGTTTCCTTTCTCGGTTCGCCTGACTCGCCGCCCTTCCTACCACAGCCGCCTGACCGCCCCGGCCGGGATAGCCGTCGGGCGCGAAAGTGACGACCGAGTAGGCGGTTACCGTTTCCGGCGGCG
>Ga0302184_10001077_pt1 | contig 17780 bp, 6 predicted proteins | sample I_Palsa_N3_3_FD_200233 | JGI IMG/M metagenome (GOLD analysis project Ga0302184, IMG submission 200233) | Peat permafrost microbial communities from Stordalen Mire near Abisko, Sweden - I_Palsa_N3_3 | ecosystem: Environmental > Terrestrial > Soil > Palsa > Peat permafrost | place: Sweden: Abisko...
GGCGGCAAACGCGATAACCCGACCTTTGCGCACGAACTCGCAGCGCGCCTCAACAGCCTGCTCGATATCCTGCGGATACAGGTTCTTGCCGCGCACGATGATCAAGTCCTTGCAGCGACCGGCGATATAAAGCTGCCCGTCATGAACGAAACCGAGGTCGCCGGTGCGCAGCCATCGTATCGCGCCGTCGGTACGAAACGTCGATGCGCTGACGTCGGTGCGTTGCCAATAGCCATGCGCCACGCTCGGGCCGCTTACATGGATTTCTCCAATCTGGCCGCTGATGAGCGTGTCCCCGCTCACCGGATCAACGACTTCAATCACGTGGCCCGGTTGCGGCGCGCCGCATGCGACGAGCACCGTGCCCGGCTCACTCTCCGACGTAACGGCCACGCGAGCGGCAGACAAAGCGTCGCTCTCAAACCTGGCCGATATCAACCCAGCGCCGCGCCGGCCGCCCGTCACGAAGAGCGTTGCTTCGGCGAGGCCATAACACGGATATAGCGCGGCGGCATCGAAGCCGGCAGACGCGAAGCGCGCGACAAATGCATCGAGCGTGTCGCGTCGCACGGGTTCAGATCCCGAGAAAGCGAGCCGCCAACTCGACAGGTCGAGTTGCGCAATCGCGTTGTCGCGCAGGCGCTCGGCACACAATCGATACGCAAAATCAGGCGCACCGGAAATCGTGCCCCGATGCCGCGCGATAGCCTGAAGCCAGCGCAGCGGACGTTCAAGAAAATACTGCGGCGACATCAGCACGAGAGGAATGCCGCTGAAGACCGGCTGCAACATGCTGCCGATCAGACCCATGTCGTGATAGAGCGGCAGCCAGCTCACGAACACATCGTCGCTCTGCACGCCGAGGCCAGCCTTGATCGCTATTTCGTTCGCGATCAGATTACCGTGGCTAACCATCACGCCTTTCGGCGTTCCCGTCGAACCCGATGTGTATTGCAGAAACGCGATATCGGATGGGCGCACGTCATGCAGCGCGAAGGTGTTGGTATCAGAAGATGCACTCGTCGCGACCAGCGTATCCACTGCGATGATCTCAGCGTCCGGCGCCAGTTCACGGTACTGGTCGGCGAAGCGATCCTGCAACGCCGACGTGCTCAGCACGTAGCGCACACCCGCGTCCTGCGCGATCCCGCGTAGCCGCGCCAGATGCTGCTCGCGGTTCGATTCCGGCGGATAGACCGGGACCGCGACGACCCCGGCATACAAGCAGCCAAAAAACGCGCTCACGTAGTCGATGCCGCTATCCATCAGAAGCAGCGCACGTTCACCCGCCGCACGTTGGTCACTCAAGTGCGCGGCTACCCGTGCGGCCCGGCGATCGAGTTCAGCGTAGTCGTACTGCGTTTCACCTGCGGCGTCGATCGTGATCAAGGCGACCGCGTCGGGACGATCGAGCGCCAGCGTACGCAATCGCGTGGCCATTCCTGTCTCACCGGATTTCCACATGCTCTTCAGGTCATGCACACTCAAGCTCATGACAGGTGCTCCGGCCGATGGTCACGATCACCCGACGCACTGGAGGCGAGCGCACGCGCGAGGTCGTCGAAGAGATCGCTGTGCCGCACGATATGCGTATGGTCCGCATCGATCTCGTTGGCCACCGACACGCGGCCCGTCGAGTGCGCCGACCACATGGCCGTCGCTTCGCGTGCGGGACGGTAAGGCCGGTGCCGTGCCCACCACAGCTCCAGGTCAACTGGCAATGGCGCGCGCTCCGTGTAGCGGACGATATGACCCAGGTGCCGCTGGAACAACATCACCTTGCTGAGCAGCGCGCGCGTGCCGGCATCGGACAATTCGCGTTGCATTGACGGCCATTTCTTGCCGGCATCGTCGAGCACCTTCTGCAGTTCATGATCCGTTGCGCGATACGTGCGCATCTGGTCGTGACTCACCAGGGCTTCATCGTGAATTTCGCGATTGTCACCATGGTCTTCGGCCCTGAGCACGTGTGCATCGATCAAGCCGACGAACGGCACTTCACCGCCGTCGCGTGCCAGCACGCGCGCCACTTCGGTCGCAATCAGGCCGCCCACCGACCAACCGATCAACCGGTATGGCCCGACCGGTTGCACTGTCCGAATACGCGCGGCGTAGTCGGCAGCAAGCTCTGACAAATCACCGGGCCACCAGTCTTCCGTATAAAACGGCGCCTGCACGCCGTACACATTCGCGACACCATCGAGGGCTGCGGCAAGCGGCCGATAGTCCGCGACCAGACCCGACGCCGGATGGATTGCGAAGACGATCGGCGCGTCGGTGCGCTCACTCATCGATACAACATTCGCGGCGGGTCTTGCATCCTGTGCGGCCAGATACGCCGCGAGCGTGCGAACCGTGGCGTGCTGGAACAATGCTTCAAGCGTCAGGCTGGCCAAGCCGGATTGAGCACTCTTAGCGAGCACCTTTAGCGCGAGCAGCGAATGTCCGCCTGCTTCGAAGAAGTTATCGGTGACGCCGAGGTCATCGCGCTTCAGCACTTCTTGCCAGATGCCAAGCAACTGCGTCTCCAACGGCGTACGTGGTGCGGTTTTCTCAGCGCTCTTCCGGTCGCCCGGCTCAGGCAGTGCGGCACGATCGAGCTTGCCGTTCTGCATGAGCGGCAAACGCTCGAGCCACACCAGCGCCGATGGCACCATGTAGCCCGGCAAACGGCTTTCCAGAACGCTGCGGATGGCTGCTTCGTCGAACTGGTCACGGTCCCCGACCACGTACCCTACGATCCGCTTTTGATCGCCTTCACCGTGCAGCGTAGCGACCGCTGCCTGCACACCGGGCGCTTCGCGCAGCACCGCTTCGATCTCACCCAGTTCAATGCGGAAACCGCGCAGCTTTACTTGGCTATCAAGCCGCCCGAGAAAGTCGATGCTGCCATCCACGCGCCGCCTGCACAGGTCACCACTGCGATACAAACGTGCCCCCGGCGTGCGCGGGTCCGGCGCGAACCGTTCCGCCGTCAGGCCGGGACGATCCAGATAACCGCGCGCAAGCGTGAGCCCGCCAATGCACAACTCGCCCAACGCGCCGACCAGGGCCTCGTTACCGTGCCGGTCCATCACATAGACAATCCGCGACCCATACGGCTCGCCGATCGATACGATCGCCTGCGCCGTATCCGCTGCACGCGTCTCGCGATACATGCACGCCACCGTCGTCTCCGTCGGGCCGTACAGGTTGTCCAGGCGGATACGGGCAAGCGGCCCATTGCGCCATTGCGCGAGCGCATCGCCGGGAAGTCCCTCGCCGCCCACGGTGATTTGCCGCAACGAAGCGAGGTCGTCCAACGGCGGCGGTGTGCGCAGCCATTGTTGCCAGTACGCGGTCGGAATCCGGGCGAACGTGACGCGGCCGTCCTTGAGATGGCGGCTAGTCGTCTGGATGTCCCATAGCTGCGGACCCCGCATCTCGACCTGACCACCCTGCATCAGTGCCGGCAGCATTTCATGCAGCGCCACGTCGAAGTTGATCGTCGACGATTGCAACTGGATGTCGGCTGCATCGATTCCATATGTACCGATGAAATCGTCCAGATGGCGGCTCAGCGCAACATGACTGATCGCCACGCCTTTTGGCCGTCCCGTCGAGCCTGATGTGTAGATCACATACGCCAGTTGCTCGGGATGAATGGGGACGTCAAACGGATCGACGGACAATGGTTCAAGCGCATTTATATCGATGACCTCGCGGCCCGCGAAGAGCGGCGCGCATGTCGCGAACGTGGCGGCGTCGCCGAGTACGCACGACAGTTGCGCGTCATCCATCATGGTGCGCAGACGCTCAGCCGGATAGGCTGGATCGAGCGGCACGAAAGCCGCGCCGGACCTGAGCACGCCGACGAGCGCCGCGACCAAGCCCACCGAGCGCGTCAGACACAGACCCACGCGAGTCTCCGAGCCCATTCCTCGCACGTTCAACGTTCGCGCAATGCGGTTCGACCAGTTATCTAGTTCGGCGTAAGACAGGTGCGCGCCCTCGCAATGCACGGCGGGCGCCTGAGGCTGACGCCGTGCCCGCGCAGCGATGCGTTCGCCGACGGGCACGAACGCGTGAGCGCTGAGCTCAGGTTGGCTCACCTCGGCGTCGAGCACGAGCTCGGCCAGATACGCATGGTCCTTCGTCGCAATCTGCTCCAGCAGCGAGACATAGTGGCCCAGCATCCGCTCGACGGTTTGAGCGTCGAACACATCGCGCGCATAGTTCAACGAGACGGTGATCCCGTTGTGTCGTTCACGGACCGACAGCACAAGATCAAAACGTGCCGTACCTGTCGATGTTTCGATCGGCGAGACCCGTAGACCAGGCAAGCTGAGCCCTTCACCTTCCGTGCCGTGATCGTAGTTGAACATGACGCTGAAGAGCGGCGTCTGCGTCAGGCTTCGGCCAGGATTCAGCGCATCGACAACGCGGGCGAACGGTACGTCCTGATGCGCCTGCGCTTCAAGCACGCGTTCGCGAACGTGGCGCAGCAGCGTTTCAACGGTATCGAGTCCCGCCATCTCCGTGCGGATCACCAGCGTGTTCACGAAGAAGCCGATCAGCGATTGCGTCTCAAGCCGGTCTCGCCCTGCTACAGGAACACCAACTCGGATATCAGCTTGCCCGCTATAACGCGCGAGCAGCACATCGAAGGCAGCCAAGAGCACCATGAACGGCGTCGCCTGATGCCGTCGGGACAGCGCTCTCACTGCATCGATCACCGGTGCTCCGAGCTTGACGTCCACCCGTGCTCCCGCCTGATTGCGCGAAGCCGGCGGCGAGCGGTCGAACGGCAGCTCAAGCGCCGTCAGTTCGCCGCCAAGCCGCTCACGCCAGAACGCGAGCTCCGCGTCGGCGCGTGCTTGCTGTTCCGCATCGTTTTGCCACAGCGCGTAGTCGGCGTACTGGACCGGCAACGGTGCAAGTTGATGCGCACGTCCTTGACGGATCGCCGTATAAAGACGCGAGAACTCGTCGAGGATGATCCGGTTCGACCACGCGTCCGAAATGATGTGATGCGTCACGAAATGAAGCACGTGTTCGCAGTCGCCAAGCCGGATCAGCGTGACGCGAAACAGCGGTCCTTGCTCCAAAGAGAAAGGTGCACGGGAGATCGCGCTTAGGGTATCGGCGACGCGCTGGGCTCTGCTTTCCTGCGGTACGTCTTCGAGATCGAGCACCGACCAGCCTGGCTCGATGACATCGACTTTCTGCATCGCCACGCCATCGACTTCAACGAAACGCGTGCGCAAGCTTTCATGACGTGCGACGAGGGCCGCGACTGCTTTACGCAGAATGTCGCGGTCAAGCGCGCCTTCCAGCTTCACCGCCCCCGTCAGGTTGTACGCAGCACTCTGTGGACTCAGGCGCGAGAAAAACCACAGCCGTTCCTGTGTGGGTGAAAGCTTGGTGCTTAGCATTCCTTCTGGTCTTGTTGAGATCACGCCACGTAGCGTGGCGGGTGTCCCGGGCATTACATCCAGTACGTCTCTCTCGATCGCTCGCGCCAGATCTGCCAGTACCGGATAGGCGAACAGCCTCTGCACCGGCAACTCAACGTTCAATGCCTCACGCAGCGCAGCTACGGCGCGCAATGCAAACAACGATTGCCCGCCCATCTCGAAGAAATTATCGTGACGGCCTATACGTTCGACGCGCAACACGTCCTGCCAGACTGAAGCGAGCGCTGCTTCTATCTCGCCTTTCGGCGCCTCCCAGATTCGTTCGATTTGTTCAGGCAGCGGCAGCGCGTGGCGATCCACCTTACCGTTCGTGTTCAGCGGCAGGCTGTCCAGGACCACGATAAGAGCGGGCACCATGTACTCCGGCAGCACTGCGATCAGTTTTTCCCTCAACTGGCCGGCAAGCGCAGCGGCGTCGGCAGGATGTCCGGCCCGACGTGACACATACGCCACCAGCCGCGCACCGCCGCTTCCTTCGTGCGCCACGGCAATGGCTTCACCTACCTCCGGCTGCGCCAGCAACTGCGCCTCGACTTCGCCCAATTCGATACGAAAGCCCCGGATCTTCACCTGATGGTCGATACGCCCCAGATACTCAAGGCGACCGTCACCGCGCCACTTGACGAGATCACCTGTCCGATACAGGCGCGCGCCGTTGCCGTTGAACGGGTCCGCCACGAATCGCTCCGACGTCAGGCCGCCCTGCCCGATATAGCCGCGCGCCAACCCGACACCGCCGAGATACAACTCGCCCGGCACGTTGGGCGGAACGAGCGCCATGCTCGAATCAAGAACGTAAAGCTGCGTTCCCGCGATAGGACCGCCCAGACCCGGCGCGGCATCGTGCACGCGCGACACCGCCGACCAGATCGTGGTCTCGGTCGGGCCGTACATGTTCCATAGCTCTACACCCTGTTCGTTCAGGTCGCGTGCCAGATCGGGCTGCAAGGCCTCGCCCCCGCACAGTCCCTTGAAGCGCGCGAGGGGCGCCTGCGGCCAGCCGCCAGCTCGTAGCAGCCGCCAGCCGGCCGGGGTCGACTGCAACACCGTCGCCTTCGAGTCCTGCACCAGTCGTGCTAGTGCCGCGCCATCGCGGGACACCTCTCGCGTAGCCAGGACGATCCGCGCGCCGACGACCAGCGGCAGGTACAACTCGAGCGCGGCAATATCGAATGACAGCGAGGTCACTGCGACCAGGATGTCGTCTGCTGTCAGGCCGGGCTTCGCCTGCATGCTGTGAATGAAGTGGCTGAGTGCATGGTGATGAACCATCACGCCCTTGGGCTGGCCGGTGGAACCCGACGTGTAGATGACGTAGGCGAGGTTGTGCCCGCGCACGTCCACGTGCGGTTTGTGCGACGGTTCATCGTCGAGGTTTAGCGCATCGAGTTCCAGTAGCGGCAAGGTCTGATTGAAGCGCTGTGCAACCGCGCTTTGCGTGAGCAACAAGCGCACGTCGCTATGGGCCACCATGTACGCCAGACGTTCCGCCGGATACTGCGGATCGAGCGGCACATAGGCACCGCCCGCCTTCAATACGGCCAGCAATCCGACCAGCGTCTCAACGGAACGCTCGAGGCCGATACCAACCTTCACCTCCGGTCGTACACCCAGCCGCACCAGTTTGTGCGCGAGCCGGTTGGCCCGGTCATCGAGTTCGCGGTAGGTGAGTGTCTGGTCTCCGAACACCAGCGCGAGCGCATCCGGCGTCTTTATCGCCTGACGTTCGAACAAGTTATGCACCGGCTCAGCCTGCGCAAACGTCTGGTCATTGCGGCCCCACGCCAGCATTTTCTGCTGCTCGCAATCTCCCAGCAGCGGCACCGCACGCGTGTTCGGCTGACTCGCGATTGTCTCCAGCACCGCGACGTAACTGTCGAGCAAGCGGGTAGCTGTCGAAGGGTCGAAGAGATCGGTTGCGTAGCTTAAAGCGACCCGGAGGCCATCGCCATTAACCGATACATCCAGCGACAGGTCGAACTGCACCGTACCCGTGCCGCCTGTCAGCTTGCTCACTTCGATACCCGGCAGTTCAACTTGCGAGCGTGGCTCTGCACTGTAGTTGAACATCGCCTGGAACAGCGGCGTGTGACTGATGCTACGTTGTGGCTGCAGTAGTTCAACGAGCTTCGCAAACGGCACGCCGGCATGCGCCTGCGCGCCCGCCATCCGGTCACGCACTTCGGCTAATAACGCGCTGAACGGCCCGGTCCGGCGCGTAGCCATGCGGATCACCAGCGTGTTGACGAAGAAGCCTATTAGCGGCTCGGTCTCGAGGCGGTCGCGGCCTGCTACCGGAACACCCACACGGACATCGTCCTGTGCGCTATAGCCTTGCAGCAGCGTCCCGTATGCGGCAAGCATCGTCATGAAACGCGTGGCGCCATGTTCGCGCGAACGTTGTTCGAGGGCATCGGCTAGTCCAGCGCCGATCGATCGCTCGATGACCGCACCTGCATTACTGCGCGCCCCGTGACATACCCGGTCGACAGGCAACGCAAGCAGCGGCTGTTCGCCGCCGAGCTCGCGCTGCCAGTACGCGTAGTGTGTATCGAGTGCGGCTTCGTTTCGAGGGTTGCGCTGCCACAACGCATAGTCCCCATACTGGATCGGCAACGGCGCCAGATCGGCCGCTTCGTTGCTGCTCACCGCTCGATACAGACGCGAGAACTCGCGTAGCAGGATCGCTTGCGACCACGCATCCGACACCATGTGCGGCATCGCAAAATGCAGGACAGTCTCGTTCTGCGCGCGTGCCAGCAACGTGACGCGCAGCATCGGCCCATGTTCGAGATCGAAGGGTTCACGGCCCAATTCGAGCAAGCACGCGTCGAGTTCGTCTTGACCCGTGACGCTTTCTTCGCGCCAGCCATAGAGCACATGAGGTCCGTCATGCGCCGCGTTATCGACGACTTGCCACGGTTGTCCATCCTCCTCGACAAAACGCGTACGCAGGCTTTCATGCCGCTCGAGCAAGTGATTTAATGCGCTGCGTATCGCTTGCCGGTCGAGTGCACCGCGAAGGTTGACGGCGCCGGTAATGGTGTAAGCAGCGCTGTGCGGTTCGAGCTTCCATAGAAACCACAATCGCTCCTGCTCGTGCGTAAGCGGAATGCGAGCCGCGGGCTCACGCGGCGAAATGACATCTGCCGCACGCGCCTCGTGCAACGCGAGTTCCGCTGCCAGACTTTCAAGCACGGGGTGCAGGAACAGCGTCTGCAGCGAGACCTCGCGGCCGAGTTCCTGACGAATGCGCGAGGCCACCCGCATCAGCAGCAACGAGTGACCACCGACATCGAAGAAGTTATCGGTCATGCTCAGACCTTCACGGCCGAGCACCGACTGCCAGATCGCGAGCAACGCGGCTTCCAGTTCAGTACGCGGCGCCATGCGCTGACGCGCCGCTTCAACGCCGGGTTCGGGCAACGCCGCGCGATCCACCTTGCCGTTCTGCATCAGCGGCAAGTGCTCCATCCATACCAATGCCGACGGCACCATATAGCCCGGCAGACGACTCTGCAAGATACGTCGAACCACCCCATCATCGGCGTCGCCGACAACGTAGCCCACGAGCCGTTTCGCATCGCCTTCGCCGCGCAACGCGGCTGCCGCCGCCTGCACGCCGGGCGCTTCGCGCAGCACTGCTTCGATCTCGCCCAGCTCGATGCGATGACCGCGCAGTTTCACTTGCTGGTCCAGCCGCCCGAGGAAGTCGATGCTGCCGTCTGCACGGCGGCGGCACAGATCTCCCGTCCGATAAAGCCGACTGCCGGACGGACCCTCAGGATCAGGAATAAAACGCTCGGCGGTCAGCGCGGCACGCCCGAGATATCCGCGCGCCAGCGTATGCCCACCGATGCACAACTCGCCCAGCGCACCGGCAGGCGCTTCGTTGCCGTCGGCATCGCAGACCTGCACCGAACGCGACGGATAAGGACCGCCAATCGATACGATCGCCTGCTCCTCGTCCTGAGCACGGGTTTCGCGGTACATGCAGGCGATGGTCGTTTCAGTAGGACCGTACAGGTTGTCGAGCCGGATAGACCCAAGCGGACCGTTGCGCCATTGCCGCAACGCGTCACCGGGCAACCCTTCGCCGCCCACCGTGATCTGCCGCAATGCAGCCAGCGAAGCGGCGGGCGGCGGCTCGCGCAACCATTGTTGCCAGTACGCCGTCGGGATGCGCGCGAACGTCACCTTCTCCTCGATCAGATGACGGCTCGTGGTCTCAGGGTCCCAGAGCTGCGGGCCACGCATCTCGACCTGACCGCCGCTCAGCAGCGCGGGCAGGAGTTCATGCAGGGCGACATCGAAGTTGATCGTCGATGATTGCAGCACCTTGTCGGTCGTACCAATGCGATACGTGCCGATGAAGTCGTCCAGATGCTGACTCAGGGTGCCATGATTGATCGCCACGCCTTTCGGACGCCCCGTCGAGCCCGAGGTGTAGATCACATAGGCGAGTTGTTCGGGATGAAGCGGCACGGCAAACGCGGCATCGGCTTCGAGATCGTCCTGCAGTGGCCGGTCATCGTCCACATGGATCGGCTCGCGACCGCGCAGCAATTCTCCCAAACGCTCAAGGCCAGTCTGGTCTACCAGCACGCGCACGATCCCGGCATCGTCGAGCATAGCGGCGAGCCGTTCGAGCGGATAAGCCGGATCGAGCGGCACGAATGCAGCACCCGATTTCAGTACGCCGAGCACACCCGCGGCCATTGCGGCCGAGCGTTCCACACACAGGCCAATGCATTCATCGGGACGAACGCCTAGCCGGTTCAGGCGGCGTGCAATACGATTCGTCCAGCGCTCGAGTTCGCCGTACGAAAGGCGGTCACCCTCACAATGCAACGCAGGCGCTAGCGGATGTTTCGCCGCCTGCCGGCTGAAACGCGGCCCGACCGGTTCGAATTCGCTGCTTGCCACGGGCTGGTCCGTCGCGCCATGCGTGCCATCGCGGCTTAGTGCAATCTGCGCCAGCGGCTGGTCCGCCACTGCACTCACTTGCCCGAGGATCTCGACATAGTGCTCAAGCATCTGCTTGACGATGGTCTCGTCGAACAAGTCCGCCGCATAGTTGAACGATAGCCGCAACTCATCGTCGCGCTCGACAGCATTTAGCACCAGGTCGAAGCGGGCTGTGGGGACATCGTTGGCCACTTCTGACACACGCAGTCCTGCAACGTTGATGTCCGTATGCTGCGCGCGGGTGTGATTGAACATCACCTGGAACAGAGGCGTCTGCCCGATGCTGCGTTCGGGCTGCAGCGCCTCGACAAGTTGTGCGAAAGGCAATGCTTCGTGGCGATGCGCTTCAAGCACTCGCTCATGAACCCGACCAAGCAAGGTCCCAAACGACGCAACGCCGGCGAGGTCTGCCCGGATCACCAGGGTGTTAACGAAGAAGCCGATCACCCGTTCCGTTTCCAGCCGGTTGCGTCCTGCAACCGGTACGCCGATACGCATATCCTTCTGACCGCTGTAACGCGCGAGCAAGACTGCATAGGCCGAGAGCAACAACGTGAACAGAGTGGTTCGGTGACTGGCTGCAGCTTGCTTGAGCGAGCGGGCAAGCACCGGGTCGACGGTGACACTCACGCGCGCGCCTCGGGCGTTGCGCGTGGTCTGCATACCCCCGCGGCTTCGCACGACCGGAAGTTCGAGTACCGGTTGCGTCCCGCCCAGTTGCTTCACCCAATACGCAAGGTGCGGGTTGCTCTCGCCATCGGCAGCCCACTCTTTCTGCCAGGCGGCGTAGTCGCCGTACTGCACCGGTAATGGCTCGGCCGTCAGCGCCGTGGCGTTGCATAGCTGTTCGTATGCTGCGATGAAATCATCGAGCAACAGCTTGACCGACGCGTGGTCGGAGATGATGTGATGCATCGACACATGCAGCACGTGCGACCCTGCCGCTTCGTGCAGCAGCGCGACGCGCAGCAGCGGCCCGCGCGTGAGATCGAACGGTTGAAGCGACAGCGCTTGCAAGCGTCCTTCGAGCGGGCTCACGTTCGCCTGATCGATATGAGTCCACCCGTAGCCAGCTTCGCCCACGACCTGCCAGGCCTGCCCATCGGATTCAACAAAACGCGTACGCAATACTTCGTGCCGTTGCACGACGTGAGCGAGCGCCGCACGCAGCTTGTCGATGTGCATCGACCCTTCGAGCCTCAATGCACCCGAGAGGTTGTAGCTCGCGTCATCCGGATCGAGTTGCCACAGGAACCACAACCGCTCCTGTGCGGGTGATAGCGGAAAGCGTTCTGAACGGTCCCCAAGCGCGACGATGGGCAACTGGTCGCCCGACATGCCGCGCTCGCGCAAACGCAGGCGAAACGCCGCGCGTTTTTCTGGCGGCAAACTCGCATACGTTTGAGCGACGGCTTGCAGGCCGCCTGCCGCTGGCTTCGCGTCTTGCGCAGTAGGTACCGCGACCGGCTTCGCGGCAACCGCCTCAGGCACGTTCTTGCGAGCCTGCCGTTTCAGGAACGGACAGACGTCCTGCGCCGCAACGTTCTTGTCGTCGAGGAAATACTGCTTCCACTCGAGGTTGCCTGCATCGCCGTAGAAGCCCAAGTCGGGATGCGCAGGGGTTTCGTCCCAGGTTTCCAGGCGCTTTCGGACCTGATTGCGAGCCTCTCGGCCGATGACCTTGTTGGTGATCGTATCGACGAACACGCTGCGCGGCTGGAACAGCAGCACCATGCCCGGGCCAAGGTTGCGGCTATGACGCAGCTTGAACGAAGGACATGCGCAAACCACGAACATCTGCACGCCCGCAAATGAAAACTCCCACTCTTCGTGCGACGGCTCGGGCTGCTGGTCCGCAGCCGGGTCGGGGTCGACATCGTGAAGATGCTGGAGCGTTTTCCAGAATAGTTCGTGATACTCATCGTGTGAAAGCGGATCGGTGTCGGGCTCGAAGAACACCGCGATGTTGTTCTTGCGATACTGCGGCAGCAGAGCGAGTTCCGCAAAAGTCTGCATGGTCGCGGGCAAATCGCGGATGTTCTTGTCTTTGCCGCTGACGAACGAGTAGAACATCTCGCCGCGCCGTTCCGCCGTCGTACCGAAGAAGCACGGATAGGCCGGATGCATCACCTGCTCGCGCAAGGTCTCATACGAGGCGTCAAGCCACTCGGGCAGATCGACCTCAGCGCCGATCAAGCGGCCCGAAATGATGCGGCTTTTCCAGTCGCCCGGATCGAACCCGGGCCTGCTGCCGGATGAGCCCGATGAGCCCGATGAGCCCGATGAGCCCGGAGCATCGAGCGATTTCGCTGGCTTGGCGGGATTTTGCTGCGTCGTCTCTTCGTTTGTCAGCATCTTCATTCCTCTCGTTCGTCACCCAACATCGCACCCAACATCGCCCTGACGCGCTTATACCGCGCACTGCGCAACACAGTCGGCGGTCGAGCCGACACCGGCCCTGTCATGGGCGCTTGTCATATCCGTGTTTTTTGTGGGGAGAACCGGCACCTTCGAGAGAGGTGCCTGGACAGCGAAGTGCAACGCACCCGCTAGATGCTGCTTGATGCTGGCCAGCGCGGCTAGTGTGCCGCTGACGCCTTCGCGTCCAGCTCGGCGACCAGTGCCTGCACCCAGTCGTCCGGGATGATCGGCTGGTGATACGTGCACTCACCCGACACCACCGTCGATCCATGCAAACGGCCGTCGGGAATCAGGACCATGTCGCCTTCGTGCATCTTGAGCTGCATGCCGACGTTGCCCCAGAACAGCATGTCGCCTTCCTGGATCGTGACGAGGCGATGGTCGTTATGCACATGCGTCGTCGAACACATTTCATGCGGCTCGATAAACGTCTCGCGGTCAATATCAGGGCACTCGGCGTCAATCCGCTTGCTGATACGGCGCGCGAACTCGCAGTATTGAGGGATCGCACCAAGCCATTGCAATTGCTCGCCGAGGTCCCAACGGCCGCGCTCCGCCAGACGTTCGGCCGCCGCCGCACCCGACACGCATTGTTCGAACGCGGTATCGCCAAAACGGTCCGCTACGGTTTGCAGCGCGGTTGCGAAACGCGCGACCAATGCGGCCTTGCGCGCCTCCGCTTCACCGGGTCGCCGGCCCGCGGGCTGCAGCCAGGCGCAAGCACGCTCGAGTGCAAGACCGAAAGCCAGCCACTCGGCTTCGGCCGCAAATACCGCACCGGTCAGCGCGAATGCGCGATCCGGACGCCGTGCGAGCGCATACAGCAGATTGGTTTTCGCCATGCTTGTCGGCAGATAGAACTGCCAGTACGCGTGCTGCTGGCGCGTCACGCCGCAAGTGGCGGCTACCCGCTGCAGCAAGGCGTCGTCGGGAAGATCCCCTTCGAGCGTGGGCCAAGCGTCCTGGGGCAACGCATCGAAATAACCGTTCGCTGCCGCGCGGGCCACCGCACGCCGCTTCGACGGCGCGAGCGCCCAGCGCTGGACCATGATGAAACGCAAGCCTTCTTCCAGATAGTCGTTGCGCATCAGGCGCGCAAACGTTGTATCCCAGAACGTGCTTTCATCGTCGATGATGCGTGCAAGCCGTGCGCTCGCAGTCGCCACGCTTTCCCCTGCCGGCGACGCGTTGCTCAGGTACGAAAACGCATACGCTTCGAGGAATGGCGCGAGTTGTGCACCCAGCGCCCTGACGTCGTCACGATAGAACTCCGTGAAGCGTTCCCAGTCCGCGGCTTCGCCGCTGCGCGGCATGCGCGCGGCCTCCAGCTCGTAGATCGACAGCAGCGTGCGGTTCGACGCCAGCGATGGAAGCCGGCTGACATTGTCGGCGCGTACCGGCTTCATGAACTTGAGGAATTCGAAATCTTCCGGGCGCAACGGCCGGCGATGATAGTCGTCGTCGAGCAGTAATTCATCGACGGTGGCGCTGCGAAACGGATGCGCGGCCGCGAACTGCCTGATCAGCGCCACGAACTCTTCGCTTCGCCCGGCAAAGGGTTCGAAGTCGAACAGCGCAGGATAAGAAAACGTCATGGATGAAAGCTCCTTGGGCCGGCCGCGCCGGCGGAATCAGTGGATGCAGTGCGGGAAACTGCGCTCGGGGCACCATCGGCAACGGCGCGCAAGGGCGCGGGCATCGAGGTGTGCCGTAGCGATGTCGTCAGCGAAGTCACGATCGCCTCAATCAATTCGGCACGCGCCGTATCGATAAAAAAATGACCACCGTCGAACACGCGCTGCGTGAAACGCCCTGACGTCTCGTGTGTCCACGCCGACAGGTTCTCCGGTTGTTCGGATAACTTATCGTCTCGCCCGGCAAGCGCAAGCAATGGACAAGCAAGCGGCGCACGCAATGCGTTCCCGGTACGAACGTATGTCGAGCACAGATGGAAATCAGCGCGAAGCACGGGCAGCGCAAGATCGAGGAACCCGCGATCGCCGAGCAGTTCTTCGGGCGTTGCGCCGAGGCGCCGTAGTTCATCGATCATCGCTTCGTCGGTGCAATCCAGCCATGTCGCGTCGAGCGTCCGGCAGGCCGGCGCCGCGCACGCTGCCGCACCGAACCACACAGGCATGAGGCCATGGGCGCGGTGCAACCAGTGCGCCAGTTCAAGACCGGCCAGCGCGCCCATGCTGTAGCCGAAGATTGCGAAAGGTCCGTCGATCGCCCGCAAGGCTTCCCGTCCCAGTGCGTCCGCTACGTCCGGCCAGCGATGCAATGCAGGCTGCGCGCGTTTCGCACCGTGGCCGGGAAGGTCGAGGGCGTGAACGCGTATCCACGATGGCAACAACGCGCCCCACTCGCGATAAACCGCCGCGCTTGCTCCGGCGAACGGCAGACAGATCAGCGTGACGTTCATCCGCGACCTGTCTCAGGCCGCGTTGGCGCTGGCATCGGCAGCAGACCTGGCGACCGCATCGGCGGCCATCGCCTGACGCAGGCTGAGCGGGCGCATGTCGGTCCACACGGCGTCGATATACGCGAGGCATTCGTCCTTCTTGCCGGTCTTGCCCACGGCAGTCCATCCTGCAGGCAACGCCTTGTAGTCGGGCCAAATTGAATACTGTTCCTCGTGGTTCATCACCACGTTGTAGGTCGTGTTTTCGTCGCCCCAGCTCATGAAACCTCCTTAACGCTAATGAGAATGAGAATGACTATTATTACAGCTTAAATCGTCTGATGCAAAGCTTGCTTGTCAACGTTGCGGCTGCAGACTCAGCGTCCGAATGCCAGCGCAGCCGAGTAGCCGTCCAGCTCTTCCAGGCACGTGAGACACAACGCCGGTGGAAGCTGCGCGTTGGCCACATCGATTGATTTCAGCCCTTCGCCGATGCCCGCGCCAGTCGCTTTTAACAGCGCCTCTTTCGCAGTCCAGCAGCGATAAAACTCACGCACAGTCCCGATCCGCCGCGCCTCTTCAGGCGCGCAAACCAGTTCGAGCAACGCGCGCCAGTCGAGTGCCGGATCGATCGCCTCGATATCCACGCCCACCGTCCTGACCGCCGACAAAGCGAGCAGAACACGCTCGCCCGAGTGCGACACGTTGAACGACACCCCGGGATGCGCAACCAGAGACGGCCGCCCGTATTTGCCCACCTCGAACTGCAGTTGCGCCGGATCGCGACCGAGATGCGCGCCGAGAATCCCCCGCAGGACCGAGCGGGCAACAGCGAAACGCACCCGGTCCGCAGGCTGCGCATAACGCGCCATCCGCTCGATTTCACTTGCGGCCAGGGTACGGCATACGTCGGCCGTACCGGCGTTCAGGCTCAATTCCACAAGCCATAACGCGACGTCGGCGGGCCAGCGCCCGGCTGCTGGAATCGGGATCGGCACGGGGGTCATCGACGGTGAATCTCAAAAATTGCGAACAGGACCGAAGCATAGGCATCTACCATGACAAAATCAAGTTATTGAGAATCATTTGCAATACGGCGCGTTTTTCGCGATCATGGATGCCTTGAGAAAGCTTGGAATTATCCATGGAAACGATGAACCCCGACGTCAGTGCCGACGCCCTGAACGTGCTGATGACACGCCAGTCGCACTGGCCGCTAGCCGAACCCGCGCCCGACGACTCCCAGCTTCAGCAAATTTTCGATGCCGCCCTGCGCGCTCCCGATCACGGCGCGCTACGGCCGTGGCGCTTCGTGCTCATTCGCGGCGACGCGCGGCTGAAACTCGGCGAATTGCTGGTCGATCTCGCCAGCGCTCGGGCTCCGGGAGAGCCGCGTTCGGCGCATGAACATCGTGGCCGCCGCGCGCTCGCGGCGCCCGTTGTGATCGCGCTCGTGGTGTCACTGACACGCGAGACGAAGGTGCCTGAAGTCGAACAATTGCTGTCCGTTGGGGCCGCGGCCATGAACATGCTGAACGCGATTCATGCACTTGGTTTTGGTGGTTTCTGGGCAACCGGACCGGATAGTTATGAGCCGAAAATGCATCGCGCGCTGGGGCTGACCGAGCGTGATCGGTTACTCGGATTTCTGTTTGTCGGCACACCGTCCGACGGCGTGCGTGCGGTGGAGCGTCCCTCCATCGACCGCTATGTGACCGAATGGATCGAAGTCTGCGCCTGAGCGGTGGCAGACAGAAATTAGCGCGAACGGAACGGCGACATCACCGCCATTTTCGTTCGTGCTCCTATCCCTCATCGGCTTGAGAGGAACGCCCGGCGGTTCGCCGGACCGCTCCGGCGTGGTCGCGTTTGGCCTGCCGGCACATGCCCTCTCGCTATGAAACGGTACTTACCATGCCCACGGGTTTATTGACTGAGCGCTCATTGACGCAGACATTGACGCCAACATCGCGGCAGGATTTTATCGATGACCTCGATACCCCGATCCAGCCGCCCGTCTACGAAACGCAGCCGCAATTCCTGCCGCTTCGCATGAACGAAACGCTTTCGCTCAGGCCATGCACGCCGGCACCGGGCGAGATCTTCGTGTTCCGGTTTCGCAGCCAATGGCAACGCGTAAGTGCGCACGATTCGGCACAATGGCTGACGCAGGATGAAACCCGGCGCGCTGCCTTGTTGCCCAGCCCTGCGCTACGGTACCGGTATATATCGAGCCGCGCGGTGTTGCGGCTGGCTGTAGCCCGGATGCTCGGATGCCAGCCCGATGCGGTCGATCTGCGTGATGACGCGAAGGGCCGGATGTTCGCGCAAGACGCCACAGGGAACGCTGTTTTATGCGCTGATATAGCCTACGCCGGTGTCTGGATCATGCTTGGCATCAGCGCCAGTTATCTGGGTTTGGGAACGTCGCTGCCTTCGTACAAGATGGCATCCGACGACGAGCCATCGCTGCCAAACCAGGCATCCAGCCAGGTTTCACCGTCATCGGATAGTTTGCTCTTTAGCAAGCAACG
>Ga0302184_10001081_pt1 | contig 17712 bp, 17 predicted proteins | sample I_Palsa_N3_3_FD_200233 | JGI IMG/M metagenome (GOLD analysis project Ga0302184, IMG submission 200233) | Peat permafrost microbial communities from Stordalen Mire near Abisko, Sweden - I_Palsa_N3_3 | ecosystem: Environmental > Terrestrial > Soil > Palsa > Peat permafrost | place: Sweden...
GGCGGGACGAATGCGGTCACCACGCGCTTGAACAGCGTCCGGCACGGGTCGGTGGCGAACTCGCTGTAGGCGATCGTGCCCGTGTCGCGGGCCGCGCGGTAGGCGGGGGTGTCCAGGAACCGGTTCGCGTACGTCACCGCGCCGTCGGCGAACCCGAACCGGTGCAGCATCGCGAGCCCGTCGAACCAGTGCCGGTAGCCGTGCGATCCCGCCTCGAACTTCGCCGGGCCAGTGCGCAGCAGCGCCCCGGCCAGCCATGAGGGGAACGCGCCCTGGACCGGGAGCCGGACGGGCGGCAGTTCCCGGTCCAGGGTCCGGAAGCCGAGCTGGTGGCCGCTACCCATGAACGCCTTACCGCCAATCCTGAACGTGGGGTAACCTTCGCGAAGCTAAGGTCCGCAATGAATCGTTCCTAGTGTACCGTTCGGGATTTACTATTGAAAGACATCAGGCTGACGCCGACCTCCTATATCGTTCTGGGCCTGCTCATGCAGGTCGATGAGGCCACCCCGTACGATCTGAAAACCATGGTGTCCGGGGGCATCGGAAATCTGTGGTCGCTGCAGCACACGCAGCTCTACGCCGAGCCCGAACGTCTCGCCGAGGCCGGTTATCTCACCGAGACACGTGAGGACGGCGGGCGACACCGCAAGCTGTACCGCATCACCCCGGCCGGCCGCGACGCGTTCGGCGCGTGGCTGTCTGCCGAACTCGCCAGCGAACTGCCCGAGCTGCGCGACATCAGCCTCCTGAAGGTATTTTTCGGTGCCGATCCCCGCCCGATCGCGATCGGGCAGCTCCGCGCGCACCGCGAGAAACTACGCGAATACACCGAACTGGAGCAGGCGCTGAGCGGCACGCAGGTCGCCGGCCCGCTCGCGACACTGCGGGCCGGCATCGGCCATGAGCGCGAGTGGATCCGCTACTGGACCGATCTGGCGCCCGAAGATGACGACCGCACCTGAAGCTTCAGCACCCGGGGTCGGCCGTCACTGCGAGGCGGGTATGCGGTGCCGCAGCCCGAGTGCGGCCAGCACCAGCCCGGCAAGTGCTACCAGCGGGCCGGCTACCTCAAAGGTGTGGCTGTTTGACATGGCGCTGCCCTCGATGACGCCGAACCCCTGCAGCGCAAAGAGGCCTCCGATGACGATCACCACGATTCCCGCGGCGATGAGCAAGCGGCTCTTCATTGAAATGTTCCTTTCCCGGCCTCAGGGGCTTCCTGGCCGGCCTCGGCTGCCGGTGCCCTCCCTCCCCGAACTACGGCAGGGAAGCCCCGGCAGTTCAGCGTCGGGCCCGTACCCGAGCGTGAGTGTGGTCACAGGAACTGCCCGGCCGTCCCGCTGAGAGGGTCGTCGGTCTCGTACTCGACGCCGCCGCCGGCCGCCAGGCCGGCCTGCTGCAGGTCCACGCGAGCTACCAGGCCGTTCCTTTCGCAGCCACGAGCGCGGAAATCCAGCACGAGATAAAAGGAGCCGGCTCGTTTCCTCCCTCTTGACGGCCTTGGCGCGCTGGTGAACTGGGTGGAGAACGGGCAGGCCCCCACCAGCCTCATCACCAGCAAGGTAGTCAACGGCACGGTCACCGAGACCCGGCCGGTGTACCAGTACCCGCTGATCGCCGTAGACACCACCGGCGGCCCGATCACCGAGGCGTCGAGCTACACGCCGCAGCAGCCTCCGGTGTCCTTCAACGCCAACGTCAAGTGGGCGGGCACCTTCAGCACCGGCTACGAGCAGGTCTGGTGGGCGCTGTGGTGGGCACTATGAGAACTTCTTCATCGCAAGCACGGGCGCGTCCGCTGCCATCTTGGGGTTGCTGGTCGTCGCCGTGTCGGTCGTCAACGCGGATGACGCGAACCCCACGACTCGGGAGTTGCGAACTGTGTTGGCCGGGAGCGCGTTTGTTGCCCTGGTAAACATCTTCTTGGTCTCGATCGTGGCCTTGACCGGGGGCTCAGTCGTCTTCGGGCTCTCCAGCCTCGCAATGGCAGCCGTCGGCCTGCTCGCCACCAGAAGGCTGATTCCCAGGGCAAAGCGAGCTGGAAACTTCTCCCGCGGCCTTCCAGCCAGAAAGCTGAATATCGCCTTCGCGTCGGTCTCGATTGGTGCCTACTCAGGGCAGCTCGGCCTCGCCATAGCGCTCCTGGCGAACACCCAGAGTGCCGCGCTGCAACGTGCTTTGGTCCTCGTCATTGTGGCTTTGTATTGCAGCGCCCTTGGTCGGACATGGCAGGTCACCGGGATAACCCGGCGGGCAACATAAGGAGCGCCGGAGGCCACCGCCGTCGCCGGTGTCCTAGCCTTGCTCCTCTCACTCAGGTGATCTCGGCGAAATTGCCTAGGACGGCGGGGGTTCGGGCTGGCCGGGCGCGGCAGTTAGTTTGCGCCGTAGGCGGCGAGAAACGCCCGGGTTCCGGCGTCGGCGTAGCGGTCGAGGTCGGTTTGGTCGGGCAGTTCGGCGTCGCCGCAGAGCATGACCCGGTTGAGCGGGGCTGCCATGATCAGCCAGTTGAAGTGCTCGGCGGCGAGCCGCGGGTCCTGCAGGCGGAGCGTGCCGCGGGCGGCGAGGCTTTCGAAAGTGGCGGCCAGGGTGTCGATGGTGCGCCCGGGACCGCTGTCGTAGAACAGGCGGCCCAGTTCCGGGAAGCGGCCCGCTTCGCCGATGACCAGGCGGCGCAGCTGCATCATCCGGGGCTGGATGACCTGGGTCAGCAGCGCGCGGGCCAGGCCGCGCAGGCCGGCCGCCAGGTCAGTGTCGTCCCGCAGGCTGGCGACCTGCTCGGCGACGGGATCGCTGACCTCGGCGACGGTGCCGGTGACGATCTCGCGGAACAGGCTTTGCTTGTCGGCGAACTGCTTGTAGACGGTCTGTTTGGACACCGAGGCCGCGGCGGCGATCTGGTCCATGCTGGTGGCCAGGTACCCCTCGCGCAGGAACAACGTGGTGGCCGCGTCCAGGATGGCCCGGCGCTTGCGCGCCGTCCGGGTCTCGCCGCGGTCTTGCGTGCTGGCCGTGGTCGTCTCGCCCATGGACAAATAGTACTGGACAGTCTAGTCTGATGGAACTAGAGTACTGGACAGTCCAGTTTGATACGCCGCCGGGCGTGCTGGCCCGGCACTCTCGAGGAGGACGGCGATGCGGGAACTTACCGCGGACATGTTCGTGTCGCTGGACGGCTTCGCCGCCGGGGCCGACGGCGGCCAGTCGTGGACGTTCGGCTACTTCGGCCCGGAGTTCGCCGCCTACGCGCAGCGGATCCTGGCTGAGCCGCAGGTCATGATCATGGGGCGAACGACCTACGAGATCATGGCGCGCTCCTGGCCATCTTCTCCCGGCCCGCTCGCCGGGCCGATGAACAGCCACCCGAAGCTGGTGTTCTCCGCCACCCTGGCCGAGCCGCTCACCTGGAACAACGCCCAACTGGCCAAGCACGAGCCCGTTGCGGAGATCCGCACGCTCAAGAGCCAGCCCGGTGACCCGCTGCGCAGCATCGGCAGCATCACCCTCGTCCGCCACCTGATGGCAGCGGGCCTGGTCGACCGGCTCCGCCTGATCGTGTTCCCGCACGTGCTCGGCCAGGCCGGCCACGAACCAGTCTTCACCGGCTACCCCGAAACCAGCCTCACCCTGGCCAGCACAGCCGTCCTCGACTCACGCCTGGTGGTCTGCGAGTACCGCCCGAACACCCCGGCCTGAGGCTGGCGCGGCTAGGATCGGGCCTTCCGCCTGGGGGCCTTGGTCCAGATGTTGAACTCTTCGGGATGATCGCGCCGGGCAAGTGATTCGGCCATCAGCCGGTCGCCGTCGGCTTGGGTCCTCCGGTCGCGGACGCGGCCCAGGTGGGTCTTCTCACCTATGTACCTCGCGACCAGGGCGGGCGGGTCGAGCGGGTCGGTCCCCGCGGGCTGCGAGCAGACCCGGCATTCCCACTGCAGAGGTGGCGTCACAGTGCAGATGAACGGTATGAGGGTCTGATGCTGGTTCGCGCAGTGATAAAGCACGGAGATTTTGCCCACGGGCAATCCACGGTCATAAGGTTCACCCGCAGGACCGGCCCCTACCCTCGTCGCCTGCAGTGGGCCGCTGTTAACAGTCCGCATAAATGCCTCCGTTAATTCTCATTCTACAGGCAGTTCGCGTGGTTTTGACCGTTAGCGCCGGATCGCGACATCCCTGAAGGGCGGTCCAGAGGTTAACCCGGTGGATCGGGCAGCCTGATCAGGCCTTCCGCCTAGGCGACGGCCCGGCCGTCCAGACGTCCCTGAACTCCTCCGGACGTCCCTGCGGTGGATTAATTTCGGCCAGCAAACGGTCGCCGTCGGCCTGTTGCGCCGGTCCCTGACGTGCTCCAGGTGTCGTTTTTCCTCGGCCGACTTGATTATTCGGAACTCATTTGGGCGTGGGGATTCACCGGGTCTCCCGGGCGGGATCGATTGACCGGACCGCACCCGGTTCTCCAAGGCGCGTGCCCGTACGTCAACGCCTAGATACACGGACTGGCCCATCAACGGGGCAGGCTTGTCCTCGCGCTGCTAGTACTACGCAGACGTCCGCCGCTTGAGCCAGCGGCGTAGGGTCTCGCGCAACTTCGGCCTTTGAATACCGAGCTGAGTGCGGCGGGCGGCAGCGTCTTTCAAGTCCGCGTAGCGCTCATCGCTAACCTGCTTGGCCCGCCCAAGATCTTGCTGAACGTTTTGCCCGTACACGACGGCCTCTTGTTCTGCGCCGTAAAAAACTCTGACGACGCGATTGCACTGAGTACAGTGCTGAACTCTCAATGTAACACGCCCATCGGCTACGCCTCGTCAGTTCGGCCGACGGTCCGAAGGTAGCCATTAATAAGCCAGTCCAGCCTGGGTGAGCTCCGGGTTGCGCAGCTCGATCCGGCCGGGCCCGGCCAGGAAGACGCCGAACGCGACGGTGTTGGCGTCGTCCGGGATCGGCGCGGTGACCTCGTGGGTGGTCCAGTCGCTTGGACCTTGGAGGGTGACGATGTGGTTGGCCGGGTCGGCCAGGGCGGCCTGCGCGGTGGGTGGCCCGTGGAGGGTGCGCGGCTTCATGACCCGCAGGAACAGCCCGCAGAGGCCTGTGCCCTCCGGGGCACGGAACTGGCCGCGGAAGGTGAGCGCGGCGCCCCGGTAGTCATCGGCGTAGATCTCCTGGGCCAGCCAGGCGAACCCTCCTGGCTGCGCCGCGGCCGCGGAGAGCACCGCGGTCCCGTGGTCGGCGGCGGCGGAGTAGTCCAGCCAGTGGGACTGCAAGGTGTTCTCGGTGAAGCTGCCGCCGAGCACCCAGTGGTCCAGGCCGCCGGCCAAGGTCAGGTTGCGCGGTTCGTACCGCGGCCGCAGGTCGATGCTCAGGTCACGCGCGGTCTGCTCGGGCATCGGGCCGCCCTGGCCGGCCCCGGTCGGCACGGCCAGCCGGTCCATGACCGCGTCGGCGACCCGGATCGGCGCGCCCGAGATGATGGCCACGGCCAGGCCGTCAAGCAGCCGCGCGGTCACGTGCTCGGGACCGGCCACGGTGGTCAGCTCGACCCGGGCCACGGTGACCTCCGGGCCCAGCTCGTCGACGTCCACGGCGGTCACGCGGGCCCCGGCCGCGCGCAGCAGCCGGTCGGTCAGCTCGTCCGGGCTTGGCCCGGGACGCGCGTCGTCGGCGAACCGGTGGCTGTCCTGGCCGAGCAGCCAGATCGGCAGGTCTCGGCGGCCGGCGTCGTCGGCCAGCACCATGACGTGAGTGGGGGACCGGTCCGGTACCGGACCGGGCGGGATGCGGCGCTCGATGCGCGCGACGCGGACGGTGGTCATGTGCGTCCTCCCGGAGGCGGGAACGAGGTCGGGGCGGTGCTCGGTGAGGTAGGCGCGCAGCCGGAGCCGGGCCTTGTGCAGGCTGGCCCGGGCCGCGCCGGGTGCCTCGGCGACCTGACCAGCGGGCACGTCGGCGTAGTAGTGCAGGGTCACGGCGCGCCGCTGCCCGGCGGGCAGGCTGGCCACGGCCGCGCGCAGCGCGTCGGCCCGGTCCAGGTCCTCGGCCGAGGGCAGGCCGCCGGCCGATGTCGGGTGCAGCGGCTCGGGCCAGTCGGCCAGCAGCGTGAGCGGGGCGCGGCGGTGCAGGCTGCGGCAGACGTTGAGCACGATGCCGGACAGCCAGCCGGCGAACCGGTCCGGATCCCGCAGCCGGTCCAGGGCCAGGAACGCCTGCAGGAACGATTCCTGCACGATGTCGTCCACGTCGCCGGGATCTGGGGTCAGCTGCCGGGCTCGGGCGCGGACCATCGGCTGGTGCCGCTCGATCAGCAGGTGGAACGCCACCGGGTCACCGCCGCGGGCCAGCCGGGCCAGTTCGCCGTCGGGGACGTCCGCGCTCACGGCGTTCCGGCGCCCGGCTCAGCGTCGGCTTGGGGATCAGCGTCGGCTTGGGGATCAGCGTCGGCTTGGGGATCAGCGCGCAGGTTCGGGTTCCGCAGCGCGATCCGGCCCGTGCCGGTCAGCGCGATGCCGAACCGGATCTGGTCGGCGTCCGCGGGGATCCGCGCCGTGATCTCGTACCTGGTCCAGGCGCTGCGGCCGGAGATGGTGAGGCCGTGGTCCTCTCCGGCCCGCCCCAGGCGCCACCACTGCCGGATGATCTCCAGGCGGAGTCCCGCCTGCCCGGTGAGGGGATCGGCGCGGATCTCGGCGCTGAAGGTGACGGTAGCGCCGCGGTAGTCGTCGGCGAAGATGGCCTGGAGCAGGGCGGCGGACCCGGCGGGCCGCGGGACCGAGGAAGACAGGACCGCCGAGTCCGCCTCGACGGCGGCCGCGTAGTCCGGCTCGCGGTCCGCCGCCGAGCCCGGCCCGGCGTCGAGGTCCCAGCGGTCCAGGCCCGCGGCGAAGTCCAGGTTGCGGGGCTCGTAGCGGGGGCGGCGGCCGGGCAGAATGGCCATCGGCCAGCCCGGCAGCCCGTGGCCGGGCTGGGCCCGGGCGACGGGCGGCACGCGGTCCAGGAACGGGGTGAGCAGGTCGTCGCCCGGCACCGGGACGGCCAGCCGGTCCATCACCGCGTCGGCCATCCGGACCGGGGCGCCCGCGGCGGCGGCCAGGGCCAGGCCCAGGCCGAGGCCCGCGGTGACCTGCCGGGTTCCGGCCGGGCCGGCCAGCCCGATCCGCGCCACGGTGACCTCCGGGCTCAGCTCGGCGGCGCCGGCTTCGGTCATGTCGATGTCCACCCCGGTCACCCGGGCGCGGGCCGCGCCGAGCAGCCGGATGGTGAGTTCCTGCGGCACATCGGCGGCGATGACCTGATCAGCGGGCAGGCCGGCCAGTTCGAGGAGATGCGACAGGTCCTCGGCATCCGGGTCGCCTCGCATCCAGATCGGTACGGCCCGGTGACCCGCGTCGTCGGCCAGCACGACCAGATGACCGCGGGTTTGGAATTCGCCGTTGGCCAGCCTCCCGGGCCGGGGCTCAGCGTGCGCGATTCGGACAGTAGTCACACTCTCTAGTGTCCGCCGCGCGGCCCGGTGTTACCCGGTCCGGCTACCGACGCGAGACCGGTGGCGGGGTCGAAGGGGGCGGATGCGTGTTCGTGCGCGCGCTGGACCCGACCGCCGCGCTGGCCCGGCTGGCTCGCCCCCGCGGCGCTCTCACATCGGGACCGGCGCCAGCCCGAGACGCAGGGTATGAGTGAGCTCGTTGGCCAGTTCGCCGTCGACTCCAAGTGAGATGGTTCCGGTCTGCGTGATTGCGAAGGAGATGTCGACGATGCCTGCCGACAGGAGCCAGGGATCGTCGCCCTCTGCGGCCTTGGTCATCACGTCGCGGATCGTGCTGATCGCGTTCACCAAGACGTCCTGAACTTCCCCGCCGCGAACCTGACGGGTGTCCCGGTCCTTGGGCGGCACCAGGGTGATATCAATCGTGTGTGTGTCCTTCTTGGTGACCTTGGTCCCCACGCGGAGCTTCATTCCTATGAAAGGGACGCAGAACTCCACCCCGCCTCCAGCCGTCTTGCTGGCCACCACGTCAAGAATCAGCTTGACCGAAGCTACCTGCAGGTCCCGGGTCTGCGAGGCGCGGGACACGCCAGCGCGTTTGACCGAGTCTTTAATGACGCCGATCAGGGCATCCACGGGCACGCCCTCGTCGGTGACCTTCACGGCACCCTCCTCACCGGTCGGGAGCTGCGTTCACCGTTGCTGCTGGGTCGCCGTAGAACGTGTAGGCGAGCCAGGTGGGGTCGCCGGGGTTATCGCGGATGGCGTCGCGGGCCCGCCGCGCCGCCTCGCCCAGAGTGTCCCCGCCGATCGCCGCCTGGTAGAACTCCTGGGCGTAGGTGCTGGCCGAGGTGTCCACCACTTCCCACAGCGAGCCGATGAAGGCGCCCGCACCGGCCCGCAGGAAGCTGGCTGCCCATCCCTCGACCGTGGTGTAAAGGGGAGCCTGTCCGTCGGTGCGGCAGGCATTCAAGAACACCAGCGGGGCCGTGAACCGCCCGGCGTGCTGCTCGAGGAAGACCGGCTCGAACGGCTGGTTCTGTAGCAGAATCCGGCAGGTGTTCGGGGCGCCGCGGGCGAAGGCGTTGTGACAGCTGAAGTGCAGCAGCCCGAGGTTGCCCCGCTGGAAGGCCTGCAGCAGGCCGGGCAGGTCGCCGATGCGATGCGCCGCCAGCCCCCAGCCGCGCAGCAGCCCATCCAGGGCCGCGATCTCAGCCGGGGCGGCTGCGAGCGAGCTTTCCCCGGACAGCACCAAGTCGACCGCTCCCAGGTCGAGGCGGCTAGGGGGCGGCGGCCCGTAGCGCCGCCGCGCGACCGGGAACTGGTCGATCAGGAAGCCAGCGTCCCAGCCGCCCGGGGCGAACGGGTACAGCAGCTCCCAGGGAACAGGGTCTCCCTGGGACACGATGGTCATCCGGGTGATCTTGTCACGGCGACGCCAGAACTCCCGCTGCAGAGCCTGCGGGATGAAGCTGTTCCACAGCGTGATCCCCTGGCCCTTCAGCCAGTCCTTGGTGGTCGCGGCGTCCCACGCCGCCTGGCCCCGGGCAACCGCGTTGAGCTCGGCCACCAGCTGCTCAATCGCCTCCCCGGGCGGCTGCAGCAGCCGATCCGAGGTCGACTCCTCAGAGTAGTAGCCGCTCGAGTCGACCAGCCGGTAGCGGTACACCTGCTGGACGGAATCGAAAGAAAGCAGCAGTGACACCTCCCCCGGGTCGGCCGCCGCGACCCTGGCGGGGCTGATCCGCTCCCTCAGCGGCCCAGTCGACGCCACCGCATCCACGCTGACCTGCACCGCCAGGCCACCCAGTCCGGAACCGCCGGCGAAGGCCTCCACCCGCAAGGTGTGCACCCCTTCGCGGGTCGCCTGCAGCTCGAACCCAGCCCAGTTCGAGTCCAGCCGCGGGACGACCTGAACCACCGCCCGCTCCGGGCTGCGCAAGGTGAACCCGGGACTTTCCACCAGCAGCAGCACGACCTCCAGCCCGCCCTCGGGCACCGTCAGCGGCCGCAGCGCGGCCTCCAGCGGCTTGCCGGGCTGCAGTCCCAGCCGCACCAGCAGCGACACCTCCTCACCCAGCCGGACCCGCTCCGGGAACCTGCCCTGCAGGAAACGCTGCTCAGCCGCCGGCGGATGCTGACCCGGCCCTCCCGGCGGAGCAATGCCCGCGGGGGCGGGTTTCTCGACAGCGCCGCGATCATTCGCGTCGGGTGGTGCAGCACCGAGCGGCAGCGGATCACGCTGGGGTATGGAAGTGAAGTCCTGCCATGGGGAACTGTCGTCTGGGCCGGGTTCCGGCGGGGCAGGCTGGGCGGCGTAGAGGTCAGATGCCGGCGGGGCGGCCTGGCCGCGTACCGCCTGTCCTGCGGCGTCAGCGCCGGACGGCTGGTCTAGGTGGCGATGTGAGTCGTATCCGATCGCGTACTCGCCGCCTAGGCGGATCTGCGCACCGGCCACAAGCGGGGCTCGGACGCCTGGCTCCAGCCTGATGGGGGCGTTTTCCCCGGGCCAGAGAATCTGGGTGCCGTTGACGGAATCGAGGTCGGAGATAAAGACCTGCCAGCCGTCCAGTTCCACGCGGGCGTGGATGCGGGACACCAGCCCAGAGGCGTCAGTGAGCCGCAGCGGCCGGGCCCGGCCGTCGACCACCGAACTAGCCATCGTCGGTTCGCGGCCCAGCACGTAGTCGGCGTCAAGCTGGCACACGGAGCCGTCGGCCAGGACGAGGACGCCGAGCGGCGGCCGCCTGCCCATCTGTCGGACCTTGGTCGGCTGACCCATGCTCACGCCGCAGACGGCGCAGTACCGCGCCGCCGGATCGTTAAAGTGCCTGTTCTTGCAGTAGACGCCCTCGACCATCTCGACGATGCCGGGATCCCTCGGATCGGGAGATTTCGCGCCGAGCGGCCGCGGATCACGCTCTTCGTTCACACTGGCCTCCCGCGGTGCAACCGCACCCCCAACCATCAGACCGGGACCAACACGGACTCTACGCCCCTGACGCTCGTCCCGCATCCGGGATGTAGCGGCCCGATTGCGCAACGGCACAGCAGGCTCACCGACCCGCGGCATCGCTGGGTTCGGTCCATCGCCTGACCCCGCCCCACCGCCCGCACAACAGCCGTCCGCCTGCTGGCGAGCTTAAGCCTTACTGCGCTGTTGGCCGACCGGCGAAGACATCCAGCTCGGCGAGCAGGTCAGCGACCTCGGCTGCCCCGATCCGCTGGAAGATCTCTAGTGCCTGCCGCAACAGGGCCTCGGCCTGCGCAGCATGGCCGGCGGCCATGGCGCACCGGCCCAGCCCGGCCAGCGCGTGCGCCTCCTGCCAGGGGCTGGCGGAAGCGCGGGCCAAGTCCAGGGCCTGCTGGTGACACGCCTGGGCCTGCGCGAGGTCACCGCTGACCCGGTGCAGCGTCCCTCGCTCGTTGAGCACCTCGGCCTCGTCGCCCTGGTCGCCGAGGTCATGGTAGAGGCCGACCGCCTGGTCCAGGGCCTGGGCCGCGGCCGGGTAATCACCCGTCAGCCGCCGGACGATCCCGAGGTAGCCGAGGGTGCCGGCCTGGCCGAACGGTTCGTCGAGGTCGCGGTAGATGCCCAGTGCCTGCTCCAGGTCCTCGACCGCGGCCGGGTAATCACCCGTCAGCCGCAACGCGTCCCCGAGGTAGCTGAGGGCGTTGGCCTGCCCGAGCCGGTCACCGAGACCGCGGTAGACGCCCAGTGCCTGCCCCAGGTCTTGGACCGCGCTTGGGTAATCACCGGTCAACCGCCGCACGTCCCCGAGGCGCAGCAGGGCGTTGGCCTCGCCGAGCCGATCACCGAGACCGCGGTAGATGCCCAGGGTCTGTTCCAGGTCGTAGACCGCGCCCGGGAAATCACTCGTCAGCCGCCGAACGACCCCCAGGCGAAGCAGGGCATTGGCCTGCCCGCGCCCGTAACCGATGTCGCGGTAGATATCCAGAGCCTGTTCCAGGTCCTGGACCGCGCCCGGGTAATCACCCGTCATCAGCCGAATGTCCCCGAGGTCGTGGATAGCGTTGGCCTGGCCGAGCCGGTCACCGAGATCGCGGTAGATGCCCAGCGCCCGCTGCAGGTCCTGGACCGCGGCCGGGTAATCACTCGTCACCAGGCGCACCACCCCCAGGTCGTTGAGGGCGTTGGCCTGGCCGAGCCGGTCACCGATGCCACGGTAGATGTCCAGCGCCTGTTCCAGGTTGTGGACCGCGCCCGGGTAATCGCCCGTTACGTACCGAACGTCCCCCAGGTCGTTGAGGGCGTTGGCCTCGTCCAGCCGGTCACCGAGCTGCTGTGCGGCCCAGATCGCCGCCGTGTGCCGGGTGATGGCCTGCGCCCAAGGGCCGTCGCTGCGCAAGAGCCCGGCGAGCCCGGCGGTAAGGGCGATGACGCGAGCGTGCTGGCCGGCCCGGGTGGCGCGGTCCAGGCAGGCGAGCAGGCTGGCCCGCTCGGCGCGGGCCCAGACCAGCGCCTGCGCCCGGTCGGCCAGGGCGGGAACCGCGGCCGGGATCGCGCCGTCCGCGGCGGCGAGGGCGGGGCGGACCTGGCGGGCGATGAGGGCGTCGGCGCGGGCGGCGGCGTACTGGTAGAAATCCAGCAGCCGGGCGGTGGCCTCGTCCCGGTCCCGGTCCGGGTCAACGCGATCGGCCAGGGCGCGGGCGTGCTCGCGGATCAGATCATGCAGCCGGTATCTGCCCTCGGCCGGCTCGGTGAGTAGGTACTGGTCGTACAGCGCCTCCAGGGCCCGGCGGGCCGTGCCCAAGTCGGTACCGTCAAGCGCGGCCGCGGCATAAACGTCGATATCAGTGCTGGGGTGCAGGCCAAGCCGGCGGAACATCCGCTGCTGGTCCTCGGTCAGATCGGCGTAGGACAGATTGAACGCGGCGGCCACCGACAGGTTCTCCGTCGCCATGAGCTCCAGCCGGTCCACCGCCGACGCCATCTCGGCGGCACGGCCGGCCGTGGTCCAGGCTGGGTGATGGTGCAGCTGCCGGGCCACCATCCCGATCGCCAGCGGCAAGAATCCGCACAACGCGGTGATCTCGGCCACCGCCGGGTCCTCCGGGCTCAGCCCAGCTCGGCCTGCCAGCCGGACCAGCAGCGCGGCCGCCTCCCCGGGCGGCAGCGTGTCCAGGCTGACCGCGGTCGCGTCGTCCAGCGCGGACAGGTGCCGGCGGCTGGTCACCAGCACCAGGCTCCCGCCCGTACCGGGCAGCAGCGGCCGGACCTGCTCACTGCTGGCCGCGTCATCCAGCACCAGCAGCAACTGCCGTTCGGCCAGCCGGTCCCGCCACAGCGCCATCCGCGCCTCCACTCCGGGCGGGATCTGTCCGGCCGGGACCCCAATGGTCAGCAGCAGGCTCGCCAGCGCATCACCCGAGTCGACCGGCTGCTGCCCAGGCGTGTGCCCGTGCAGCGGCAAGAAGATCTGCCCGCCGGGGAACCGGTCCGCCAGCCGGTACGCGGCATGGACCGCGAACGCGGTCTTGCCCACCCCGGCCATCCCGCCGATCGCGTGGATGCCCACCACGCCGCCCGCCCCCGCCGCCGCCTCGACCAGTTCGGCCAGCTCTTGCTGCCGACCAGTGAACGAGGCGATGTCACGGGGCAGCGTCCGCATGGCCGCCGCCGCGCCGCTGACTGGCGCGGCAGGCACCTGCCGGCCCCGGGCGACTGCTTCGAACTCCGCCCGGCCCGGGCCGGGGAGGTGTAGCGCGTCGGCTAGCAGCCGGACCGTCTCCCGGCGCGGCGTGCTGGCGATCCCTCGCTCCAGGTCGCTAACCGACCGCGGGCTCAGCCCAGCCGCCTCGGCCAGTTCTTCCTGGGTCAACCGGGCCTCGGTGCGCAGTTTCCGCAGCAAGCCGGCGAACGTAACCGGCGGCTCGGCCACAGCCTCTCCCCTTCGCCCATGGACGGCGATCCACGCCGAGCATACGCCGCTCAACTCGACGATCATCTGTCGTTCTCGCAAGCTGGCACCTCAGCGCGCCCAACTCCGTGGGTTGTTCTTTATGGTGCCCTGCATACCGCCAATTAGCGTTATTGGTAGCGGAAGAACCCCGCAAGACCCCGATTGAAGAAGGAGCCCACAATGAGCGAGAAGTCCTCCATCGTCGATCGCATTCCGGCGGCCGGCATCGTGCTCGTGCGGCGCAGCAGGCTGGTGACGTCGCGGCGATCGCCGGCCCGCACCCGCGCATCGTCCATGACAGCGAGCATGCCCTCGGCGTGGCTGGCCAGGACCGTCCCATCACCAAGCTGCGCCCGCTCACGGCACGCTGTCATAGTGCTATTTCAATACCTGCGCATGCGCCTGCCCTGAACGTGGTATGTTAGGTATTGGCACCGGCAAGGAAGTGCCGTTATCGCGTTCTGTATCGGATAACGGCCTGCACATTCTGCTTGTTCCCCATTGCAGGTGTGACCTTTCTCTTTAATTCCTTCCTTCCGTAGCGGCTTTGCTGCCTGCATACTCGTGGTTCGTGACAGATACACACATCATCCTGGAAACGCCGCGGCTGGCCCTGCGCCAGTTCACCGAGGACGACCTAGACAAGCTGTTCGACCTGAACAGCGACCCGGAGGTAGTGCGCTACCTTACCGGCGGCAGGCCGACACCCCGCGAGGAGATCCGGGACGACATCCTCCCCTTCCATCTGGCCGTCTACGACCGGTTCGACAGGCTCGGCACCTGGGCGGCCGAATCCGCCGCCACCGGGGAGTTCCTCGGCTGGTTCCACCTCCGTGCCGGCTCCGGCACCGATATCACCAACGTCGAGCTGGGCTACCGGCTGCGCCGGCCCGCGTGGAACCATGGCTACGCGACCGAGGGGTCGCGTGCCCTGATCAGCCTGGGATTCACCGACCTGGGCGTCGAGCGGGTGTTCGCGCACACGATGACGGTCAACACCGCGTCCCGGCACGTCCTGGAGAAGTGCGGCCTGACCCTGGTGCGCACCACCCCGTACGAGGGACCCGACGTCATCGCAGGCGCCGAGCACGGCGAGGTCGAGTACGCGATCATCAAGCCCGAATGGGAAACGCGCACGGCTGGCGAGGCCCGCGACTAACGGCGTCTTCTACCAGGTCCACGGCCTGAGGGTTGTGCATGGATCGAATCAGAGGGGGTAGCGGGCGATGACCTTTCCCTCGAACCGCAGGGTCGGCGTCGTCCAAGGATCAGCGCTGGCTGCGACTGGTCCCGAGCCCAGCTCCGGCGTCGGCCCTGCTTGGCAATCTCGACGAACCCGGAACCTCCGCTGCGATTACCGGGCCTCTTTAGGCGCTGGGTAAGGCCGCCCGGAGGTGAAAATAGGGCATTTGCCTGATGCGGCCGCAGCGGGCTTACCACGAGTCTTAGACGTGACGGGGCGATCCGCATCGGCACGGGGTGAACGAGGCGCAGGCGGACCGCTACCACTTACCGTCTACGAGGGATCGCCTGGGAGGCGATGATGGTCAATTCCTACTACGGCATCTACCAGGCCGAACGCGGCAAGACCGCGGCCGAGATCCGGGCGGCCGATACCCAGCTCGGCGGGTTGGCCGCCGTGCTCGGTCAGGTCCGCTCGGCGCTCGCCGACCAGGCCCGCGCGGTACGCCGGTCGCTGCAGGACGGAAAAACGGGAAACGGGGAACGGGGAACAAGAGATGATGACACCGATGCAGTGGCGCGGGGCCACCGTCGGCGGGCAGGACACCACGGGGCTGAGCCTGGTTCTGCCGTGCACCGAGGATCCGGAGCTGTTCTTCGCCGAGTCTCCGCAGGACGTGGAGCTGGCGAAGGCGATGTGCCGGGGATGCCGGGCCAGGCTAGCCTGCCTGGCCGGCGCGCTGGATCGCAGGGAGCCCTGGGGCGTCTGGGGCGGCGAGTTGCTAATGAGCGGCGCGATCATGCCGCGTAAGCGCCCCCGCGGCCGTCCTCGCAAGGAGGTCGTGATGGCTGGTTTATTACCCCCACTGGTTTATTACCCCCACTGGCCGGGCTGGTAGTCGCCGGCTGGCTGCTGGGTGATGACGTTCAGGCGGTTCCAGGCGTTGATACCAGCGATGAGGCACACCAGGGCTCCGAGCTGGTCCTCGTCGTAGTGCTTGGCGGCATTCGCCCATGCCTCGTCGGTCACCCCGCCGGCCGTGTCGGCGATGCGGGTACCCTGCTCGGCTAGTTCCAGGGCGGCCCGTTCGGCCTCGGTGAAGACCGTGGCCTCCCGCCAGGTCGCGACCAGGTTGAGGCGCACCGAGGTTTCCCCGGCGTGCGCGGCGTCCTTGGTGTGCATGTCGAGGCAGACGGCGCAGCCGTTGATCTGGCTGGCCCGGATCTCCACCAGCTGCTGCGTCGCGGCCGGCAAGGCCGAGTCCGACACGACCTTGCCCGCCGAGACGAGGTACTTCACGAACTTCGTCGCAACGCCGTTGCCGTGGTAGTTCAAACGTGGGTCCATGGTGATCTCCTTGCCTTGAGCTGTCGTACCTTCTGACGCAGCAGCCCGGCACGATGTGACAGCTCTCCCGGCATCGTGAGTGCCGAGCGGCCGGCCTCGCCCCTGGTAACCCTTAGCTGGCCTTCGGCAACGTGGTCTGCTGGTGCTCGAAGAGACCGATAATCTCCTCGACCGACAGGTTCTTGGTCTCGGGCAGGAACTTCCAGATGAACACGATGGCCAGCGCGGCCAGCCCGGCGAAGACCACCAGGACACCGCTCAGGCTGATGGCGTTCTGCGTCACCGGGAACGCCTCGATGAGCGCGAAGTTGGCCAGCCAGTCGATCATCGCGCAGAACGCGGCCGCCTGCCCGCGAACCGCGGTGGGGAACACCTCGCCCTGCAGCGTCCAGCCGGTCCCGCCGACGCCGATCGCGAACGAAGCGATGAAGAAGTCCAGGCCGATCATGATGACGACCAGCCGGAACGTGCCGTGCGTGAGGGTCAGGCCGGCCGCCGCGACCAGGGCGAAGACGATCATCCCGGTGTATCCGCCCATAGACAGCTTGCGCCGGCCGAACTTGTCGATCCAGCGGAAGCCCAGGTAGGTGGAGGCCACGTTGACGGCGGTCATGATGGAGGTGACCTCGACCCCAGCCACGGTGGTCTGTACCAGCGTGGCGTGCGCGCCGGAGAAGATCGGCCCGAGCAGGTGCGGCCCGTAGTAGAGCGGCACGTTGATGCCAGTGATCTGCTGGAAGATGAAGAACACCGACACCACGATCAGCGCCCGGCGCACCCCCGGGGTCCAGGCCTGGCGGCGCTGCTCGCGACTTCCACCTTCGACCTGTTCGATGACCGTCGCGGCGCGTTTGACGTCCTCCATGCTGGCCTCGGTACCGAGCGCGGCCATCGCCTTCTGCACGTCCTCGTAACGCCCGTGCCGCAGCAGCCACCGGGGCGATTCCGGCATCTGGGTGCGCAGCGCCAGCCCGATCAGCGCCGGGACGGCGCCCAGGCCCAGGACCAGCCGCCAGCCGACCGTGGCCGCGCTGCCCGGGAAGGCGCTGAAGATGATCAGCGCGACGATGTAGGAGATGAGAATCCCGACGGTGATCATCCACTGCTGCAGCATGGTCAGCGACCCGCGCCGGTTCTTCGGCGCGTACTCGGCGATGTAGGCGGTCGCGATGGCGGAGTCCGCGCCGATGGCCAGCCCGATCAGCGTCCGCGCGACGAGCAGCACGGCGGCGTCCGGCGTCACCGCGGACAAGATCGCGCCGACGGCGTAGATGCCCGCGTCCACGACCAGCAGCTTCTTTCGGCCGAAATGATCCGAGATCGGGCCGGCCAGGATCGCGCCCGCCGCCGCGCCCAGCGACGCCCCGGACACCAGATAGCCAAGCGCCAGGCCGTGCAGGTGGTACGGCACGAAGTTCAGCGCGGAGCCGATGTTGGAGGTGTCGTAGCCGAACAGGAAACCGCCCAGCGTGGCCAGCAAGGTGAGCTGCCAGTAGAAAGCGGTGGGAACCCGGTCGTCAAGGGTGGTGAGGACGTTGCTGTCGCTCGTCGCGGGCTGGGCCATTGGGCGCTCCTTTGCTGCCGGTTCGCTCACCGCCTCTTCCCTGGCGAAATCAAAATGAACACGACAACCACAGGTCCCTTTGGCCGGTCCTTTCCTTAGCGACCTGACTCGGCCCGACCCGCTCGTCTAGGCCACCGGGCGAGCGCATCGTCGCACCGCTGAACCGGTGCCGGGTCGACGTCGTTTCAGAAGGTGGCGGTCGGACACCTGCCTC
>Ga0302184_10001082_pt1 | contig 17704 bp, 6 predicted proteins | sample I_Palsa_N3_3_FD_200233 | JGI IMG/M metagenome (GOLD analysis project Ga0302184, IMG submission 200233) | Peat permafrost microbial communities from Stordalen Mire near Abisko, Sweden - I_Palsa_N3_3 | ecosystem: Environmental > Terrestrial > Soil > Palsa > Peat permafrost | place: Sweden: Abisko...
GAAAGAAGGCGGCGTGTAGGGCACTTCGCCGACGTTCACGTTTGCGTCGAAGTCGACCGGCAGGTCGTTGTATTCGAATAGGTCCGGGCTGCCGTCGGCCGCCAGATAAAAGCTGCCCGCGGCCACATAGGGGTTGCCGCCGGGACCTGCGGCGACGGGGTTCGGATTGTTGCCGACGTTATTGTTGATATCGCGCGTGACGTACCACTCGAGCACCTCTTTCAGCGTGTCGAACACGCCGTTGTGAAAGTAGGGCGCTGTGAGGGCGATATTGCGCAGTGTCGGAACTTTGAACTGTCCGCACAGCGACGTCGTGTCGGAGAATACTGGCCGCGGGTGCGGGTCGGTGGACGCCGGCGCGAGGGGCCCGCACAGGCCAAGATCGTAGTAGGTGTATTCGGAGTCGGCGGGAATGTTGCTGGCGATGGGAATATAAGTAAGTGCTACGCCGTCCACCGGACTCACCGGATGCGGCAGGTTGGCCGCGATCTTCCAGTTGCGCGGTATGCCGATGTTGTCGTAGGTAAAATCGGTGAACAGGGGATGCTCGTTATAGCCCTGGCGCTGGCTCGGGTGGCAGGCGGTGCAGTTGCCGTGGGTTGGATCGTTGAAGAGCGCAAAGCCGCGCTGTTCGGCGCTGCTCAGCTGCGCCTCGCCCGCAAGCCAGAAGTCGAACTTGCTGCTGAAGGGATGAAACGAGGGGTCTTCGGTTTCGTAGGCTGCAATTGCCTGAGCCATGTCCTCAAGCGCGACCTCGGGGTCATTGAGCGCGTCCGCGCCGTACACGGCAATGAATTGCGCAAGCGACGTGGGCGAAGCCTGCAGTCGCAAGATGACCTCGGCGGCATTCTGATTGGCCATCTCAAAGGCTGTGACGAAGGGCTGCGCAGCCTGCGCCGCGAGGCTCGAGGCGCGGCCGTCGCGAAAGAACCCTCCGGTGGCGCTACCCGCGACGATGCTGAAAGGCGGCGTAAATGAGGCATATCTGAGCGATGGCGCGTTGCGCAGGCCGGGCAGGTTCATGTCGGGCCCGCCGAGCGGTACCGAGAGGCCATCGGTGGCCGCATAGGCGTTCGTGGGGACGTGGCAGGTAGCGCAGGCCTGCCGGCCGGAGGCTGACAGTTTCGTGTCGCCGAAGAGCTGGTCGCCCAATTGCGCAGCGGCTGAGAGTGCCGCAGGCGGCGCAGCTCCGGTGCTGCTGCCGGTCCCAGCGCTTCCCCCGCCACAGCCGGCGAGGCCGCTCGACGCGATTACGCAGCAGAGCAGTGCGAGCGCCGGAAACCCCGCCTTCATGTATGCCATCGACGCGCGCCCTGGTGTGTTTCTAAATGCTAATCATTCGCATTAGCATTTACAAGGCCTGGGTGACGGCTCCGTTTGCGGCGGTTGTTATGTCAAGAAGCCATCAAGCTCGCCAAGGGACGCCTCCATGCGGCAGGCGTCAGTGCGATTCGATGACGGTTGCGGAAGGGCGCCGAGCTAAGCCCGGAGCGGCGGTCTATTACCGGATCTTCTGCATTGATGTGTTTCGACGCAGCGGAATTCTTGCGCGACCGAGGCGCGCAAAGGCGAGCGCTGCAAGTCCTAGTAGCGTCACGCCATCCAGGTCTCCGCCGCCGCCGCCGCCGGATGGGCCCGCGCCGACCAATCCCGCTGTGACGATCAGAGAGGCCGTGCTTGCCTTCGACGTGCCGCTTGAGTTGGCGCACGTCAGCGAATAGGTGAGAGTGCCGGTCGCAGTCGGAGTAATTGTTTGCATGCCGCTCGCGGCGAGCGTGCCGCTCCAGCTGCCCGAGGCGCTGCAGCTGGCCGCATTGGCGGATGTCCAGCTGATCGTGGTGGAGCTGCCGACGGCTACCGATGCTGCTGCCAGGCTCAGCGTGGGCGCCGCGGGAATCCCCGGCGTTGTAGCAATCAAAGTGGCCGTGCCCGCAGTCGATGCGCCCACCGAGTTTGCGCAGCTGAGCGTATAGGTGAGGGTGCCGGCCGTGGTCGGAGAAATCGTCTTCGTGCCGCTCGTGGCGAGCGTGCCGCTCCAGCTGCCCGAGGCCGTGCAGCTCGTTGCATTGACGGCTGACCAGGTGATCGTCGCGTAGTTGCCGACCGTCACGGAAGCTGGCGTCAGCGTCACCGTCGGCGCTCCGGGGGCGAGGAGCGCGAGCGCCGCATCGGCCTGAATGAAGCCGTACCCGGAATTGAAGTTGGGTGTGGGCGTGCCCATCGACAACGCGCTATTGCGCAGGGCCGTGTAGATCTGCGTGGGCGTGTCGGCCGCGTTTGCCTGCAGCATCAGTGCAGCGATGCTGGCCGCATGCGGCGTCGCAGCCGAGGTGCCGAAGAAATTCGGATAGCTCGGATTGTTTTGGCATTCGGGGATCGAGGTCGTCAGCAATCCGTTGGGAACTCCGCTCGAGGCCAGCGTGAAACCAAGAAACGTATCGTTGCCGCCGTCAGGACCGACGAAGTCCGGCTTCTGGCGCACGAGCGGTGTCGCCAGAGCGTTGCCGGCGGTATCGAACAGAATCGGTTCACCACCTTGCGCGGAGAAGTTCTCAAGCGTTGCAGGCGTGGTGCCGCAGCGCGGCGTGGTGAAATAGAATGCCGCGCCCACCGCCGCTGCGCCGGCAGCGCTGGAATGGCCTTGCAGGGTTGCGCTGTGGGTCGCAAAGGAATCGATGGTGCTGCCCAGGCCATCGTCCTCGACCGCCACGATGATGCGGCCCGGCCCCTTCGTGCCGCCCGCCAGGCCGACGACGACATTCAGGCTCTGCTGCTGAGAATAGGCGGCGGCGTTGGCCGGATTGCTGATGATCATGATCTGATAAGGATCGACGCCGGTCGTGTTCGGTCCCGTGCAGCTCGCCGCAGTCCCGTCGTAGTTGAGGATCACGTCGCTGCCGGTGCCGCCAGTGATGCACACGTCGATCTGGCTGCTGGCCCCGGCACTGGCAGGAGATGTGCCGGTCACGTACGGCTGGTCCCACTCGACCACGACGGCGACGAAGTCACCCGGCGGAATGGCTGGAATGGTCAGCGGCAGGGCGGTCGTGTTCGTTGCGCCCGTGGTATCAAAGTTGAGCAGCAGCTCGCCTGCGTTTGCGCCGCTGCCCGCGGTGCTGAAGATGGGCGCCGTATTCTCGTAGGCGAGCGACCCATTGTTGCCGGCTGCCGTAAAGTAGGCCACGCCCTGCGCCTCGACAGCATCAACGGCCTGTGCGACGAGCCCATCCTGGAAGAACGGCTCATCAAAGTAGCCCACGTCGTCGGCAATGACTTTGGCGCCCGCGGCCGCGAGCTTGCCGATGCCGGTGGCAAAGTCAGCCTCGCTGTTCTCTGCGGTATAGAACGCTAGGCTCGCCCCGGGCGCCACGTCGTGCACCACCTGCAGCATCGCCCGGCCCTCATCGCCAAAGGGCAGCTGGGTGGGTGCGCCGTAGTTCAGACAGTCGGCTTCTTCGAGAACATTCACGGTCGCTGGCAGATCGTCGGTCGACACGTCGGTGGCGTAATCGGCGGTAAAGCCGTTAAAGGCATAGCCGTCGTATCCCGACACCGGCACACCGCTACCAGGCTCGGCGTATACGGCGTAGCAGTTGAAACTGTCCGAGAGCACGCCGACGGTGATGCCGGCGCCCGTGATCGTGGGATAGTCGATGCGCAGCACATCGCTCCTTTGCGCGAAGTCGCCCTGCGAGGTGACGGCGCCGGTGCGCGTGCGCGGCATCGCGGCACGAATGGAGATGAGCTCGCCGCGCGCAGCTGCGGCTTCGATCTGATTGACGGGCAGCCAGCCACCGACGTCATTGGCATAGAGCGCCGCGTGCTCAAGGCCGAGCCCTACGAGCGCGGCTTGCAATTGTTGCGGGCTGCCCCTCGTGGTTGCATCGATAAGCACCAGCGGCGTTGCATTCGCTGCCCTCTGCAGGAAGCGCGCGGCCGGACTCAGTGCATGCAAGTCCGCGAGCGTGTGGTCGGGCCGTGCAAGCGCGGCATGGCGCGACAGGTCGGCGAGAATGGAGTCCATTTTGCCGCCGATGGCGCTCTGGCGCTGCTCGGCGCTCCTGGTGCCCACCACGTATAGCGGCGCGCTGCCGGGAGCCAAATTGGGCCGCTGACCATGCAGCTGCAATGGGGAATTAGCCGATGAAGCCGCCAGGGCAGTCAATGCGGCCAGTGAACCGATTGCTAAGGTACGTAATGCCATCCGTGGATTCCCACATTGCACGGTGAATTCGTGTTCAGAGTGAAGGCTTGCGAGGCAGTTTAGCAGGTCGGACAAATATTAGCGGCAGACGGATCCTGAACTTAACAATGCAAATAATTTGTCGCTTGCGGGCGACGTGCTTCAGGTTTCTTGTCAGTCGGCGGCCGCGCCTGCGACGGCGTCAGGGCAGAAGTTGCTGTCATTGGCAGGTCCATCAGGAGCAAGCGCGGCGGTGATGGATATCGTCTGCGCCAGCCCTGCGACCGCAGAGGCTGCGATGATCTACTCTGCACGCGCAGGATGGCGTTTGATCTGGGCATTGTCGCAATCGATTTTGACATGCGACGTTAGGGCATCCGCGGCCGTCCTACCAGGGCCCGGCGCGGCAGGATCCTGAGAGGCTCCCAGGCGCGCTTACGCAGGCTCGCGCAGCGCTGCCGCCTTTAGGCCGCGGGTATTTGCCCGGTTCGCGTGCATGGGGCGCAATTGACGCCACCAGGCGCCGCCAAGCGGCTACACTCGCCGCCGACACTTTTACTCTGGAGTTCAAGGACAATGCCCGTGCACGCCGTAGCGCCACCTGCCACCTTCGCGGATCTCGGTCTTTCCGAGGCCGTGCTCAAGGGGCTTGCCGACGTGGGGTACGAGTCACCCTCGCCAATCCAGGCTGCAACGATACCGGTGCTGCTCTCGGGTGCGGACATCCTGGGCCAGGCGCAGACCGGCACGGGCAAGACGGCTGCCTTTGCATTGCCGATCCTGTCAAAACTTGATCTCGGGCAGAAGGAGCCGCAGGCGCTCGTGCTCGTGCCGACGCGGGAGCTTGCGATTCAAGTGGCCGAGGCCTTCCAGAAATATGCAGCCCACCTGCGCGGCTTTCATGTCATGCCAATCTACGGCGGCCAGAGCTACATCCCGCAGCTGCACGCGCTCAAGCGCGGCACGCACGTGATTGTGGGTACGCCGGGGCGAGTGATGGACCACCTCGAGCGCGGCACGCTGTCATTGAAGGGCGTGCGCTTCGTGGTGCTCGACGAAGCGGACGAGATGCTGCAGATGGGGTTCGTCGATGCCATCGATTCAATCCTGAGCCAGGCGCCCAAGGAGCGCCAGGTCGCGCTCTTCTGCGCCACCATGGCGCCGCAGATCAAGCGCATCGCGCAGCGGCATCTGCGCACGCCACAGGAAATCACGATCAAGAGCAAGACGACCACGGCGACCGATATCCGCCAGCGCTATTGGGTGGTCAGCGGCATGCACAAGCTCGATGCGCTGACGCGCATTCTCGAGGTGGAGAGCTTCGATGCCATGCTGGTATTCGTGCGCACCAAGCAATCCACCGTCGAGCTTGCGGAAAAACTGCAGGCCCGCGGCTTTGCGGCGGCGGCGCTGAACGGCGATTTGCAGCAGTCGCAGCGCGAACGCACGGTGGCGCAGCTGAAGGCCGGGCAGATCGATATTCTGGTTGCCACCGACGTCGCTGCGCGCGGGCTCGACGTCGAGCGCATTGGGCATGTCGTGAACTTCGATGTGCCCTATGACACGGAGTCCTACGTGCACCGCATCGGCCGCACCGGCCGCGCTGGCCGCAGCGGCGAGGCCATCCTCTTCATTGCACCGCGCGAGCGCAACATGCTGCACGCAATCGAGCGCGCGACGCGCCAGCCGATCGATTCGATGAACTTACCGACGATCGATGACGTCAATGCGAAGCGCGTCGCGAAGTTCAAAGAGCGCATCGCAGGGGCGCTGACGAGCGAGGCGGCGGCCACCTACCGCGCGGTGGTCGAGGAATTCGCGCACGAGAGCGGCGCGGACATCGCCGCTGTCGCTGCGGCGCTGGCGCAGCTCGCGCAAGGCAAGACGCCGCTTCTCCTCAGTACCAAGCGTGCGCCGGTTGAGGATGAGCGCGCGCCTGAGCGCGCGCGAGCGCACGCGGGCGAGCATGCCCCTGCGCGCCGCGGCCGCGGTTCGCGCTTCGATCCGCAGGAGATGTACCGCCTGGAAGTAGGAAGCGTACATGGCGTGCAACCCGGCAACATCGTCGGTGCAATTGCCAACGAGGCGCGGCTTGACGGCTCGCAGATCAACGGCATCGATATTCGCGGCGATCACAGCTTTGTGCGCCTGCCCGAAGACATGCCCCCCGCGGTGCTCGCGCGCCTGGAGCGGGTGCGCGTCAAGGGACAACTACTCGCGATCAGCCGTGTTGAGCGCCGGCCGCCACCCAACAGGGCCGCACGGCGCGCCGAGCGTGCACACAAGGCGCGTTAGATTCGAGCCGGCACCGCGATGGTGAGCGCCGTGCGCGACAATGGCGCCGCCGAGCGCTACGAGATGGACGTTGCCGGCAAGAGCGCGTTCATCACCTACCGCCGCGCGCCTGGAGTCGTGACCCTCCTGCATGCCGAAGTGCCGCAGGAATTTTCCGGGCAGGGCGTAGGCTCGCAGCTCGTGCGCCAGGCGCTTGAGCTTGCGCGCGCCGAGGGCTGCAAGGTCGTGCCGCGCTGTCCATTCGTCGCAGATTTCATAGAAGAGCACGCCGAGTTTCAGAATCTCCTCGCCGCTCCACGCTAGGTGCTGTGTTGCCCGCAGCGCTGCGCGCACAAGCTCAGATAGGCGCGCGCGACGTCAATGCCGACGGAAGACCGGCCGAGGCTGCGCGCAGCGAGCAACGTCGTGCCGGTGCCGCAGAATGGGTCGAGTACGATTCCGCCCCGGGGACACGTGGCCAGTATGGGAATGAGGCACAGCTCAACCGGGTACGGCGCGAAATGCGCCGCGCGCTTATGCGTGTCCTCGGGAAGGATGTTCCACACATCGGCGGGCTTGGCGCCGCGCGGATGGTAGCGCAGAAAGCAAAAGCCCTTGTCGCGCAGCTCCTTGGCGCGCCCGGAGAGCTTCTCGCTCGTCGAGTGGGTCGTGCGCTGCTGACCGCGGATGAGCATGCGAAAATCCGCGAGGCGGCCGGCGGCAACCTTGGCGAGCATTGTCTGCAAAGCTTCGAACGCCGCCCGTTTTTCCCGCGGCGCCAAGGCGGTGGAGAGCTCGATCTGGCGTTTGTAGCGCACGCCGCAGACGCCCGTGGCAGATACGACGGCGCCCTTCACCACGCGCGCCTCGCGCACTTTGGAGCGGATCGCGTTCGCGTCGTAGAAGTAGCCTTTGGCCTGCTGCACAAAGTGAAACACGTGTTCGTGGACGTTGCCGAGCCGGTCGCTGCTGGTGTCCATGCCACTTTTGACCTTGTTCCAGATCACGCTGTTGCGCAGTATCCAGCCCTGAGAGTCGCTGAGCTCGAGCGCCAGGCGCCACGGTATGCCGAGGAGCCCCTTGTGCACGTAGCTATCACCAATGTTGAGCCACAAGGATCCTTGCGGCTTGAGCACACGTTTGATTTCAAGAAACACTGCGGCGAGCCGGCGCACGAAATCGCGGTGGTTTCTCTCAAGCCCGATGCCGCCCTCGGCGTATTCGCGCTTGCCCCAGTAAGGCGGCGAGGTCATCACGCAGTCGACCGATGCCGCTGGCAGCGCGGCAACTACCGCGCGTGCATCTCCCTCGAGCAGCAGCGGCGCAAGCGCGCGCGCGCCGGCGTACGCATTGAAGGCCTGCAGGTATGCACATTCAGGCAGCGCGCCGCGGCGCTTGCGAGCGATCGCTCGCGCCTGCGGTTCGCGGGCGCGAAGGCGCGCGTCATCCATGGGAAAAGCCCCATCCGGGATACGAGAACCCATGGTAGCGATCCCGACCCGAAACACAATCGCGCCGGGAACCTCGGTCCGGGGTGCTCAGCGCCAACGACGAGTGCAGCGTGGGCACTGTCTCGGCGATTGTGTTTCCATTCGGCCGGCGGATGCTTCGGCACGATGCCGCCTTTCGGAAGCTTATGCAAAGGCACGAACCGCGATAGACTCACTCCCCTCCATCCTCGCTGTCATTTCGGGCGCTGGAACTCGCTCCTCGAAATTGAGCCGGGCGAGCGCCACGCTCGGTTACGTAGGCCTCATTGAAAGAAGTCATGCTTAGGGCATTCGGGCAGCCCTCACGGGCATCGCCGTGGAACAGCGAAGAGCTGCTGCGCGAAGAACTCTTCAGCGTCGAGCGCCTCGAGCAGCACGGGCGCAGTCTCGCCGCGGCTCAGCCGGTGAGCGCAGAGCGCCTGCGCGGGCGATCTCTCACCGACCGATTGCGGGACAACGCGCGGGTGCTGCTCGCCGCCTACCGCGACATCGCAACCGCCGTGCACGCGGGCCGCCCGATCACGCCTGCGGCCGAGTGGCTGCTCGACAACTATCACGTCATCGAAGAGCAGATCCGCGAGATCCGCGTCGATCTGCCGCCGGGTTTCTATCGGGAGCTGCCGAAGTTCGCAGACGGTCACTTCGCGGGCTACCCGCGCGTGTTCAGCGTCGCCTGGGCGTACGTGGCGCACACCGACAGCCGCTTTGACCCGGAAACGCTGCGGCGCTTCGTGCGCGCCTATCAGAGCGTGCAGCCGCTCACCATCGGCGAGCTCTGGGCGGTCGCCATCACGTTGCGGGTCGTGCTGGTGGAGAACATGCGCCGCGCGGCGCAGCGCATCGTCAGCAGCCGCATTGCACGCCAGGAAGCCGACGCGATTGCCGATCGGCTCCTCGGCGTAAATGGCCAGGTGGCGAATCCTGACGCGCTCATCCGCGCCCAAGGCGGTGACAGCGCGGTATCCGCAGCGTTCGTCGTGCAGCTTGCGCAGCGGCTGCGGGATCAGGATCCCACGGTAACTCCCGCGCTCGTCTGGTTGGAGAAGCACCTCTCCGATCGGCACACCACGGTCGATCAGGTCGTGCATGAGGAGCATCAGCGCCAGGGTGCGTCGAACGTGACCGTGCGCAACATCATCACGAGCATGCGCCTCATATCGGATGTGGACTGGGCGGAGTTCTTCGAAAGCGTGAGTCTCGTTGACGATGCCTTACGCTCCGGCAGCGATTTTGCGCAATTGGATTTCGCAACCCGCAATCTCTACCGCAGCGCCATCGAGAAGCTCGCGCGCGGCTCGCGGCTGACGGAGGTGCAGATCGCGCAGGCGGCGGTTGCGGCCACGCGGCAGCAGGACGCGGGCGTCGAAGAGCGCGCGCGCGATCCGGGCTACCACCTGATCGCCTCCGGGCGGCGCGCCTTCGAGGCGGTCATCGGCTATCGCCCGTCGATTTGGACCCGCGCCGGGCGCATCAATACCGCGATCGGGGCGCTCGACTACATTGGCGGCGTCGTCGTCATGGGCGCAGTCGTACTTGCGGCGGCGCTGCTGGCGCTCGATGCGAGCGCCGTGTTCGGTTCGCGGCTGCCGCTCTTTGCTCTCCTCGGAGTGATTCCGGCGCTCGATGCTGCGGTCGCGCTCTTGAACCGCGTTGTCACGCGCCGCTTCGACGCGACCATCCTGCCGGCCCTCGCGCTGCGCGAAGGCGTTCCGGCAAGCCTGCGCACGATGGTGGTCGTACCCACCCTGCTGACGAGCAAGCACGGCGTCGAGGAGGAGCTCGAACGGCTGGAGATCCACTACCTCGCCTCTCCGGAGGGCGACTTTCATTTTGCGCTCCTGTCCGATTGGACGGATTGCCCGACGCAGGATGCGGCTGAGGACGATGCACTCCTGAAGGCCGCTGCCGATGGCGTCGCGCGCCTCAATGTCCGGCACGGACCCGGCGCAGGCGGTCCGCGCTTCCTTTTGCTGCATCGGCACCGGGTGTGGAGCGAGGTGCAGAAAATCTGGATGGGATGGGAAAGAAAGCGCGGCAAGCTGCATGAGCTGAACCGCCTTCTGCGCGGCGCGACCGATACAACCTTCGTCAGCATCGGCGGTCGCGCGCCGCCCGTGCCCGCGGCCGTGCGCTACGTCATCACGCTCGATGCCGACACACGGCTGCCGCGCGACACCGCGCGGCGTCTCGTCGGCAAGCTCGCTCATCCGCTCAATCAGGCGCGCTTTGATCCTGCGGCCGGACGGGTCGTCGAAGGCTATGCGGTTCTGCAGCCGCGGGTCACGCCGTCGTTGCCCACCGGCCGTGAGGGATCGATATTTCAGCGCGTCTTCTCCAGCGCGAGCGGCATCGATCCGTACGCCGCGGCGGTTTCCGATGTCTATCAGGATCTTCTCGGCGAGGGTTCCTACACCGGCAAGGGAATCTATGACATCGACGCCTTCGAAGCGGCGCTGGCAGGGCGAGTGCCCGATGGCATGCTGTTAAGCCACGACCTCTTCGAGGGGATCTTCGCGCGCGCCGGGCTCGCCTCTGACATCGAAGTGGTCGAGGACTTTCCGTCGCGCTACGACGTGTCCGCCAATCGCCAGCACCGCTGGGCACGCGGCGACTGGCAGCTCCTGCCCTGGATTTTTGGACGGCGGGATGCGGCGGCGCGCAGCCCCTCGAGCAGCGGCGTGCCGCTGATCGGCTGGTGGAAGATGGTGGACAACCTGCGCCGCACTCTGTCGGCGCCGGCGGCGGTTCTCGCATTGCTGGTGGGATGGACGCTGCCCCTGCGCGCAGCGGCCGTATGGACCGCATTCATTATGCTGACCATTGCCATTCCCACGCTGCTGCCGGTGCTGGGCGCGATCATGCCGCGCAATACCGGCGTGTCACTGCGCAGCCACCTGCGCGCGCTCGGCCGGGATCTGGGCCTGGCGCTCTCGCAAACCGCGCTCCTCATCGTCTTCCTCGCACACCAGGCCGCATTGATGGCCGACGCCATCCTGCGCACGCTCTGGCGGCTCTTTGTAACGCACCGGGATCTTCTGCAATGGGTGCCCGCGGCGCAGGCCAAGGCAAGCTCCGTGCTCTCCATTGCAGGCCTCTACCGACGCATGGCGGGCGCGGTGATCATCGGCATCCTGGCAGCAATCGCAGGCGCGCTCTTCGCGCGCCACATTTGGTTCCTGGCGACGCCGTTCATCGTCGCCTGGCTCGCTTCGCCCGCCATCGCATACTGGATCAGCCGCGCGCCCTTGCTGGCCGGCATCGAGTCGATTTCAGCCAAGGACGCGAATGCCCTGCGCAGAGTGGCGCGGCGCACCTGGCGCTTCTTTGAGACCTTCGTCACCGCCGACGACAACATGCTCCCGCCGGACAATTTTCAGGAGGATCCCAATCCCATCCTCGCGCATCGCACCTCTCCCACCAACATCGGCCTTTATCTGCTCTCGGTGGTGAGCGCGCGCGACTTCGGATGGACCGGGACGCTCGAAACCGTGCGACGGCTGGAAGCGACACTTGCGACCATGGCGCGTCTGCAGCGCTTTCGCGGACACTTCTACAATTGGTACGACACGCGCGATCTGCGTGCGCTCGATCCGCGTTACGTCTCCTCGGTGGACAGCGGTAACCTCGCCGGCCATCTCATTGCGCTCGCCAATAGCTGCCGGGAGTGGATCGAGGCGCCACTCGCGCACGAGCGCTCGTTTTTGGGCGTGCAGGACGCCTTGAATCTGGCCCGCGAAGCGCTCGAGGAACTCCCCGATAACCGCCGCACGCAGACCATCACGCGGCATCATCTCGAGGATGCGCTTGATGCGCTCGCCGACGCGGTGACGGAGGGCGCGGCCCTGGCCGCCACTGCCGACGCGCACATCGAGGTGCGGCTGCGCGAGATTTCGCAGCACACCGCAACGCTTGTCGATATGGCGCGGACGATTGCGTACGATCTGGACGGCGATGCCGATGGCGACCTGCTTTTCTGGGCGGAGGCGACCCAGCGCGCGCTCGATGGCTGGCTCGCCGACCTTATTGTGACGGAGGACGCGGTGAATGCCTTGAAACAGCGCCTGGCTACGATCGAGTCGACGGCACGCGCCATGGCGGAGGCGATGCAGTTCGGCTTTCTTCTGGATCCGGAGCGGCGGCTTCTGTCGATCGGCTATCGCGCCGCGGAGGGCATGCTTGACGGCAGCTGCTACGATCTTTTGGCCTCGGAGGCGCGGCTGGCAAGTTTCATCGCCATCGCGAAGAGCGACGTACCCGCACGCCACTGGTTCCGCCTCGGCCGCGCGGCAACGCCGGTCGGGCATGGTGCTGCGCTCATTTCCTGGGCGGGCTCGATGTTCGAATACCTGATGCCGTCGCTCGTCATGCGCGCGCCGACCGGGAGCCTTCTGGAACAGACGAACCGGCTGATCGTGCGCCGGCAAATAGAGTACGGCACGACCCTGGGCGTGCCCTGGGGCGTATCGGAATCAGCCTATAACGCGCGCGATCTGGAACTCACCTATCAGTACTCAAATTTCGGCGTGCCGGGCCTGGGTCTGAAGCGCGGCTTGAGCGAGAACGCAGTGATTGCGCCGTACGCGACCGCGCTTGCCGCCATGATCGAGCCGCATGCTGCGGCCCGCAATTTCGCGCGCCTGACGGCCATCGGCGCGCGCGGCCGCTACGGCTTCTACGAGGCACTCGACTACACGCCGAGCCGCCTGCCGGAGGGAACCGAAGTCGCCATCGTGCGCGCCTTCATGGCGCACCATCAGGGCATGACAGTCGTCGCGATCGCCAACACGCTCATGGATTTCAGGATGCGCGAGCGCTTTCACGCGGAACCGCAGGTGCAGGCGACCGAGCTACTGCTGCAGGAGCGTACGCCGCGCGATGTGTCGGTTGCGCACCCGCGCGCGGAGGAAGTCCAGACGGCCGCGCGCATCAGGGATGTGGATCTGCCGGAGGTGCGCCGGCTGCACAGCCCGCACGGCGCAACCCCGCAGGTGCATCTGCTCTCCAACAGCCGCTACGCGGTGATGCTGACCGCCGCCGGCTCCGGCTACAGCACCGTGCGCGACCTCGCCGTGACGCGCTGGCGTGAGGATGCGACGCGCGATGATACGGGCAGCTATATTTTCCTGCGCAATGTCGACAGCGGCGAAGTCTGGTCGGCAGGCTATCAGCCAAGCGCCGTCGAGCCGGATAGCTACGAAGTCACGTTCACCGAGGACCGTGCGGAGTTCATCCGCGTCGATGCGAATCTGACGACGACGCTCGAGATCGTCGTCTCTGCCGAGGATGACGCCGAGGTGCGGCGCGTGTCCATTTCCAATACCGGCGGCCGCGCACTCGACATCGAAGTCACATCGTACAGCGAGGTCGTGCTCGCGCCGCCTGCAGCGGATGCGGCGCACCAGACCTTTTCCAAATTGTTCGTGCAGACTGAATTCGTTGCCAAGGTGGGCGCGATCCTGGCGACGCGCCGCCGCCGTGCGGCAAGTGATCCGGAAATCTGGGCGGCGCACTACGCGGTCGTCGAGGGCGAGGTCATCGGGGATACGCAGATCGAAACCGACCGCGTACGCTTTCTCGGCCGCGGGCGCAACGTGCGCACGCCCATCGCAGTGATGGACGGGCGCCGGCTCTCCAATACCGTCGGCACCGTGCTCGATCCAGTATTCGCGCTGCGCTACCGCGTGCGCATCGCCGCGGGCGCGACGGCGCGCATTGCCTACTGGACGCTCGTCGCGCCAACGCGCTCCGCCGTGCTCGACCTTGTCGATAAGCACCATGACGGCAACGCCTACGTGCGCGCTGCAACCCTGGCGTGGACGCAGGCGCAGGTGCAGCTGCGCCATCTGGGCATCGATGCCGACGAGGCAGGACTCTTTCAACGCCTGGCAGGTCCGGTGCTCTATGCGAACTCTTCGTTGCGCCCGCCCTCCGACGCCATTCGTCGCGGCAGCGGCGGGCCGGCGGCACTGTGGACGCAGGGCATCTCCGGAGACCTGCCGATCGTTCTGGTCAGGATCGACGATGTGGCGGACCTGGGCATCGTGCGGCAGCTCCTGCGGGCGCACGAATATTGGCGCCTGAAGCGTCTCGCAGTTGATCTTGTGATCCTGAACGAGCGCGCGGCCTCGTACGCGCAGGATCTGCAGGCCGCCCTGGAGGTGCTGCTGCGCACGAGTCAGTCGCGGCCGCAGATCGGAGTGGAAGGCGCGCGCGGTTCCGTCTACGCGCTGCGCACGGACCTCATTGGTGTCGAGACGCGCGCGCTCCTGTCCTCGGTGGCGCGCGTCGTGCTGGCGGGCGCGCGCGGCACCTTAAGCGAGCAGCTTGACCGCCTGGTCGAAGCGCCAACCCGCGGGCCGCCCGCCGCGCGGCCATGGGCGGCCTCCGCCGACAGCAGCGCTGCGGCGCCGGCGCCGCGCGACCTTGAGTTCTTCAACGGGCTCGGCGGCTTCGCCGCGGATGGCCGCGAGTACGTGACGATCTTGAGCGGCGCCCAGTCCACGCCCTGCCCATGGATCAACGTCATCTCCAATCCGCTCTTCGGTTTTCAGGTGGCCGTCGAGGGCGGCGGTTACACCTGGGCGCTCAACAGCCGCGAGAACCAGCTGACGCCATGGTCAAATGACCCGACCAGCGATCGTCCGGGCGAAGTCATCTACGTGCAGGATGAGGACACCGGGGAGCTGTGGACGCCGACGGCATCGCCCATCAGCGATGAGCGCGGCCAATACACGGTGCGCCACGGCCAGGGCTACAGCCGCTTTGAACGCCAGGCGCACGGCATCGCGCTCGAGCTCCTGCAGTACGTACCGCTTGATGACTCCATCAAGATATCGCGCCTCAAAATCCGCAACATCTCCAAGCGCACGCGCCGGCTCACCGTCACGGGGTACGCGGAATGGACGTTGAGCTCCTCGCGCAGCGCCGCCGCGCCCTTCATTGTCACCGAGCTCGATGCGCAAACCGGCGCGCTCTTCGCCATGAATCCATGGAACACGATGTTCCGCGGGCGCGTGGCGTTTGCGGATCTCGGCGGCAGACAGACCCGCTGGACCGCGGACCGACGCGAATTTCTCGGCCGTCATGGCACGCTCGAGCGCCCGGCGGGACTCGCCGCCGAGGAAGCGCTGTCGAAGCGCGTCGGAGCGGGACTGGATCCGTGCGCCGCGCTGCAATGCTCGCTGGAGATAGAGCCCGAGGACGAGGTCGAGGTCGTGTGCTTCCTGGGTCAGGCCGCGAGCGCCGCGGATGCGCAGGCGCTCGTCACGCGCTATCGCGCGGCCGACCTTAATCAGGTACTCAGTGCGGTCGTCGATTATTGGCAGGGCGCGCTTTCGACGGTGCAGGTGAAGACGCCGGAGCGCGACATGGACATCATTCTCAACCGCTGGATGCTCTATCAGACGCTCGTGTGCCGCATGTGGGCGCGCTCGGCTTTCTATCAGGCGAGTGGCGCCTATGGCTTTCGCGATCAGCTGCAGGATTCGATGGCGTTGTGCCTGTCCAATCCGGCGCTGACGCGCGAGCATCTGCTGCGCGCCGCCGGGCGGCAATTCGTGGCCGGCGACGTGCAGCACTGGTGGCTGCCGTCCAACGGCCAGGGAGTGCGCACGCGCATTTCCGATGACCGTACTTGGCTCGCACACTGCGCCGCGCATTACATCGAGTCGACCGGCGATGCCGCGGTACTTGATGAGAGCGTCCAATTCCTCGAGGGGCGCGCCCTGCAGCCCGGCGAGCACGACGCCTACTTCCTGCCGGATATCGCTGAGGAGCGCGGCTCGCTCTACGAGCACTGCGCGCGCGCGCTCGATCAGAGTCTGGCGGTCGGCGAGCATGCGTTGCCGTTGATGGGCACGGGCGACTGGAACGACGGCATGAATCGCGTCGGCGAGGGCGGCAAGGGCGAGAGCGTGTGGCTTGCCTGGATCCTGCATGCGGCGCTCATGGAATGGATTCCGATCGCAAGCGTACGCGGCGACAGCGCCCGCAGCGCGAGCTGGCTTGGCCACGCGGCGGCGCTCAAATCCGCGCTCGAAGAGCAAGGCTGGGACGGCGAGTGGTACCGGCGCGGCTACTTTGATGATGGCACGCCGCTCGGATCGGCAAGCAGCGTCGAATGCCGCATCGACTGCATCGCGCAGTCCTGGGGCGTCATCTCCGGCGCTGCGGACCCGGCACGCGCTGCTCGCGCGATGGCGGCCGTCGAGGAGCACCTCATTCTCGAACAGTCGAAGCTCGCTCTGCTCTTTACGCCGCCCTTCGATAAGACGCCGCTCGAGCCGGGCTACATCAAGGGTTATCCGCCGGGCATCCGGGAAAACGGCGGCCAGTACACCCATGCAGCCACCTGGTCGATCTTTGCCTTCGCAGGTCTCGGCCAGGGCGATCGCGCGGGGCAGCTTTTTTCGATGCTGAATCCGATCAATCACGCCCGTACGCGCGCGCAGGTGCACCGCTATAAAGTGGAGCCGTATGTCGTTGCCGCGGATATTTACTCCGTGGCCCCGCATGCCGGACGCGGCGGCTGGACGTGGTACACGGGCTCTGCGGGCTGGATGTACCGCGCGGGCGTGGAGGCGATCCTGGGGCTGCGCGTTCGCGGCGCATCGCTCACCCTTGCGCCGTGTATTCCCAAGCGCTGGCCGCGCTTCGAGATCGTGTTCCGCTACCGCCGCAGTCGCTATGAGATCGAAGTCGAAAATCCACACGGCATCAGCCGCGGGGTTGCAAGCGTGGAACTCGATGGCACGCTCGTGTCGGCGGCAATTCAGGAAGGGCAGGCGCGGCTTGCACTCGTCGATGATGGTCAGACTCATCGTGTGCGGGTCGTGCTGGCCGAGCATTCACCATAAGTTCGCGCAAGGGGCCCGGGGCTGGTCGGGAACCTTCTGCAGATTCGCGGGTTTATTGCATAGATTCAGCTAAGTAGCTGGGCGGGAGAACCATATGAATATCTGGAAGTGTGCGGCCCTGGTAACTATCGGCGTAGTTGCGGTCTCAGGCTGCTCGCGCCATGAGAGCGTTGCCGATGCCCAAAGACGCGCCGACGCCGCGGCCATCAAAGGCAGCGAGCGTGTGATGGACGCCAAGCGCGACGCCGCCAACGCCGAAATCAAGGCGAGCGAAGAGGTGGCGAAGGCCGAGGATAAAGCGGTCAATCAAGTCGACAGCGCGCAGGCGAGCGCGCTGCAGAAGACGGCGAACGCCGAAGTCAAGGTGTCACTCGTGCAGGCGCAGAGCGACTACGACGTGGCGGTTGCCAAGTGCCACGCCATGGCGGGCGCCGACTTCAGCAACTGCAAGAGCCAGGCACAGGCGAATCTGGACGCTGCCAAGGCTCAAGCCGACGTGACGCGCCAGGACGTGAAATCAGAAGCGAACGAGCTCAAGAACTGACCGGGTGCGCGGGCGCGTCCTCTTCACAGAGGGCGTCGCCCGCTCTTGAATGAAGCCCTGCCGCCGCGACACACTGGCGCGGGTCCAAGCTTAACCCTGCCGCAAGAGTCACCGGTGCATGGCGCTGTCCGCGTGTTCTGCTATCCGCGCTCGGAATGAAAGCTCACTGCGCCTGGGCGCGCGCGCGGCTGACGCGCTGTGAGCGCGCGCGCTCACTGGTCACGGCGGGAAGCTCTTGCGATGGGGCTTGCGGCGTGCACTTTGCCGGTATGGCGCGCGGCCCCGGCGCAGGTCGCGCCGCCGTGGGTCACGCAGGAGGTCGCGCCCGGCATCCATATCCGCGAGGGCGTCGATGAGG
>Ga0302184_10001090_pt1 | contig 17650 bp, 17 predicted proteins | sample I_Palsa_N3_3_FD_200233 | JGI IMG/M metagenome (GOLD analysis project Ga0302184, IMG submission 200233) | Peat permafrost microbial communities from Stordalen Mire near Abisko, Sweden - I_Palsa_N3_3 | ecosystem: Environmental > Terrestrial > Soil > Palsa > Peat permafrost | place: Sweden...
GTCAAGTCGTGGGCCGCCGAGCCTGGTTCACCTCGCGGGCGACCGCCCAGGCGTCCGCCACCGGGCCCACGTGCCCGAGCTTGTCGGGGTTTTGCACCGCGCGGATCATCTGGATCTGCCCGTCGAGCACGTCAAGCGCTACGGTGCTGAGGATCTTGCCGTCCCGGTCGAGGAAGATCGCTCCCGGCTGGCCGTTCACCTCGCGTGGCTCCAACGTCACCTCGATCCGAACGAGCCAGGGGAAGATCGAGGCAAGCACCCGGGCCACCTTCTCAGCGCCGAAGATGCTCCTGGCCAACGCCGGGGCCTTGCCGCCGCCGTCCCCGACCAGCTGAGCGTCGGCGGCGAGCAGCTCTCGCAGGCCGTCGACGTCGCCTTCCCGGAGCGCGTCGAAGAACCGTGCCGCCAGCTTTTCCCGCTCCCGGCGGTCCGCCTCGAACCGGGGGCGTCCTGAGTCCATGTGGCGCCGCGCCCGCACCGCGAGCTGGCGGCACGCCGCTTCCGACCGCCCCACCGCCGACGCGATCTCACCGAAGCCGAACCCGAACACTTCCCGCAGTACGAACACCGCCCGCTCAAGCGGGCTGAGCCGCTCGAGCAGCACCAGGGCCGCCATCGACACCGAGTCGGCCAACTGGGCCGACCGCTCCGGGTCCTGGTAGGGGTCGGTGAGCAGCGGCTCGGGGAACCACTGCCCGACGTACTCCTCCCGCCGGACGCGGGCTGACCGCAGGATATCGATTGAGATCCGGGTGACCGCGGCGGCGAGGAAGGCCTTGGCCGACGCGGGTTGCGTCGGGGATGACTCGTAGCGCAGCCAGGTTTCCTGGACCGCGTCCTCGGCCTCGCTCACGCTGCCGAGGATCCGGTACGCGATCGAGAACAGCAGCGGCCGCAGCAGCTCGAACTCCTCGGCCCTGCTCACGCCAGCTCTTCCTTGAAGCCCTGGCGCCACGAGGGGTAGTGCGGTTTCCAGCCGAGTTCCCGCTTGGCCTTGGCGTTAGAGAAGCCGCGCCCCTCGGTCATCATGAGCACCGCCAGTTCCCCTGCTAGCAGCCGGGCCACCCACTTGGGGACCCGCACCGGCCGCTTCGCCCCCGCGCACGCGGCCAGATAAGGCAGCCACTCGCTGGCCGGGGCCGGTTCGTCGTCGGCGATGTTGAACACGCCGGTCGCCTGCTGCTCCAGGGCCAGCACGGTAGCGCTCGCCGCGTCGTCGAGATGCACCCACGATAGATAGCCGGTGCCGCCCCCGACCAGCGGGAACTGCCGCTTGCGCACAAGCCCCACCCAGTCGTCGATGGCGCCCGGCCCGTAGAAGCTGCCGTAGCGCAGGACCGCGCCCCCGGCCTTGACGACCACGTCCTCGAGGTGGCCGAGCGCCTCCACCCCCTGGCGCGCGCTCGCCGGGCCCGGGTCCATCGGGTCCTCCTCGCTCTTCACCCATCCACCCTCCCGGATGCCGTTAAAGGCGCCAAAGCCCTGCGCGACGAGATGGGATGCCCCGATCGCCTCGGCGGCGGCCAGCAGGTGATCCGTCCCCTCCGAGCGCAGCCGGATGGTTGTGGCGAAGAAACGGTCGGGGTGCTTCAAATCGGGCTTGCCGGCGTGCGCCGCGGAAAGCGCGGTCATCTGATGCACGATCGCGTCCGGCCTGGCCGCAGCCACCGCCTCACCGACCGACACCGCATCCAGCCCGTCCATCACGACGCCGTCCGCGCCCAGCTGCTCCAGCAAGCCCAGCTTGGCCCGGCCCGTCGCCGTAGCCGTCACCTGGTGGCCCCGGGCCACGAGCTGCGGCACCAGCCGTCGCCCCAAGGCCCCGCTCCCGCCTGCCACGAATACCCGCACAACCATCACCCTCCTGACTCCAGAATTGACTCCCAACCCCGAGACGAGACAGCCCCGGCCGTCTGTGACATGCGAAGTGGCAATCTTCACGACATTCGCCGTTTCGTTCTGCACGATGGCTACCGCCTCCCGCTGGGTGAGCCGGCCGCCGACGGAGAACACCTGATCGAACCGGCCCGCAGCCAGCTGCTGGCGGACCTGGGCCACCAGATCGGCCTCCACCCGCCGCAGATGCGGCCACGCCCGCTGGCCGACCCGCCGCGCAGGCCCTCGGCCGCTCCTTCCAGCCGCGCCGCCCGCTCCGGGTCGCCCTCGGCGAACGCCAGCCAGGCAGACCCGGACAGGCACAAGGTCACGACCGCTGTGCTGCGGTCCGCCAGGCTGCAACCAGCTATCCCCGCCAGCAAGTCCGGGCGGTCACGAGATGGTGAGGACCGGGTAGGGCGACTCGTGCAGCAGCCGGACCGGAACCGAGCCGATGACGCGGTGCGGGACGTGGTGGGAGCGGCCGGTCACGATGATGGGGGTGCTCGCGGACCCGGCGGCGGCGTAAATGTCGGCGGCGTGCAGAACCGCGTCTGCGGCCGATTCCTGGCGGCGCTCGAACGTGTACGGCACGGCTGCCGCGGCGGCGATCTGCTTGGCGGCCTCGGCTGCGGCGGCGGCCTTAGCATCGCGGTCCTGGTCCATCTCGGTGCGGCCGAATCCGGACAGGTCGCTGTCGATGAGCGCGTGGTCGGCGTAGATGACGTGCAGGGTGCCGGGGCGCGTCCGCACCAGGTCCGCGGCCCAGATCAGCGCCCGCCGGGCCGGCTCGGAGTCATCGAAGCCGACGACCAGGGTGACGGGCTGGTCCGCACCGGGACCCGGGCTGGCGGCGACGGGAGCGTGGCCTGGCCCGGCAGATACCGGTTCGGCCAGGACAGGCGGCACGGCGGGCTCGGTCAGGACGGGCGGCACGGCGGGCTCGGTCAGGACGGGCGGCACGACGGGCTCGGTCAGCGCGGGGGCCGGGCGCCGGAGCGCGGTGACCCCGATCAGGCCGGCCAGGCCGGCCAGTGCCCAGGCGGCCAGGGTCCACAGGGACGGGGTGGTGGCGTGACCGCCGAAGTAGACGACGTTGCGGATGGTGCTGGCCGCGACCCCGAGCGGCAGGGCAGGGCTGAAGACGCGCAGGAAGCCGGGGGTGAAGCTGGCCAGGTTGGCCGGCCCGCCGCTGACCGGGATGCCGGCCACGATGAACACCAAGACGGCCAGCGCGACCAGCGGCGGCCGGATCCGCGCCAGCACGGCCGTGGGAGCCGCCACGGCCAGCGAGAACAGCGCGATAATGCCGGCCATCGCCGGGTAGTGGCCCAGCCCGGCGATGCCATCCAAGATCGCCGCGGCGACCAGCCCGCTGGCGACGGCCGCGACCGCCGGCGCGGCGACGGCCCAGGCGCGCGGGGCGCGGCGGAGCGCCAGTGCTGAGGCCGAGCCCGCGGCCAGGCTGGGGATCAGCACGGCCAGGACGACGAACCAGGACGACAGCGCCTGGGAGTCATTGGCCCGCGCCAGGACCACGTCCGACACGGCGAGCTGATGCCCGGACCGTGCCGCCACGGCCGTGAACGCCCCGATCAGGGCCTGCTCCGGGCCGGTGCCCCCGGCCTGCGTGACCAGCAGCCGCAGGCCCTCGGCGGAAACGACCAGCGCGCCATCGACCTCCCGCTGCGCGATCCCAGTCGTCGCGCTGGCGCCGCTGGGGTAGCTACGGAACCGGAAAGCCCCCGGGACGGCGCCGTCCAGGGCGTGCTCGACCTGGCGGGTTACCGCAGCCGAACCGACGATGCCGACCGGAAGGTCATGCGGCGTCGGCTTATGGAAAGCGCTGAGGGTCAGCGCGACGAAGATCGCGACGAAGACCGCGCTGGCCACGACAAAGCCCGCGAGCGCCCGGTACCGGGCCGGATACCTGCGGCCGTCACCTGCATGCCTCGCCGCCACGTGCGTCCTCCTTTGACATGCCAGCGGGTGTCGGCACAAGGCCGCATCGCACCCGGCCAGGCGACGCTGACCGCTCGCCGCCCGCCTAGGTCCCGGCGTCACCTGTTGGGTGGTCTCCGGCGGTCGATGTTGTCGATTGCCCTGCGGCCGCAGGGGTGTATCGCTCGCCGTCCGGGATTTGCTCCGCTAGCGGGGCCCGCCAGGCAGCCGCCGGGAAGGGGTCGGCGAAGTACTGGATTTCGTGCGTAACCTGATTCCCGGCGAACTCCATCAGGCTCACCGAGTAGCTGGGCGCGCCGTCATAGGTGATCACGACCTCGCTCACCCAAAGGTCGCCGCCGCCCCGGATCCGCAGGATGATGAAGTGGCGTTCGGCCGGGTGCCCGCCACGTTGCGCCTTGATCTTCGACCGGCCCCGGAAGCGCTCTCCGGACTGCGGGTAGTCCAGGATCCCGTCGACAGCGTAGATCGCGTGCTCAGTGTCGCTGTCTCCGCTCTCGGAGGCCGTCCAGTGCTGCTCTATCAGGGCGCGGGTCCTGGCGTCACGATCCGTTGTTGTGTTCATCTAGGCCTCATCAGTAGCCGCAATCGTAGTGCGTCGGCCCTCATCCTCGCCGCTGAGGACGGCCGGTCGCCCCCGTGGATACCCGGGCCGTTGCCCTGGTCCCGTCAGCCCGGCGGCGAGCCAAGGCCAGGGTACCGGCCAGGGCCCTCGAGGGCGCGAGCGGCTACGGCTTTCTGGCGATGCCGCAGTAGCAGCTCAGGCCGGAGTCGGCTATGGAGGCCGGGCCGAATTCCCACCACTGGTCGAGCGGCATCAGGCCCGGGCCGGTCATCTCCATGCCATCGAAGAACCGGGCCACCGTGGCCCGGTCCCGAGGCGTGATCGTCAGCGATGAGGTGGCGTTGTAGCTTTCGGCCATCGCCGCGGCGGTACTGGCCTGGATGTCGCTGGCGGCATGCGCGATGACTAGGTAGCTGCCGGGGGCCAGGTCGGCCATCATCCGGGCCATCATCCGGTGCGGGTCCTCCGCGTCGAGAATGAAATGCAGCACCGCGATCAGCAGGACGGCGACCGGGCGGCTGAAGTCCAGGGTCCGCTGTGCGCCGGCCGAGATCGTCGGCCAGTCCCGCAGGTCGGCCTGGATATAGTCGGTCTTTCCCGCCGCGCTGCTGGTGAGCAGGGCCTGGGCATGGCTGATCACCACCGGATCGTGATCCACGTAGACGATCCGTGACTCGGGCGCGGCTCGCTGCGCCACGTCGTGCGTGTTCTCGGCGGTGGGCAGCCCGGTTCCGATGTCCAGGAACTGGCGGACGCCCGCGGCCGTCAGCTCGTCCACCGAGGTGATCAGGAAGCGCCGCAGCATCCGGGCGACGACCGGCAGCGCGGGCATCGCCTCCAGCACGTGATCCCCGGCCTCACGGTCAGCGCGGAAGTTGTCCTTGCCGCCGATCCAGTAGTTCCACATGCGGGCCGCGTTCGCCACGCCGGTATCAAAGCCGGGAAGCTTGCCGTTGCCCTTCGTGGCCCCCAGTGAGTCCTGCGTCACGGCACCTTCCTTCAGCGCTACACCGCAGGCGCTGGATATTTCCGGATGTTTCCGGCAATAGCTTAGCTTGCTCCCTAGTGGTCACAGCGGTTCGCGTCACTGAGCCTCGGCGCCGTTCGGTCGGCCGCCTGTTTCGGTGGAATCGATCGACCGGGGCTGGGTGTTCTGGCCCTGTGAGGCTGCGGGCGCAACCGAGTCCGTGGTCCCGACGATGAGGAGCATTCATGAGCACGGCGTACGACTTTGCGGGGACCGCTGCGGACGGCACGCAGGTTCCGCTGCAGAACTATGAGGGCAAGGTGCTGCTTATCGTGAACGTGGCGAGCAAATGCGGGCTGACGCCGCAGTACGAAGGCCTGGAGTCGCTGTACCGCGATGATAAGGAGCGCGGTCTGGAGATCCTCGGATTTCCCTGCAACCAGTTCAAGGGACAAGAACCAGGGAGCGACGAGGAGATCCAGGACTTCTGCAAGTCCAGCTACGACGTGACCTTCCCGGTATTCGCCAAGATCGAGGTCAACGGCCCGGACGCCGACCCGCTTTACCAGTACCTGCGGGCCCAGGCCCCCGGTGACTTCGGCCCGCAGTACGGCGGCTTCTACGAAGCTATCTCGAAGATCCGGCCGGGCTCAGATGGCACCGACGAGGTCAAGTGGAACTTCACCAAGTTCCTGATCGGCCGGGACGGCAAGGTCATCAAGCGCTACGAGCCGCCCGTGCTGCCTGCCGATATCAAGGCAGATCTGGAGAACTACCTCTAGTGCCGGGCTGGGCCGCTGCCTTCGGGGTAAGGAGTCATTGATGCGTGTCCCGTTGTCGGTTCTCGACCTGGCGCCGATCGCGCGGGGTCAGAGCGCTACTGAGAGTTTCGCGAACAGCGTGGCGCTGGCCCGGCGGGCGGAGGAGCTGGGATACCTGCGGGTCTGGTACGCCGAGCACCACAACATGGCCAGCATCGCCTCCTCCGCCACCAGTGTGCTGATCGCGCACGTCGGCGCGCAGACCCGGTCGATAAGGCTCGGCGCGGGCGGGGTGATGCTGCCTAACCACGCGCCACTGCTGATCGCGGAGCAGTTCGGCACCCTGGCCGCCATGTACCCAGGACGGATCGACCTCGGCCTAGGGCGGGCGCCGGGCTCGGATCAGAACACGATGTACGCGCTGCGCCGCGACCCGCGCTCCGCCGACACCTTCCCGCAGGACGTGGTGGAGCTGCAGGGCTATCTCACCGGCCATACCCGGGTGCCGGGGGTGGACGCGGTCCCCGGCAAGGGCTCGAACGTCCCGCTGTACATCCTGGGCTCGTCGTTGTTCGGGGCGGGGCTGGCCGCCGCCCTCGGCCTGCCCTACGCCTTCGCCTCGCACTTCGCGCCGGCCGAGCTCGAAGACGCCCTGGCCCTCTACCGGCGTGAGTTCCGGCCGTCTGAGCAGCTGGAACGGCCGTACGCGATCGCGGGAGTCAACGTGATCGCCGCCGACACCGACAGCGCCGCCCGGGAGCAGCTCCAGGGCATCCGGCGGGTGCGGGCCATCAGCTTGTACGGGCGCGGGCGCCCGGGCCAGGACACGGCGAACCTGACCGACGAACAGGCCGACCAGCTGCTGGCCGCTGGCGTCGGCGCCCAGGTGGACCAGATGCTCACGTACGCGGCGGTCGGCACCGCGCCCCAGGTGAGCGACTACCTCGACGGCTTCGTCCGCCGTACCGAGGCCGACGAGGTGATCGTCGTCCACCAGGCGCCGACCATCGAGGGCCGGCTGCGGTCGGTCACGCTGCTGGCCGAAGCCATGCAGGCCGTCCCCGCCTGACCCGGAGAGCGTGGACTAAGGAGAGCGTGGACTAAGTCGCCGGGCCGGAGATCTCCTGGAGCAGCCGGAGCACGAGGGCCAGCGGCGGCCAGGCGGAGCGGCCCCGGCGGGTCACGGCGAAGGGCCGCTGCGTCACCTCCGGCTGGCCGAGCGGCCGCAGCGCCACGCCGCGGCGGACCGGGCGCCCCGCGGGCAGTAGCCCGACGCCCAGGCCGGCCAGGATCATGTCCTGCACCAGTTCGAGGCTGTCGACCCGGTGCATGATCCGCGGCTGGAAGCCGGCCAGCGAGGCCACGGTGCGGACCACCTCCTCGTCGCCGCTGTTCCGTGAGTTGACGATCCAGTCGCGATCGGAGAACCGGCGGAAGACCTCGAGCGCGGTCCCGGCCACCCGGCCCTGGGCGGCCGGCGTGCCCAGGCTCCACTGCCTGCGACCCAGCGGCTGGGTGGCCAGGCTGCGGTCGAACCGGGCTGGGGCCAGGTTGTAGTCGTAGGTCAGGGCCAGGTCGACCGCGTCGTCGGCGAGCAGGCCGAGCGACTCATCGGGTTCTTGCTCGCGGATGGCCAGCACCACGGCGGGATGCCGCTGCGCCAGGGTCCGGACGACGGGCAGCACGGATTCGCGCACGGCCGTGGCGAACGCCGCCACCCGCACCGTCCCGGCCGGCGCCGCCGCCGGGTCCAGGTCCAGCCGGGCGGCCTCGAGGGCGGCCAGGATCGTGACGGCGTGACCCGCCAGCCGCTGCCCGGCCGGGGTGAGCCGCACCCGCCGCCCGTGCGGCTCGATCAGCGGGGTGCCCGCCTCCCGGGCCAGCGCCGCAATCTGCTGCGAGACGGTGGAGGTGGTGACGTGCATGCTCTCGCCGACCTCCCGCATGGAGCCGAGGCGGGAAAGTTCAAGCAGCAGTTCGAGACGGCGCGGGTCCACACCACTGATCATTCAGGATCAGTGAACGGTACGTCCATTAAATTCGTGTGGACGGAACGATCCTGGTGACGTGTACTAGCGAACATGGTCAGCATCCCGGCGTCGCGCACCTCGGCCCGTTCCGGCACCTTGATGGCGCTGGGCTCGATGAGCTGCATCCAGCTCGGCCTGGCGCTGTCCGTCCGCCTCTTCGCCGAGATCGGCCCGCTGGGCACCGTCTGGCTCCGGCTGGCCTGGGGCGCCGTGATCCTGCTGGCCGTCGCCCGGCCCAGGCCCTGGCGGTTCCGCCGCCGGGTGCTGCTGGCCACGGTCGCCCTGGGTATCGTGACCGCCGGGGTGACCATGCTGTTCATAGCGGCCGTGGCCCGGATGCCACTCGGCACGGCCAGCGCCCTTGAGTTCCTCGGCCCCCTCGGCGTGGCCGTCGTCCGCGGCGGCGGCCGCCGCTCGCTGCTGTGGCCGGGCCTCGCCGCGGCCGGGGTGGTGCTGCTGACCCACCCGTGGCAGGGCCTCGCCAGCCCGGTGGGCCTCGCCTGCGCGCTGGGCGCGGCGATCTGCTGGGCCGGCTACATCATCCTCACCCAGGCGGTCGGGGACGAGGTGGCGGGCCTGCAAGGCCTGGCCACCTCCATCACGGTGGCGGCGCTGGTGGCGAGCTTGGTGTCCGGGCCGGCCGTGATCGGTGCCGCGACACCGCGTCTGCTCCTGGCGGGCTTCGGGTTGGCCATGCTGCTGCTAGTCGTCCCGTTCAGCTTGGAAATGTACGCCCTGCGCCGGCTGACGACGTCGGCCTTTGGCACCCTGATGTGCCTGGAGCCGGCCCTCGCCGTAGTCGCCGGGTTCGCGCTGCTCCGCCAGGTGCCCGCAGCCTGGTCGCTGGCCGGCGTCGCCTTCGTCATCGCGGCCGGCCTTGGCGCCCAGCGGTCCGGCGCGCGCACCGTGCCCCGAGCGGCGGCGACAAGGGCTGATGGCGACCTTGCCCCCGACGCACCCGCCGGACTGCTGACCCGGCAGACTTAAGCCATGGCCACGCAGACCCTGGGGGGCGCCTGCCCGTTCACCGTTGACCGGCCGGTCATGCGGCAGCGGTGGGAACGGCTGACGTTCCTGCACTGGCCGTTCCAGGCCGCCGACGTGCAGCGACTGCTGCCCGACGGCCTCCAGATCGAGACGTACGACGGTGCGGCGTGGGTTGGCCTGGTGCCGTTCTACATGCGGGTGGCCACGCCAGGCGGCCGGCGGGTGCCCTGGGTATCCAACTTCTGCGAAACGAACGTGCGCACCTACGTCTGCGACCGCGCGGGGCGGTCCGGCATCTGGTTCTTCTCCCTCGACGCGTCCCGCCTAGGCGTCGTCGTCACCGCGCGAGTCACGCCCTACCGCCTGCCTTACTTCTGGTCGTCGATGCGGCTGGGCGAACGCGGCAACCAGATCACCTACCTGTCCCGCCGCTGGGCCGGCCCGCGCCCGGCCACCAGCCGGCTCCGTATCGGCATCGGCGCGCCGATCGCCCCCGCCGACGTCACCGCACTCGAGCACTTCCTGACCGCCCGCTGGATGCTGTTCAACGTCACCGGCGGCCGCCCGGTCTCCGCCCGCGCCTGCCACCAGCCCTGGCCGCTGCACCGCGCTCAAGCCCTGGTCCTGGAGGACCACCTGCTCACCGCGGCCGGCCTGCCCGCCCCCGAAGGCGAGCCGCTGGCGCACTACTCGCCCGGCGTAGACGTCGCCATTGGCCGCCCCGAACCCTAGCCGGGCCGCAGCAGGCTGCGTTCCAGTACCACCGGTACGAACAGCTCGCGGTAGCCGTGCTCGTCGAACAGCACGGTGACCTGGTCGCCGTCGTACCGTTGCACCGTGCCCTGGCCCCAGCGCTCGCTCACGACGCGGGCGCCCACCGCGAATGGGACCTCAGCGGGCAGGGTTTCGGCGGGCAGGGTTTCGGCGGGCCCGAGATCGTTGTCGCAGTTCGCGCAGGGGCCGCGGTAGTCCTGCCCGAAGTAGGTCAGCAGGAAGGAACGACGGCAGCCGGTGTGCTCGGCGTAGCGCCGCATCATCGTCAGGCGCGTGCGCTCCACCTCGTCCTCGCGTTCCGTCTCCGTCTCCGAGGCCTGCACCGCTGCCGCGACGGTCATCGTTCCGGTCCAGCGGATGTCGCCGTCCGGCTGCCAGGCCGCCGCGCCGAGATCGGCCAGCCGGGTCAGCGCGGCCGTCTGCTGCCGCCCGCCGGGCCCGGTCCGCTGCCCGGCCTGACCCTCCTGCCCGGCCTGACCCTCCTGCCCGGCCGCGAGCGCCGCCGCGGCCTGCGCGACGGCCGCGCCGGAGACCCCTCTCGCGCTCAGGTAGCGCGCCAGCTCGAAATCGTCATAGCGGTACACCAGCCGCACGTGCGATGGCTGGCCGTCCCGGCCGGCCCGCCCCATCTCCTGGTAGTACGCATCCATCGACGGCGGCGGGTCGGCGTGCACCACCCAGCGGACGTCCGGCTTGTCGATCCCCATGCCGAACGCGACCGTGGCCGCGATGATGCGGGCCGAGCCGTCCATGAACGCTGTCATCGCCTGGTGCCGCTCGCGCCCGGACAGCCCGGCGTGATACAGGGTCACCCGCTCCCCGGCCGAGGAGAGCGCATCGTGGGCCCCCTGCGCGCTGGCGTGCGTCGCCGCGTAGACGATCCCCGGGCCGGCGAACTCCCGCGCCGCCCGGACCAGCTCGCGCTCCTTGTCCGGAACGGTGCTCACGCGTTGCACCGACAGATGCAGGTGCGGCCGGTCGAAGTCGCCGATCACCACCACCGGATCACGCAGGCCGAGCCGCCGGACGATCTCCTGCCGCACCGGCGGCGCGGCGGTCGCGGTCAGCGCCAGGCGGACCGGCGCGCCGAGCGCTTCGGCCTGGGCGCCGAGCAGCAGGTAATCGGGCCGGAAGTCGTGGCCCCACTGGCTGATCAGGTGCGCTTCATCCACCGCGAACAGCCCAGGCCTGGCCCGCCGCAGCGTGTCGCGGGTCTGCGTGTTGGCCAGCTGCTCGGGCGCGAGGAACACGAACGTGTCAGAATCGCACGAGGCCAGCAGCGCCGCCGCCCGCTTACCGGCCGCCTGCTGCGAGTTCACCACGACCGCCCGCAGCCCGGCCGCCCGCAGGTGGGACAGCTGATCATCCTGCAGCGCGATCAGCGGCGAGACGACGACGGTCGGCCCCGCCCGCAGCATCCCGGCCAGCTCGTAGATCGCCGACTTGCCGCCGCCGGTCGGCAGCACGGCCAGCACGTCACGGCCGCCGGCCAGCGCCTCCACCGCGCTCAGCTGCCCGGGGCGAAGCTGCCCGAAGCCCAGACGATCCCGCGCCAGCTCCTCGATCACGGTTAGCCCAGACCGTCATTCACACCGACCAGCCTACGGTTCGAAGCCCGGCCTCGGACGGTCGGCCCCGTTACTCAAGGGGCAGGCTCATCGGCCTGTGCTGTGTCCGTGCCGATCTCAGCGGTATCGAGGCTGACTAGGAGCAGATCGGTCTTGGCGAAGTCGTCTCCTATGCACAGCAGTGGCTCGCCCAGGGAGGACGCGACCGCGTATGCGCAGCAGTCGCCGAAGTTCAGCGCGGCGGGATGCCTGCCCTTGCCGAATCGGGAGTAGGCGTCAAGTGCCACGTTCGCGTGCGCGTCGTCGAAGGCCACGGTTTGGATGGAGTTCTCCTGCAGGAACCGGGCCAGGACCGTCTTCCCCCGAGGTCCGAACCGCGCTGTCAGTACGATTCCGCTCTCCAGCTGGGTCGGTGCGCCGATCCGAGTACTCGGTGAGGCGGCGAGTTCGTGGACGATGCGCTCGTAGCCGGGTTCTTTGCCGATGACGGCCAGGATCGCGGAGGAATCGATGATCATGCGCCGTCCTGGCCGAAGCCGAGGATCTCCTCGCGTTCCGCTTTGGACGCCGGCTTGCCAAGCTGGTCCGGCGGGATCAGCGGCCAGATCTCCTCCTCGAGGAACCGGGTGAGGTGTTCCTCCCGCTGCGTCACGGACGGAGCGGACTTCGCCTGGAGGACCTGGCGCAAGGCGTAGCGGATGGCCCCGGTCTTTGTCTTGCCCGTCAATGCGGCGACCTCGGCCGCGAGGCGTTCCGTCTCGGGATCCTTGATGTTAAGCGCCATAGAGGAATGGTACCTCTGATGGTAGAAAGGTACCAGTCTGTTGGCCGCCGTAAATACGTCTTCTGGAAGGTAACGGAAGTGTGATGACGGCCTGCACCGGCAGGTGGTCACTGGGGTACCGGCCCTGATCGCAGTAGACGTTGATGACGGCGCAGGAGGTGATGACGTCGGGTGCGGTAAGGATCCAGTCGATACGCGCGCCGCCTAGGACCGGGTGCCGATGAGGTGCGGGGACTCGCGGCGCAGGCGCCACGTTGATGCCGCCGTTCAGGCGATGCGGCCAGCGTAGCGGCGGCGGAAGCCGTCGCCGGTGCTGGTGCTGATCACCACGTCGTAGTAGCCGTACTGATTGGTCGGCCAGCTGATGGTCTTGGGGCTGCCGAGCTTCACGGTGACCGTCTGGGTGCGGCCCTGGTAGTCGTTCGGGGTCAGGGTGTAGCGGATCTGCTCCTGGCCCTCGTTGGCCAGCGTGAGCTCGACCGTCGGGGCCGGGCCGGACTGCAGGGAGGCGGTGATGACCGGGACCGGGCCGGCGTTCAGGCCGGCCGCCACCACCTCGCCGGCGAAGCTGGTCAGGAACCCGTCAGGGCCGTAGACCGAGAAGGCGTATTTCCCGCCGGTCAGCGTCGCGTCCCAGACGTAGGAGCGCGGCGCGGACTGCAGCACCGTGAACGGGGCGGGAGTGAAGGGCAGGTAATCGTCGGGGTAGACGGCGAGGGAGACGCCGACCGTGCCCGTATTGGTGAGGGAGGCGGTGACCTGGCCGGTCGTCCGGTCCACGGTCACGTCGGCCTGGGGCTGCTGGCTGGCCGGGCGGTGCGGCCGGGTGCCGGACTCCTGGGACGGCATCTTCTGGTCTCCCTCGGCCGGAGGTGTCGTCGACCCGCCGGTGAGCTGGGTCAGCGTCCAGGTCTGGTCCAGGGTTGGGATGTTGCGCGGGATGGAGAAGTCCGGGTTTCCGAAGTCGAACGCGGCGGTCAGGTCACCGGTCACCGACGCCCGCCACGGGGTGACGTTGGCCGGCTTCACCCCGGTCCAGGTGGCCAGGAACTGGAGCATCGAAGTGTGGTCGTAGACGTTGGAGTCCACGTAGCCGCCCCGGGTCCACGGCGAGCAGATGAGCATCGGGACCCGGGTCCCGGGACCGATCGGCAACCCCGCGATGTACTCGTCGGTGACGGTCGCCTCGGGGTGGGGCGGGAGCTGGTGGTCGAAGAACCCGTCGTGCTCGTCGTAGGTGATGAACAGCGCCGTGCTCTGCCAGAGATCGGGGTTCGCCAGCAGCGTCTGGAGCACGGTGTTCACATAGTGGGCGCCGTAGTCGGGGGTGTAGGAGGGGTGCTCGCAGTAGCCGGCCGGGGCGACGATCCACGACACCTGGGGGAGGCTGTTGTTCTTGACGTCCTTGATGAACGAGGACAGCACGTACGCGGCGTGGGTCTTGCCCAGCGGCGGCGCCCCCGCGTCGGTCTGCCAGGGCGTGACCGCCCCGCGGACCGCGAGCGCGCCGGTCCCGCCGTTGCGGCTGTTGGTGGTGTTGTACTGCTGGTAGAACCAGAGCGGGTTGTCGCCGTAGTCGCCCAGGAAGTAATCCGGGTAGGTGCCGCTGTCGCCAACCTGGTCGTTGGCGTAAACCCGCCAGTTGACCCCCGCGGCCTGCAGCAGCTCCGGGTAGGTTGTGACCTCGGGCGTCCCGGCGTCGGGACCGAAGTCGACCTCGTAGTCGTTCGGGTTACTGGTCCAGCCCGACGACGTCCCGGTCCAGAAGTACATCCGGTTGGGGCTGGTGGGCGCCATGATCGCCTGGTGGTAGCCGTCGCAGATGGTGAAGGCGTCGGCGACCGCGTACTGGAACGGGATCTCGTTCCGGGTGAAGTAGCCCATCGTCTCTTCGGTCTTGGCCGGAACCCACTGGTTCCACGCCCCGCCGTTCCAGGCTTGGTGGTCGCCTGCCCACGAGTGGTCGAGGTCACCGTCGACCTGATCAGTGAGGTTATACGGGAGCAGGTAGCCGAGGTCGGTGCGAGCCGTGTCGGGCTGCTGCCAGATCTTGTTCCCGTTCTGGTAGGTGAGGATCTGCTTGTCGCCGAAGCCGCGGACTCCGCGGAGCGTCCCGAAGTAGTGGTCGAAGGACCGGTTCTCCTGCATGAGGATCACCACGTGCTTCACATCGGCGATGGACCCGGTCAAGCCCTTGGGTAGCGCCTTGGCCGCCGACGCCGAGCGGCCGGCCGCACTGGCGGCTGCCGGGCCGCCGGTAACGCCGACAGCCGCGGCCGCCGCGGCGCCGAGCCCTGTGTATTGCAGGAACCGGCGTCGGCTGACCCGTCGGTCAGGCTGCTGCGATGATCCGGCTGCGCCGTGCGCACGCTCACCTGGGTTATCCGAGTTGGCCATTGCAGTTTCCGTCCTCTCGGTTCAGGCTGTGGCCCCACAGGTGGGCACTGGGCGAATTTGTTGGCACGAGTCACGCAGTGCTCAGTGTGGGCGCCGCAGGCCGCTTCGGGGTGAACGCGCCGTGTCAATCTCCGGACGGGAGGTCAACACTCGGCGGCCGGCATATCCTCTGGGTCGTCGCCGGGGTCCTGCTGGTAGTCATGGTGCCGCTCGTCTTCCGCGTGCCCGAGCACAAGGGCAGCTGGTAAAGGGAGCAACAATTTCGCTCGGCCTATGGGTATAGGGGCTCGCGTTCCTTGGGGCCGCGGCGCCAGCGGTTCGGGTCCGGGTTCCAGTTCCGCCAGCTTCCGTCTGGGCCGAGTAGGTCCCACCCCCAGTGGGCCTCAGGTTCGAATCCGTACTGGGATTGGATCGCGACGCGGCCTGGCCCGGTCAGCCGGATCATCGGGATGAGCTGCCAGTGTGCCCGGGGCGACGCCGGGCGCTCCATGTGGATGTTCATGCCCACCGATCTGTCCTTGTAGACCAGGGCCCGCGGGACGACGTAGATCCGCTCGTCGTCGCCCAGGTCCCGGATGAAGGTGTTCCCGCGGGCGTGCAGGAGCAGCAGACCCCGCTGCTGTGCGATGAACCGGTCCGTGTACCGCCCGCGCGGGAAGTGGAACTCCCGCTGGTTCTTTGGGCCGATGGCCCACCAGGCGACGGTGTTGACCCAGTCGTAGGAAACCGTCGCGGTCGCCACGAGGAAGTGGTGTTCGGTGACGTCGATGCTCTGGCCCGCCTCAAGCGGCACGGCGATGAGCTCGCCCGGGTCGTCGTCGGAGAAGGCGATGCGTCCCGGGCCCGTCGCCTGCATCATCACCAGCGGCATCCCGGCCTTGCGCCGGTCCCAGCCCTTCTCCATCGGCCGCGCGGCAAGCTGCGTCGTAGGGTCGGACCACAGCAGGACGTGATGGGAGAAGAAGACCTGGTCACCCGGAGCGAGATTCATCTCGGCCACTGGCACGTAGCTGCCGGTGATCTGACACCGGGACCGGCCCACCTGAATGCGAGCCAGATCGCGGATCGGCGGCTGCTCCACCCACCCTTCGGCATCGCGGATCTCGCGCAGGTCGACAGGCGCCCCGCAATTCGGGCAGGCCGGGCCGCTCGCATCGGAGCCCAGCCGGCAGTACCGGCAGACGTAGGGGGCACCTGTGCCGGTGTGCTCGCTCATCGCCGCGCTCCCATCTCAGATGACGTGCCGGTGGACGTACATCGACTGGATTCCGATACGTCCCGGGCCGGTCAGTTCCGCCCAGTTCGCATGCCGGAACCCCGCGCCGGCCTGCACCGGGACGGGGCTGATGGAGACCGGCGAGTCCTTATAGAGAAACCCGCCCGGCTCGACCAGTACCTTCTCGCCGACACCCAGCCGCCGCTGGAAAACGTTGCCGTACCCGTGCAGCAGCAAGAGCCCTTGCGTGTCGCCGGCCACGAACCGGTCCAGGTACATCCCGGGCCCGCCGTGCAGCATGCTGGCCAACTTGTCGATCTTGATGAAGTCGTAGCCCACGTTCTGCGACGCGGCCAGGAAAGCGTGGCCCCGGACATCGGTTTCGACCTCGGGATGGAGCGGGAGCACGACCACCTCTCCGGAAGCATCGCGCGTGACGGCGATGCGCCCGGGACCCCGTGCCTCGATCACCGCGTGCGGCATCCCGGCGATGGTCCGCTGGCCGGCTGATTTCAGGTTCTTCCCGGTAAGGGAGACCGTCCGCTCCTTCCATAGCAGCGTGTGCTGCTCGAAGAAGATGACCTGGCCCTCCGCGAGGGTGAACTCGGCCACCGGGACCACCTGGCCCGCGATCTGGCAGGTGATGTTCCCGACCTGGAACTCCGTCATCTCCTGCAGCCTGGGCGCCGCCCGCCACCCCGACTCCGACACCACATTCGCCACATCCAGCGGCGCTCCGCACGTCCCGCAGCTCACGCGATCTGGCCCATTCGGGTAATGGCACCACGAGCAGGCAATCCCCTCCACGGCGGCAGCTCCCTCCAGCCGGCGGGCTGAGCAGGCAGTAATGAGCCAGGCTCAGGGTCAGTCAGCCGGGATCGCGGTCACTGCGCGCCAGCCGATTCCTTCACCAGGATGGCGTTCCATCGCGTGCCGTCTCGTTCCACGCCCAGCACGCACAAGCCCAGAGGCGTGAACCACACTCCGTTCGGTTAAAGAACCTGGTCATCAGGCGGCCCGGCTCACCACGCGGTGGGCGGCGACCCGGACAGCGCGGATGAGCTACCTCCAGATCACCGGCGACACGACGGGATCCCAGGTACGCGCGCTCCTGCCCCTCAGCTGATCCAGGCCGCCCGGCCGGTCCCGGACGCGCTGGTCTTGCTGGAAAGCAGCGCTTCGATGGAGTCGGCGGCGAGGTCGGCCCCGTCGCGGGCGCCGAAGGCCCGCGACCGCCGCCGGGCCTCCGCGGCGAACCGGTCGGAGGCGAGGACCTCCTGTACGGCGGCCCGGATGCGGAGCTCGTCCGTGTCGGGCGGCAGAGCCAGGCCGGCCCCCCACTCCTCGATCAGCCGGATGTTGGGAGCCTGGTCCCCGCCCTTGGCCGGGATACCGACGACGGGGACCCCGTGCCGCAGGGCCCGCATCATCGTGCCGTGCCCGCCGTGCCCCACCACGACCGTGGCCCGCTCCAGGATCTGCTCGTGGTCCGCGAACGACGTGAGCCAGGCGTTGGCGGGCGCGGACAGCTCGGCCGGCTCCACGATCCCGCCCGTAGTGGCGACCACGTGCACCGGCAGCGGCGCCAGGGCGTCCAGCGCCCGCTGCAGCATGGCCGGGTCACGCTGCTCAGTTACCGTGCTGAAGCTGAGCAGCACGACCGGGACCGGATCGTCGTCCGCCCACGGCGGCGCCGCGGGTACGGCCCGGCGCTCGCTGGTGAGCACCGGAGCTCCGTGCACCACGTTGGACCAGTCCACGGTC
>Ga0302184_10001094_pt1 | contig 17622 bp, 15 predicted proteins | sample I_Palsa_N3_3_FD_200233 | JGI IMG/M metagenome (GOLD analysis project Ga0302184, IMG submission 200233) | Peat permafrost microbial communities from Stordalen Mire near Abisko, Sweden - I_Palsa_N3_3 | ecosystem: Environmental > Terrestrial > Soil > Palsa > Peat permafrost | place: Sweden...
CCCGCTCGGCTACCTGGAAAGCCTGCGCGCGCCCGGCGGCAGGATCCGCTACTCGCGCACCGGCACGCAGACGCCCGTGTGGGTGACCGCGCAGGCGCTGATCGCGCTGTCCGGCAAGACCTTCCCCGTCGGGCCCTGACGCGAGCGCACGGCCGCCTGTCCGCGTCGCTTCACCCTCGCTTTAGCGATCGTCATACCCTTGTACTGATGTACCAGCACGCATACACCGCCCGGGCCCTGCCACCCGCACATCTGCTCGGGCGCCGGCGCCGCCGCGGGCCGATGGCCGCGCTCGGCGTTGCCGCGCTGTGCCTGCTGGCGCTCGCCGTGACGTGGGTCGTGGCCGAGCTTGTGCCGGTGGTCCAGGTGAAGGACGCCGCGCTGCTCAATCACTTCGTGCTTCTCGGCCGCCCAGGCGTGGACTCGGTTGCAAATGGGCTGCTCGACCTGCTCGACCCGCTTCCGTTCGTCCTCTGGGGAGTCGTGCTTGTCGGAATAGCGCTCTGGCGCCGGCGACCGCGCGTGGCCGTGGCCATGGCGCTGGTTCTGTCGCTCGCGCCTCTCACCGCCGAGACGCTCAAGCCGCTGCTCGCCCATCCCCACGTGCAGATCGGCCTGGCCCACATCGACGCCGCCTCCTGGCCAAGCGGTCATGCGACCGCCGCGGCCGCGCTCGTGCTGTGCGCCGTGCTCGTCGTGCCGGCGCGCCTGCGCCCGCTCGTCACTGGCCTCGGCGTCGCGTTCGCGGCCGCAGTCGGCTGCTCGCTTTTGATCCTCGCCTGGCACATGCCAAGCGACGTTCTCGGCGGATACCTGGTGGCGTCGCTGTGGATGGCTCTGGCGGTCGCCGCCCTGCGCGCCACCGACCGCCGCCGTCCGGCCGCCCGCTCCTGACTCGAGTCTCAGCCGCTCTGCGCCGCCGAGTCGGCGCCGCCGTGCGCCCCCGGGTCCCACAGCGGCTCTGATCCCCGCTCTGCGCCGTCCCCGACGTTGACCGCGCGGCCGAGGATGAACAGCAGGTCAGACAGCCGGTTCAGGTAGCGCACCACCTCCGGGTTCCCGTCCTCGCCGACGGCGATCGTCCGTCGCTCGGCCCGCCGGCAGACCGTGCGGCAGACGTGCAGGTGCGCCGAGGCCGGGGTGCCGCCCGGGATCACGAACGAGCGCAGCGGCTCGAGCTCCGCATTGACCTCATCGCAGGCCTGCTCGAGCCACTCTGTGTAGGCCGGACCGATGCGCAGCCGCGCGTGCGCCGCGTCGCCGGCGGGCGCGGGGTCCTCAGCGGAAGCATGCGTGGGCACGGACAGGTCTGCTCCGACATCCAGCAGGTCGTTCTGCACGCGCCGCAGCCACTCGGCGAACTTCTCGGGCAGCCCGGGCTGCAGCAGGGCCACGCCGATCGTCGCGTTCAGCTCATCCACCGTGCCGTAGGCCTCCACCAGCGGATGCACCTTTGAGACGCGGCTCATGTCGCCAAGATGCGTCTCTCCGCCATCGCCGAGCTTTGTGTAGATGCGCGTCAGGTTTACCGTCATGGCCCATCGAGTCTTGCATACCCGCACCGCCGCTCATCCGTGCGATCGGATACGTTCTCGCACCTCATGCGCATAGGTGTACCGAAGGAGACCGCTGCGGGCGAGCACCGGGTGGCGCTCGTGCCCGAGGTCGTCGGCAAGCTGAAGGCCAAAGGCCTCGAGGTCGTCGTGCAGGAGGGCGCCGGCGCCGACGCGCTCCTGCCCGATGCCGCCTTCGTCGAGGCCGGCGCAGGCGTCACCGGCGACGCGAGCGAGATCTGGGGCTCTGACGTCGTCGTCACTATCGCCCCACCGGATCCCGAGCAGATCCGCGGCCTTGGCTCCGGGTCGATCCTGATCGGCTTCCTCGCGCCGCTGACCAGCCCGCAGACAACGCGCGCGCTGGTTGCGGCGAAGGCAACGGCGTTCGCGATGGAGGCCATCCCCCGCATCTCGCGCGCACAGGCGATGGACGCGCTGTCATCCCAGAGCAACATCGCCGGCTACAAGGCCGCGCTGCTCGGCGCGGAGGAGATGGGCCGCTTCTACCCGATGCTGATGACCGCCGCCGGCACGATCCCGCCGGCCAAGGTGCTCGTGCTCGGCGTCGGCGTGGCGGGCCTCCAGGCGATCGCGACGGCCAAACGCCTGGGCGCGCGCACCACCGGCTATGACGTGCGCCCCGAGGTGGCCGAGCAGGTTCAGTCGCTCGGCGCCCAGTGGCTCGACCTGGGCCTCGAGGCCAGCGGCGAGGGCGGGTATGCGCGGGAGCTGACCGAGGAGGAGCGCGCTTCACAGCAGCAGGCGCTGACCGACGCCATCAAGGGCTTCGACGTGGTCATCACCACGGCGCTCGTGCCCGGACGCCCGGCCCCCAGGCTCGTGACCGCCGAGGCAGTCGAAGGGATGAAGCCGGGATCCGTGATCGTCGACCTCGCCGGTGAGGCCGGCGGGAACTGCGAGCTCACCGTGCCCGGCGAGACGGTCGTTCGCCACGACGTGAAGATCGTCTCGCCGCTGAACCTGCCGGCGAGCATGGCCGAGCACTCATCGCAGCTGTTCGCGCGCAACGTGCTCGCGCTGCTCGAGCTGCTCGTCGGCGAGGATGGCGCCCTGCACCTCGATTTCGACGATGAGATCGTCAGCGGCGCCTGCATCGTGCGCGACGGCGAGATCGTCAATCCCGGGGCAAAAGCGGCGACGGAGGCCAGCCAATGATCCTTGCGAGCACCCTCACCACCAACCTGGCAATTCTCGTGCTGGCCGGCTTCATCGGCTTCGTCGTCATCTCCAAGGTGCCAAACACGCTGCACACGCCGCTGATGTCCGGCACCAATGCGATCCACGGCATCGTCATCCTCGGCGGCCTGTTGATCATCGGCCTGGCCGGCAACGACGCGTTCAACAAGGTGATCCTCGTGATCGCGATCGCCTTCGGCACGATCAACGTGATCGGCGGCTTCCTCGTCACCGACCGCATGCTCGAGATGTTCAAGTCGCGCCCCAAGCCCGCGCCCTCAGAGCAGAAGGACGGCTCCGGCGACGGCGGCTCTACTCCGGGTAAGGGGAAGGACTCGTGATCCAGCCGCCGCTGGCGACATCCTTCCTGCAGAGCTCGAACTTCCGCGACGTCCTCTACATCATCGCGTTCTCCCTCTTCATACAGGGCCTGCGCGGACTCTCCGGTCCAACCACTGCCGTGCGCGGCAACCGCATCGCCGCCGTCGGCATGGCGATCGCGGTTATCGCAACACTGCTCAATCCGCTCGAGGGCAACTGGGGGCTGATCGTGCTCGGCGTCGCCCTGGGTGCCGCCGTCGGCATACCGGCCGCGCGCCAGGTGAAGATGACGGCGATGCCGCAGATGGTCGCGCTGTTCAACGGCGTCGGCGGCGGCGCGGTGTTCCTGATCTCCTGGTCTGAGTTCCGGCTGACCGACGGCTATTCGTTCACACCCACGTACATCGCCATCTTCTCGCTGTTCGCGGCGATCGTGGGCTCGGTCTCCTTCTGGGGCTCCAACATCGCCTTCGGCAAGCTCCAGGAAATCATCCCCGGGCGGCCGATCAGCTTCGGCTCGGCGCAGCAGATCGTCAACCTCGTGCTGCTCGTGCTCGCCGTCGCGGGCGCCGTCGACATCATCCAGGGCAACCACTCCGAATTGGTGTTCATAGGCGTGCTCGTGTGCGCTGCGCTGCTCGGCAATGCCGTCGTGCTGCCGATCGGCGGCGCGGACATGCCCGTGGTCATCTCGCTGCTGAACGCATTCACCGGACTGTCCGCGGCAGCGACCGGTATCGCGCTGGACAACACCGCGCTGATCGTCGCGGGCATGATCGTCGGCGCCTCGGGCACGATCCTCACGAACCTCATGGCCACCGCGATGAACCGCTCGATCCCCGCGATCGTCGCGGGCGGCTTCGGCGGTACCGGCGCCGTCGAGGGCGCCTCAGGTGCCGGCGAGCATGCCGGCACGGTGCGCTCGACCACCGCCGCCGACGCGGCGATCCAGCTCGCCTATGCCAGCCGTGTGATGATCGTGCCCGGCTATGGCATGGCGGTCGCCCAGGCCCAGCACGCCGTGCGCGAGCTGACCAAGGAGCTCGAAAAACGCGGGGTCGAAGTGGCCTTCGCGATCCACCCGGTGGCCGGTCGCATGCCGGGCCACATGAACGTGCTGCTGGCCGAGGCCGACGTGCCCTACGACCAGCTCGAGGAGATGGAGGAGGCCAACGGCGAGTTCGGGCGCACGGACGTCTCGCTGGTGATCGGCGCCAACGACGTGACCAACCCGGCAGCGAAGAACACGCCCTCGTCGCCGATCTACGGCATGCCGATCCTCGAGGTCTCAGACAGCCACTCGGTGATCGTCATCAAGCGCTCGATGAACCCCGGCTTCGCGGGCATCGAAAACGAGCTCTACTACGAGCCGGAGACCACGATGCTGTTCGGGGACGCAAAGACGGCCGTCACAGAGATCACCTCCGAGCTCGCCAACATCTAAACCTGCGCCGCTCGGCGCAGTGCAAGACTGCTGTTCGTGATCGAGCGCAGTCAGGCCCTGGCGGCACTGTCGCAGGACGAGTTCGATGTCGTCGTCGTCGGCGGTGGCATCACCGGTGCGGGCGTGGCCCTCGACGCCGCCACGCGCGGCTACAGCGTGGCGCTGCTCGAGCGCGCCGACTTCGCCTCGGGAACCTCCAGCCGCTCGAGCAAGCTCGTCCACGGAGGTCTGCGCTACCTGCAGAACTTCGACCTCGGGCTCGTGCGCGAGGCGCTGCTCGAGCGCCAGCTGATGGTCATGCTCGCGCCGCACCTCGTGCGGCCGCTGCCGATGGTCGTGCCGGCGTTCGACGGCGCCCGACCCGACCGCCTGGTGGGGGTGGGGCTGAACCTCTACGACGTGATGGCCGTCGACCGCGACCGGCTGCGCTCCCGCCGTCCACGACGCTCGCGCTCCGGGCGCGCTGCGCCAGAGGACACGAGCAAGGACGGCGAGTCCTGGAGCCCGGAGCGCCACCGCGTGATCTCCGGGGAGGAGGTGCTCGAGCTGCTGCCCGCACTGGCCTCGCGCGATCCGACAAGCGGCTACCTGTTCTACGACTGCCAGACCGACGACGTGCGCCTTGTGCTCACCGTGCTGGGCGAGGCCGAGCGCTTCGGCGCGGTCTGCGCCAACCGCGTCGACGTCGTCGGCCTGCTCGAGCAGGACGGGCGCGCGCACGGGGTGAGGGCGGTGGACGGTGAGAGCGGTGAGCCGTTCGAGGTGCGCGCCGCCAACGTCGTCAACGCCACCGGCGTGTGGGCCGATGAGCTGCGTCCGCAGGAGCTGCACGACGAGGCCGAGCTGCCTCGCATCCGCCCCAGCCGCGGCACCCACATCACCCTCAGCCACGACGATCTGCCGCTGATCGGCGGCGCGATCGTGCCCGCCGGCTCCGGGCGCTCGATCTTCGCGCTGCCCTGGCTGGGACACACGCTCGTGGGCACAACCGACAACGACTACGAGGGGCCGCTCGACCACGTCAAGCCCTCGGCCGAGGATGTCGGCTACCTGCTGGATGCAGTCAACTCGTTCTTCGGGGCGTCGATCGGCCCGGAGCGGCTCACCGGCGCCTTCGCGGGCGTGCGCCCCCTGATCTCAACCGGCGACCCGAAGAAGTCGGTGGACATCTCGCGCAAGGCCGAGCTGTATGAGACCTCCTCCGGGATGATCACCATCACCGGCGGCAAGCTCACCACCTGGCGGCGCATGGCCAAGATGACCGTCGATCGCCTGGTCGAGCGCGACGCGCGCAACGCGCCCTGCCGCACCCAGGAGATACCCCTGGGGCAGGCCATCGATGTGCAGGAGCTGGCACGCGTGGAGGGTGTGCCCGACCAGTCCTATCAGGCGCTCGCCTCCCGCTATGGCTATGCGGCGCGCGAGGTGCTCGCGCTGGCGAGCGAGCGTGGAGAGCTCGCCCAGCCGATCGTCCCCGGCCTGCCGGACCTGCTGGCGGAGGTCGTGCTCGCGGCCCGCCGCGAGCAGGCCCGCAGCATCGGCGACGTGCTGCTGCGGCGCACGCGCCTGGGCCTGCTGGCCGCGCGGGAGCTCGTCGGCGAGGACAGCGCCCCCGTCGAGCGCGTCGGCGATCTGCTCGCTCGCGAGCTGAACTGGAGTCCCGAGCGGCGCACCCTCGAGCTGCGCCGCTTCGCCGAGGAGGCCGCCGCCGAGGGAATCGCTGTCGATCCCGCTCCCGCGCCGCGATGATCGCTCCCCCTTATCGCCTGCGTGCCTGCGATCGCGTACTCGAGCTGGGCCCGCGACCGCTGCTGATGGGCATCGTCAACGCCTCACCGGACTCCTTCAGCGACGGCGGCCGCCATCGCACGCTCGGCGAGCGGGTGCAGCTGGCGGCCGAGCTGCTCGCGGCGGGTGCCGACATCCTGGACATCGGGGGAGAGTCCGCGAGCACGGGACGTCCGCCCGCGGCGGTGGAGGAGGAGATCGAACGGGTAGTTCCGCTGATCGAGCGGGTCGCCTCAGAGCTCGGCGCGATCGTCTCGGTGGACACCTACAAGCCGGCCGTGGCCCGCGCCGCGATCGCCGCCGGCGCGAGCATCGTCAACGATGTCAGCGCCCTGCGCGACCCCGCCCTGGCAGCGCTCTGCGCGCAGACCGGCGCAGCGCTCGTCGTGATGCACACGCGCGCGGCGCCCCGGGAACGCATGCAGGACCCGGATCTCTACGGCGACATAGTCAGCGAGGTGGTCGTATTCCTGCGCGAGCGCACCGAGGTCGCGATCGCGGCCGGGATCTCGCCCGAGCAGCTGATCGTCGATCCCGGCCCCGATTTCGCAAAGACTCCCGCACAGACCATCAGGCTGCTCGCCGATGTGGGGCGACTGCACGAGCTGAAGCTGCCCTTGCTGATGGCGATCTCTCGCAAGGACTTCATCGGAGCGCTCACCGGCCGGCCTCCACGTGAGCGGCTCGCGGGCACGCTCGCGGCGCTCGCCCACGGCGTCGACGCCGGCGCTCACATCTTTCGCGTCCACGACGTGGCGGCCGCCTCGGACTTCCTCACCGTTCGCGCGGCGCTGGCGGGCACGCACGAGCCAGGCAGGGATCTCGCGCTCGGCGAGGAACTGCGCTACGAGCCGTCCGTCGCCGACTAGCCGCAAGCAGGCCTGAGGGTTTGCCGGCGCCGGCCGGCGCCGGAGCCCGCCGAACGGGTCGCTAGGCTGAAAGGCACATATGGGTGCCCGCTGCTGTCCAACGCAGCGGGACGCCAACCGCCCCACACAATCACGAAGGAGAAGTAACCAATATGGCCGTACTCGAGCGCTCTGAGCTTCAGGCAAGTTCCCTGGCCGACCTGCACGCGATCGCCGACCAGCTGGGCATTGACGGCTTCCGGCGTCTGCGCAAGGCCGATCTGATCGAAACGATCCTCGGCGGCGGAGCGCCGGGCGAGGATGGTCCCGGTGAGCCGACGGAGCAGTCGCAGGGCTCCTCCGAGGATTCCGAGAAGGCCGAGTCCGAGCGGCCGGAGGGCGGCCGGGCCAAACGCCGTCCCCGCCGCGGCTCCTCGGCGGCCCGCTCCCGACGTTCCGCCGCATCCTCCAGCGACGACGGCGACGCTGAGCAGGAGGAGCCCGCGGCGAGGCCCGCGCGCGGCTCGCGCGTGAAGGAGGCGCCCGCAGAGTCAAACGGCGCCGCAGCCGGAGGTCCCGGCGAGCTGGCCACCGGAGTCGTGGAGCTGCTCGGCAACGGCTCGGCCTTTCTGCGCGTGTCACCGCCCGAGGCTTCAGATGAGGATGTCTACATCTCCGCCGCCCAGGTCCGCCGCTGCGAGCTCGTCTCAGGCGACCGCGTGAGCGGGCCCGTGCGCGCGCCGCGGCGCTCCGAGCGCTACCCGTCGCTGGTGCGCATAGACACCATCAACGGCGCATCCGCCGACGCCGTCTCCGATGGTGTGCGATACGAGGACCTGCCCGTTGACTACCCGAGCGAACGGCTGGCGCTGGGCTCTCAGGATCCGACGCTCGAGGCGATCGAGTGGCTCACCCCGCTCGGCCGCGGATCGCGCGCGGTGATCGTGGGAGCTGCGCACGCAGGCAAGACCGAGACCCTGCGCCGCCTGCTGGACGCGCTCACCGGACAGGAGGATCTCGAGCTCACGGTGGTGCTGAGCGGGGCTAGGCCAGAGGAGATCGCGCTGTGGCAGGAGAGCCCCGTGCCCCCGGTCGCGGCGCTCAGCTTCGCCGCCTCCGCCGACGCGCAGGCCCAGGCCGTGGAACGTGCCGTCGAGAGCGCAAAGCGCGTGGCCGCTCGCGGCGGGCACGCCGTGGTGATGATCGACAGCCTCGACGGCCTCAACGCTCACGCCGCGCGCAAGGCGCTCGCGGCCGCCCGCAACCTCCGCGACGGAGGCTCGCTGACGGTGATCGCCACGGCCACCGGCCCGCTCGGCGGCGAGACGGCCGTGATCGCGCTCGACGGCACGCTCACCTCGACCGGCCGCCAGCCGATTCTCGACCTGCTTGCCAGCAGCACGCTGAGGCCTGAGCTGCTGGTGGGTGAGGATGGCGCCCGGGCGATCACCCAGGCCCGCGCGACCGCGATGGAGGCGGCGGGCTAGTCGCCCGCGTCAGGCTGCCTGGCCGCGGCCGGGTAGACGACGCGGTTCCAGGAGGGCTCGGGCGCCAGCTCGATCGGCTCGCAGCCACCGCTGGAGTTGGGATGCCGCGGCTGGACGTAGGCGAAGCCGCCGCTGGCTTCGTCGAAGACGACATCCAGCTCGCCCTCGTTCACGCGCTGGTCCAGCCACGCACCGCGGAACACCAGCCGGCGCAACCAGTGGACCAGCGAGCGCTCGGCCGGTCCCACGAGCTCCGACCAGCAGTCGTTGACATGCTCGCCCAGCGCCGAGGCAGGGTCTGAGATCTCGCCGTTCACGGCGAGATTCACCAGGTCTTCGAGCTCCTCCTCGCCGAGACGCCCGCCGACGAAGCCGAGCTTCAGCCCAGCCTGCTCGCAGCGCTCGGCGAAGTCGTACTCGTTGAAGGTGAAGCGCAGCTCGCCGTATTCGAGGACGAAGTCCTCTCCTGAATTGTAGTTTCCACGGCGCGGGCTGGTCATATCGGGGCCGGGAATCCATTTGGGAACCGGGTCGTCGTGATGATAAGTCCACTTCCTGCATTCCAACCTGTGGTGCACGGGATTTTGCACGCCATCGACGCGTGGGCTCCCTATACGCTCCTGCGTAATGGCACGTCTCTCAGAGCACGGACTGCGGCGCTCGGTCGGCGTCTCGGGCCTGTTCGCCACTGCCTACGGCAACGTCGGCTCCTCGATCTACTACGCGCTCGGGCTCGTCGCCGCGCATGCGCTCGGTCTCACACCGCTCGTATTCGTGTTCGCCGGCGGCCTGTTCGCGCTCACGGCCAAAACCTACGCTGAGGGCGCCGCGATGTTCCCGGAAGCCGGCGGCTCCTCCTCGTTCGCGCGTCACGCCTTCGACGATGTTGTCTCGTTCTTCGCCGGCTGGGCACTGAGCCTCGACTACATCCTCACGATCGCGATCTCCGCGTTCTTCGTGCCGCACTATCTGAGCGCGTTTCCGCACCTGCACTCGCTCAACCACAACCCCGACGACATCTTCGGTGGGCTGATCGTCGTCGCGCTGCTCGCCGCGCTGAACATCCGCGGCCTCGGCGAGTCGGCGAAGCTCAACTTCGTCCTTGCGATCCTCGACCTGAGCACCCAGATCCTGCTCGTCGGTGTCGGCGCCGTGCTGGTCCTGAACCCGTCGCTCTTGATCCACCAGGTGCATCTGGGCAGCGTGCCGACCTGGAAAGAACTGATCTTCGCGCTGTCGCTTGCGATGCTCGCCTACACCGGCATCGAGACCGTCGCCAACATGGCCGAGGAGGCGCGCGACCCCGGCAAGCAGGTCCCCAAGGCGGTCAACCTCGTGGTGCTCGCGGTGCTCGGCGTCTACGCCGGCATCTCGGTGATCGCACTCTCGGCGCTGCCGGTCATCCACCACGGCGTCGGCTATAGCCCGGAGCTGCAACAGAGCTTCAGCCAGCCGGGCTATGCGACTGGGCTGGGCGGCTTCTTCCAGAACGATCCGGTGCTGGGCATCATCTCGCGCCTCGGCCTGCACGGGACGGTGCTGAAGCTCGCCCAGTACTACGTCGGCATGCTGGCAGCGACGATCCTCTTCATCGCCACCAACGCCGGCATGATCGGGATCTCGCGGCTCTCATGGTCGCTGGCCGAGCACCGCCAGCTGCCGAGCCTGTTCTCCCAGCTTCACCCCAAGTTCCGCACGCCGTGGTTCACGCTCGTGTTCTTCTCCGCGCTCGCGGGCGTGCTGATCCTTTACGGCAACACCGAAGTGCTCGGCAACCTCTACTCGTTCGGCGCGATGCTGTCGTTCACGATCGCCCACGCCGCCGTTATCGCCCTGAGGGTCAAGGATCCCGACCGCGAGCGCCCCTACCGGATGCCATGGAACGTGCGCATCCGCGGCTCGGAAATCCCGATGACCGCGGTGATCGGCGGCATCGGAACCGGTCTTGCCTGGGTCGCGGTCGTCGTCCTGCACACCGAGGCCAGGTACGTCGGCATCCCCTGGATGATCTTCGGCATGGCCGGCTACTTCTACTACCGCCACAGCCAGGGCCTCGACCCGCGCAAGGACTACCGCATCGCGCGTCCCGAGCGTCCCGCCGACTTCGAGGAGCTCGAGTACAGGACCGCGCTGGTGCCGATCTTCGGCGACGACGTCTCAGCCTCGGCGCTCAGCGGCGCGGCCAAGCTGATCGGCGAGGAGGGCGTCGTGTATGCGATCTTCGTGCTGCCCGTCCCCAGCCAGCTGTCACTCGAGGCCGGGCTCGAGGAGGAGGAGGCCCAGGGGCGCTCGGTGCTCGAGAGCGCGCGCATCAAGGCGCGGCGTGCGGGCATCAAAATCCACACCGCGCTGATCCGCACGCGCAACCCCGGCTCGGCGCTCGTGGAGGAAGCAGAACGCGTGGGCTCGGACGTCATCTACTGGTCCACCATCCACGCTCCCGCGGGTGAGCAGCGAATCGGGCCGACCGCCGCCTACCTCTTGAGCAAGCGTCCCTGCCGGGTGATCATCGAGACGCAGAACCGCCCCGCCCGCTCGCGTGAGCCGGCGCCCGTCTGAACGCGCCGAGGCGCCGCGGCCGTCTATCCGTCCGCCAGCGCGGACGTCAGCGCCTCCGCCAGTTGGGGGTGGCGGAACTGATAACCGAGCACGAGCGGCTTGGCGGGAACGACGCGGGCGCCGGTCGTGACGATGTCCGCCATCTCGCCGTAGAGCAGGCGCAGCGCCGTGCCCGGCACGGGCACGAGCGAGGGCCTGCCGAGCGCGCCGCCGAGCGCTCGCGAGAAGTCGCGATTGGAGACCGGTTCCGGGGCCGTCGCGTTGATCGGCCCGCGCCAGCGCTCATCGTCGATCGCGGCGAGCATGATGCCGATCAGGTCGTCGCGATGGATCCACGACATGTACTGGCGGCCCCCGGCAACGGGGCCGCCCAGACCGAGCCGGAACGGCGGCAGCATCTTCGCCAGCGCCCCGCCGGCGCTGTCGAGGACGACGCCCGTGCGCACCTCAACGACTCGCATTCCGAGCTCTGAGGCCCGCTCGGCCTCGAGCTCCCAGTCGGCGCACACGCGTGCCAGGAAGTCTCTTCCGGCGGGCGCGTCCTCGTCGAGCGGTTCTTCGCCGCGCTGTCCGTAGTAGCCGATCGCCGAGGCGCTCACGAGCGTGCGCGGGCGCTCGCTCGGATCCACGCGGCCGGCCTCGCGCAGGCCCTCGAGCAGATGGCGGGTGCCCGTGACGCGGCTCTCGCGGATCGCCTCCCTCGCCTTCGCTGTCCAGCGCTGGGCGACGTTCTCCCCGGCGAGATGCACGACCGCATCGCGCCCGGCGAGCGCCTGCGCGGGCGCCGGTTCGCTCATCAGATCCCACTGCAGCGCCTGCACCTCGGCTGCGCCGGCGGCGCCGAAGGCGGCCTTGGCGCGGGCAGGATCGCGCGAGAGCACCGTCACCTCGGTTCCCCGGGCCGCCAGCGCGGCGACCAGCGCCGGGCCGATCAGCCCCGTCGCCCCCGTGACGGTCACGCGCAAGGCGCTCACGCGCTCAGCTTCTCACACCTGCCGGTTAGCCCGGTGGCGCCCTGCGAGGCGTTTGCCCGTCGCCCAAGGGGCTGCCCGTCAAGGTGTCTCCGTGGGCGAACCCCACCTCCTGTCCCGCCAGGGCGGTGCCGGTGACCCGTGCCTCATCCGCCACCGCCGCGGCCACCGCGGGCGCCACATCGCGGTTGAACACCGACGGGATGATGTAGTCCTCGCGCAGCTCGTCCTCCTCGACGATCGCCGCGATCGCGTGGGCCGCGGCCATCTTCATCTCCTCGGTGATCGCCGTGGCGCGCACATCCAGCGCGCCACGGAAGATCCCCGGGAAGCAGAGCACGTTGTTGATCTGGTTGGGATAGTCAGAGCGCCCCGTCGCCATGATCCGCACGTAGGGGGCGGCCTCCTCCGGGTTGACCTCCGGATTGGGGTTCGCCATCGCGAACACCATCGCGTCCGAGCTCATCCGCGCGAGCGCCTCCGCCGGCAGCGCGCGCGCCCCGGAGACGCCGATCAGGAGATCCGCGCCCTCGATCACGTCCGCCGGGGCGCCCGCGCGGCATTCCGGGTTGGTGCGCTCTGCGAACCAGCGCTTGACGGCGTTCATGGATCCGTCCAGATAATCCTCTCGCTGGATGTGCAGCGCGCCCTTGGAGTCCGCGCCGATGATCTGCGAGACGCCGGCCGCGAGCAGGATCTTGGCCACCGCGACCCCGGCTGCTCCCAGGCCGATGATCAGCACGTTCAGATCCTCGAGCCTGCGGCCCGTGAGCTTCACCGCGTTCAGCAACGCGGCGAGCACCACCACCGCCGTGCCGTGCTGGTCGTCGTGAAAGACCGGAATGTCGAGCCGCTCGATCAGGCGGTCCTCGATCTCAAAGCAGCGCGGCGCCGAGATGTCCTCGAGGTTGATGCCGCCGAACGTGGGTGCGATCAGTTCGACCGTGCGCACGATCTCGTCGGGGTCGGTCGTGTCGAGGCAGATCGGGAACGCGTCCACGCCCGCGAACTCCTTGAACAGGCAGCACTTGCCCTCCATCACCGGCATCGCCGCCTCCGGGCCGAGCGCGCCCAGCCCGAGGATCGCCGTGCCGTCGGAGACGACCGCCACCGTGTTGCGCTTGATCGTGTACTGGAATGCCCGGTCGGGGTCATCGGCGATCGACAGCGAAACGCGCGCCACGCCCGGCGTGTAGGCCATCGAGAGGTCCTCTCTCGTCTTCAGCGGGTGCTTGTTGTGCTGTTCGATCTTGCCGCCCACATGCAGCTGGAACGTGCGATCGGTGGTGTCGATCACCTCCACCCCGTCGAGGCCCTCGATCGCCGCGATGATCCGCTCCCAGTGGTCCTTGCCCGAGGCGTCGACGACGATTTCGCGCAGGCTCTGGCTGCCGTCGACCTGGACGAGGTCAACGGCACCGACCAGCCCGCCGGCCTCGCCGATCGCCGCGGTCAGCACACCGAGGGTGCCGTGCGCGTCGTCGATCTTGACGCGAATGTTGAGACGGAACTGTGCGCTGGGCGTCGTGCTCATTGGGGACGGGACTCCTCGGTTGCAGGGCCGACGCATGTTAGTGAGCATCTGATCGCGAGCAACGCGCGCACACTGCGGCCACGCCTCGATCCGCCGCGCGTCGGCTCCTCGTAGAGTGCTCAGTCGATGGCCGTGAAGACCGCAGCCGGCGCGAGCGCACCCGCGGGGAGTGTGGAGGCGAATCAGCGCCGCCTCTTCCTGATCGACGGGCCCAGCCTCGTATATCGCGCCTTCTTCGCGCTGCCCGAGTCGATCGCCACTTCGACCGGCGTGCCGACCAACGCGATCTTCGGCTTCGCCTCGATGCTCGTGAAGATCGTAACCGAGTACGGCGTGTGTCCAACGGTGGTCGCCTGGGACGCCGGCACCTCCGGGCGCACCGAGCTGTTCGCCGAGTACAAGGCCCAGCGGCGCTCGCGGCCGGACCTGCTCAAGCAGCAGTGGCCCGCGATGGAACCGCTGGTGGATGCGTTCGGCTACACGAACGTGCGCATCGAGGGCTATGAGGCCGACGACGTGATCGCCTCGCTCGCCGAGCGCGCCCTGCGCGCGAGCCCGCCGGTGCCGGTGATGATCGTGACCGGCGACCGCGACGTCTTTCAGCTGATCGACGCCGAGGGAATGGTGAAGGTGATGGCGACCGCGCGGGGCATCACCGACACGAAGATCTACGACCGCCGGGCCGTGATCGACCGCTACGGCATACCGCCCGAGCTGATCCCGGACTTCTACGGCCTGAAGGGCGACACCTCCGACAACATCCCCGGTATCCCGGGGATCGGAGACAAGACCGCGAGCGAGCTGCTGCAGAGCTACGGCTCACTCGAGGGCGTGCTGTCGCACGTCGACGAGGTGAGCGGGCCCAAGCGCAAACAGAACCTGATCGAGCATGCCGAGGATGCGCGCGTGTCAAAGCGCCTTGCCACCGTCCAGCGGGATCTCGACGTCGACTTCGACATCGTCGCCGAGGCCGCCCGCGAGCCCGACCGTTCGCGCGTGCGCGAGGTGTTCCGCGAGTATGAGCTGCGCGATCCGCTCCGCCGTCTGGAGGAGGCGCTCGGCGACCCTGAGGTCGCGGCGCCGGCGCCGGCCGCAGAGGTGAGGCTCACGGCGAACGTGCGCAGCGGCGCGCCGGCTGACATCGCGCGGCTCGATCCCACCGCCGCCGAGTTGCGCGTGGCGGTCCGCGCCAACGAGGCGCCCGACGGCGCCCTGTTCGCCGAGGGTTCCCCGTGGCGCTTTGCCGTGGCGCCAGGCGCCGGCGCGGGCGCGGGCTCATCAAAAAAGGCGAAGCCGATCTCCGAGGTCCTGGCGGGCGACTGTGAGACTCCTGGGGAGGTTGCTGCAGCCTGCGGCGATCGTGCGGTGGTCGTCCACGATGCCAAAGCGCTCGAACTGGTTCCCCCGTCGCTGCGCCACGACACGCTGCTCGGCGCCTACCTGCTCGAGCCCGCCCGGCGCGGCTATCCGTTCGCCGAGCTCTGCGAAGAGCGTGGATTTGCAACCGACCTGGAGGATCAGGCGGCGGCGGACGCGGTACTGCTCGGCGCCCTCGCCGACTGGCAGCGGGAGCAGCTCGACGGGCGCGGGCTGACGCCGCTGATGGCAGAGATCGAGCTGCCGCTCGTGGCCGTGCTGCGCGAGATGGAGATCCTCGGTGTGAGGCTCAACCTCGAGCGGCTCGCGGAGATCACCGGTCGCGTGCGCGAGGAGATCGCGGGTCTGGAAGCGGACATATTCGAGCTCGCCGAAGAGGAGTTCCTGATCGCCTCGCCCCAGCAGCTCGGTGAGATCCTGTTCGGGAAGCTCGGGCTCTCGCACAAGCGCCGCGGCAAGACCGGCTTCTCCACCGACGCCCGCGTGCTCCAGGCGATCCGCTCCGAGCACGAGATCATCCCCAAGATCGAGCGCTGGCGCGAGCTCTCCACGCTGATCAAGACCTATCTGGACGTGCTTCCCGAGCAGACGGACGAGCGCTCGCGCATCCACACCACGTTCCTTCAGGCCGTTGCCCAGACCGGGCGCCTGTCGAGCACCAACCCGAACATGCAGAACGTCCCCATCCGCACGCCCCTCGGGCGCGAGATCCGCGGCTGCTTCGAGGCCGAGCCCGGCGCGGTGCTGATCTCCGTCGACTACTCCCAGATTGAGCTCCGCGTGCTTGCCCACGCGGCTGAGGAGCCGGTGCTGAAGGAGATCTTCCGGCAGGGAGAAGACGTGCACACCGCGACCGCCTCCCAGGTCTTCGGGGTCGCCCCCGAGGACATCGATCCGGGCATGCGATCGAAGGCGAAGATGATCAACTACGGCATCGTCTACGGGCTGTCCGACTACGGTCTCGCCGATCGCCTCAACATCCCCCGCGAGGAGGCCAAGGAGTTCATCGACGCCTACCTCGAGCGCTTCCCGCGGGTGGCGGCCTTCATGGCCGAGACGATCGAGCAGGCGAAGGAGGACGGTCATGTGACCACGATGTGGGGGCGCCGCCGCCAGATCCCCGAGCTGAAGGCCCGCAACTACCAGGTGCGCACGCTCGGCGAGCGACTCGCCGTCAACACCGTCATCCAGGGCACGGCCGCGGACATCATCAAGCTCGCCATGGTCCGCTGCCATCGCGCCCTCGCCGAGGCGGGCCTTCAGACCCGCCTGATCCTCACGATCCACGACGAGCTTCTGTTCGAGGGCCCGCCTGCGGAGGCCGCCGCGGCCGGCGAGCTGATCGAGCGCGAGATGGTCGGCGTATGGGACTTCGAGCCTCCCCTCGCGGTCGATCTCGGCGTCGGCGAGAACTGGCTGGAGGCGAAGTGACCCGCTCGCTGGCGGTGCTGCTGGCAGCCGCCGCCGGCATCTTCGTCGGCCTGCAGGCACCCGTGAACTCGCGTCTCGGCAAGGAGATCGGGAGCCTTCAGGCCGCCACCGTGTCGTTCACGGTCGGCCTGCTCGCGCTGATCGTCGTCGCATCGCTGTCCAGCGGCGGCATCTCCGGTGTGGCCAACGCGGGCAAGGCCCCCTGGTGGGCGCTGATCGGCGGTGTGCTCGGCGCCTTCTACGTGACAGTCGCGCTGATCACCGTGCGCACGCTCGGCCTCAGCGCCCTCACGGCGATCGTCGTCAGCGGGCAGCTCGCGATCGCCGTCGTCGTGGACCGCTTCGGGCTGCTCGGGATCACCAAGCAGCACATCGGCGCGCCACGCATCATCGGGCTGGTGCTTCTGCTCGTGGGCGTGGTGCTGGTGGTGCGGCGGTGAGAAGGGGGAAAAGTATGTACGTGCTACACTGCTTATGTGCTACACAGGATCAGACTACATGGCTAACCTGACGCTCACGATCGACGGCGAGCTGCTCAAGCGGGCACGCATGCGCGCCCTCGAACGGGACACCTCCGTGAACGCGCTCGTCCGCGACTATCTCGAGCGGCTCGCCGCTCAGGAGTCGACGCCAGACGCCACGAGGGCCCTGCTCGAACTTGCGAAGCAGAGCGACGCGAGCAGCGGATCACGCGGCCGCAACTGGACGCGCGACGAGCTGTATGACTCCTAGCCGGGCATTCTTGGACACCAACGTCCTGGTCTACCTGTTCGATCACGAGGTCCCCGCAAAGACAGAGCGAGCGAGAAACCTCCTCGAGCAAGCCGAGCCGGGCGAGCTGGTCCTCAGCGCGCAGGTGCTCGGTGAGTTCTATGTGGTCGTGACGCGCAAGCTCGAGCGGCCGCTCGACTCATCGCAGGCCACACAGGCCGTCGACTGGCTGGCCCTGTTTCCGGTCATACCCATCGGAGCCGCGCTCGTCAAGACCGCGATCCAAACGAGTCGCGCTTCCCAGGTGTCTTACTGGGACGGCCTGATCCTCGCCACGGCAGCGGCCGGGGGCTGCGAGCGCCTGCTCACCGAGGATCTCAACCATGGCCAGGTCTTCG
>Ga0302184_10001095_pt1 | contig 17607 bp, 17 predicted proteins | sample I_Palsa_N3_3_FD_200233 | JGI IMG/M metagenome (GOLD analysis project Ga0302184, IMG submission 200233) | Peat permafrost microbial communities from Stordalen Mire near Abisko, Sweden - I_Palsa_N3_3 | ecosystem: Environmental > Terrestrial > Soil > Palsa > Peat permafrost | place: Sweden...
GCTGTGCCCCACGTGACCGTGCCGGGCCTGGGCGGGGCCAGCGCCGGGGCTTGCCCCGACGACAACGCCGGAGCCGATGCCGGGGCTTACGCCGCGGCTACCGCTCGGGCGGTGGCGGCGCTGTTCGCGGCGGGGGCCATTAGCGATGTGGGCCAGTTGGCTCCTGTGGAGCCGTGGACGGTGCCACGGACGCGCGATAGCGAGTCGACCCGGCGACGCACCACGGCCTCGTTCGGATAAATCACTGGGCCAGGACGCGCGGGATCTCCCAGTCGGGGCGCAGCGGCATGCCGGAGGTGCCGTCCGGCTGGAGTTTCACGCCCAGCACCTGGTGTAGCTCGATGTGGTTGCGATCGAAGCCGAGCCGCGAGCCCGCCATGTACAGGCGCCAGACCCGCGCCGTGCCCTGGCCTACCTCCTGGACCGCCTCGTCCCAGTGCGCGTCCAGGTTGGCGCACCAGGCGGCCAGGGTCTTGGCGTAGTGCTCGCGCAGGTTCTCCTCGTGCCGGACCTCGAAGCCGGTGTCGGTCATGAGCGAGATCAGGTAGCCGGGTCCCTCGAGCTCTCCGTCGGGGAACACGTACCGGTTGATGAACCCCCGCATGCGGATGGCCGGCTCGGTGTTGTCCGGCCGGGTGATGCAGTGGTTGAGCAGCCGCCCGCCGGGCGTCAGCTTGCCGAGCAGGAATGAGAAGTAGGCGGGGAGATTCTGCTTGCCGACGTGCTCGGTGAGCCCGATGGAGCTGACCGCGTCGAAGCCGGTCTCCGGCACGTCGCGGTAGTCCAGGTGGCGTACCTCGGCCAGGCCGGACAGGCCCTCGCGCTCGATCGCGGCCTGGCCCCAGGCGGCCTGCTGCGCGGACAGCGTTACGCCGAGCGCCCGCACGCCGTACTCCCGGGCGGCGTGCATCACCATGCCGCCCCAGCCGCAGCCCACGTCCAGCAGCCGCATGCCCTCATGCAGCCCTAGCTTGCGGGCGACCAGGTCGAACTTGTTGACCTGCGCCTCTTCCAGGGTGGCGTCCTCGCGCGGATAGCAGGCGCAGGTGTAGGCCATGGTGGGCCCGAGCACCCACTCGTAGAACCGGTTGGAGACGTCGTAGTGGTGCGAGATCGCGTTGGCGTCGCGGCCTTTGGAGTGCCGCCGCCCGCCCAGCCAGCGGCGGTGCAGCCGGACCTCCTGGGGCGGCGGCGGCATCCGGTGCAGCAGCAGCTTCGGCCCGCCTAGGGCCTGCAGCAGCCGCAGCTTCTCGGCCGGGCCCAGGCTGGTGGACTGGGCCTTGGTCATCCGGGTCAGAACGTCGTACATGTCGCCCTCGACGTCCAGGTGGCCGGCCACGTAGGCGCGGGCCAGCCCGAGTGCCCCGGGGGCCTGGGCCAGGTAGGCCACGGCCACCGGCGAGCGGACCGTGATCTTCACCGGAGACCCGACCGGGCCGGCGTGACTGCCGTCATAGGCCGCGAACTCCACCGGGGCGTCGGGTCCCGCGAATGCCTCGAAGACCTCCGCTAGTGCCATGCTGCGCGTTCCTTCCGTTGACGGGATGCCTCAGCGTCCCCTGACACACTTCTCATACAGGCCGAGCAGGCGCCCCTCGCCGTCGTAGGCGCGCTTGAGCGCTCGGTATGCGTCGCCGTTGTAGCGTCGGTAGAACTCGTCCTCGGGGTAGAAGGACGTGGAGTACAGCGACTTGTGCCCGTCCAGCTTGGAGACCTCGTCCTCGATCAGGCGGTTGTAGTAACCGTCGGCCCGGTCCGCGGGCAGGGCCACCGTGCCCCAGAATCCGAAGTTCACGTAGACCTCGCCGGGCCGCAGCGGGTACAGCGGCCAGGCCTGCGCGTCACGCAGCGGGCATATCCAGACCGGGCGCATCCCCACCTGCGCGTCAAAGAACCGCAGGAAGTCGGCGCCGTGCTCGACCGGGATCTCCACGTCCTGCGTGACGAACTCGCGGGCCGGCCGGCCGCGCCCGGAGTTCAGCGCGTCGGTGAAGCCATGGCGCCGGTCGAGGGCGACAAGCCTGCGGTACACGTCCGAGCGGCGGTACCGGCGCGGCCACATCCTGCGGACCAGCGGTCGCTGGACGCCGAAGGCCTTGGAGCACCAGAACCAGTCGGTATCCCACCGCCACAGGTAGTCACGGACGGTGAGGAAGTCTTCCTTGTCGCGCCTGATGGCGGAGTAGTAGATCTGCTGGCCGGTGAAGTCGCTGCGCCACGGCGCGACGTCGCTGAATGCTCCGACGGTGAGGTAAAGCTCGTCGGGCGTGAACGCGGTCCCGTCGACGAAATCGGCCCGGTGGCCGCGGAAGCTCCCCTCGGCGGCGATCTGGCCGATGGCCTCCATGCAGGCTTCCGCGCTGTCGAACCGGAAGTGGCGCAGGTGCACGAAGGGCTTCACCGGCTCCAGTTCGATGGTCAGGGACAGGGCGTAGCCGAGGGTCCCGTAGGAGTTGGGGAAGCCGCGGAACAGATCGGCATGCTCGTTGTCCGCAGTGGCGCGCAGCACCCGGCCGTCGCCGGTCAGGATCTCCATCTCGGTGACCGACTCGTGCGGCAGGCCGTTGCGCAGCGAGCTGGACTCGATACCCAGCCCGGTGACCGCGCCGCCCAGGGTGATGGTCTTGAGCTGCGGCACCACCTTCGGCATGAGCCCGTGCCTGAGCGTGGCATCGGCCAGATCCTCGTAGGTGGTCATGCCGCCGGCCCAAGCGGTCCGGCGGGCGGTGTCGACGCGCAGCACGTGACCGAACGCCGAGACGTCCAGCGGCACCGTCGGGGCGGCATCGCGGAACCGGAACAGGTTCGAGGTGTGCTTGGCCAGCCGGACCGGCGTCCCGGGGGGCACCGCAGCGTAGGCCTCGCGCAACCTGGCCACCGCGACCTCGTGCGTGTCCACGGTCATGCAGGCATCCTCCCGGTGAGCTGGACGAACATTCCAGGCAGTTTATCCGTAACCGTATCGGTCACCGGTCCGTGGCCCGATCGTGACCTCAGCCTTAATCATCCATTTCCGGATCCTGGTCGTCCACATCGAGGCCGTCGTAGCTGGCGGCCACCTCCTCCGGGGTCATCGGCAACCGGGCCAGATGGGGCGGCGCCCCGGCCGTGATGACCTGCCGGAGCAGCAGGGCCATCGAGTACCGGGGGTCGTCGGCCAGCGCCCGGTCGAGCGCCACGTTCGCCAGCGCTCCGTCTCCGGACTGCCAGGCCACGAAGGCGAGCAGGGCGGCGGGCGCGGGCACGTAGCCGGGCTGGGCCCGGCGGACCACGTCGGTCCACAGCCGCTGGTGCGCTTCGGTGTGCGCGGGATCCATCCGCGCCCAGGCGTCGTCCCGGATCCTCAGGTCGCGCAGCGCTACCGTGATCCGCGCGATCTCGTCGTCGGTGGTGCACCCGGCCTCGCGGCGGTACCGGGTGATCATGGCGCCGACCGCGGCCAGCCCCTCGGCGGCGATCATCTGCCGGGCGGCGCCGAGCCGGGCGGACTTGCGGACCTTGTTCAACAGGTGCGCGGCGTGCTGCTCGGCACGGCGGGTGGCCTGGCGCATCGACTCCGCGGCGCTGCCGCCCACGGGCGCGACGCGGGCGGCCAGTGCGGTCCGGTCGGCCAGCACCGGGATGCCGAAGTCGGCCAGCGCCGCGGCGGAATGCAGGTCCGGATCCAGGGGCGCGCCCGCGGCCGGACAGCACTCCTCATTACGGCAGACGTAGGACCAGTAGCGCAGGTCCTGCACGCGCAGGAATTCCTGCAGCTCGATCCCGGCGCCCGCCAGCGCCTCCCGGATGGCGTCCGCGACCGGCGTGACGAGCGACTCGGGGCCGTATCCGACGGCCACCGCCGCGTCCAGCCGCTGCGAGCGGATAACGTCCGCGGCGTGCGCGGCGAGGTCGGCGGCGACGCCCAGGCCCGGCGGGTCGGGCAGGTCATACCGGAGCGTGACCCGGATCCGAGACCGGGGCGGCGCGGTACCGATCACCACCACGCTGGCCTGCGGGATGAAGCCGAGCAGGCGGGGGATGACGGCGAGCAGGGCGGTGGGCGAGTCCACCCTGATGATCCGGTCCACGTGAGTGGTTTGCGAGCTTTGCGGATTGTTATTACCCGCAGTACAGGTTTGTCTCATATGGCCAGGGTCGGGGTGCACCGGACCGGCCGGATATGAGGAAATTTCCTAGCCTGTGGATAACCCGGGTTATCCACAGGCTGGCGGTCCGGCTTGACAATCGGGGCGCGACGTGGCGGCCGCACGCCGCGGACCGAGTCCGTTTGGCCGCAGGCAAGTGGCCATCCCGATCGACGCCGTTACCGGGGTGGTGGACAGCGTCCAGCTCGACCTCACCAAGCAGCAGGTGGAGAACCTGCCGCCGGTGAAAACCGACCATCCTGGCGGGTAGAGGCGCCACGGTGCGGAGAAGCGAATAGATACGAGCGTACCGCCGCTGGCGTCAGGCCCGGAGGATGCGGTTGCCCCATGTACTGGTGGGGGTCACCCGGATCAAGTGCGCGGGCACCCCCTCGATCCACGGCTCGAGGTCGGGGCCGATGAGCGGCGCGCGCTCGGCCTCGGTATCGATATGATGCGCCGCTCCCCGCACCAGCACGATCCACCCCTCGCGCGCCTCCAGATCGATCTGGTCGACCTCCACGGCGACCTCGTACTCGGCGTGCGCGATACCAGTACGCAGGTCTTCGTCAAACAGGGCCGGGTCCCACGTGCCCAGCACAATCGACTCGCCGTCGATCCTGTACACCACCGGCAGCGCTGTGGGTCCATACCGGCTGCTGTAGACCAGACGCGCCATACCACCGCCGACGAGCAGGCCCCTGCATTCGGCCTCACTCAAGGGCTGTAGCGCACGCCAGTTACTCATTCGGGGGTGGGGACTGAGATCGGCTTCGTCGTCCGGCATAGCTCCAAACCTAGTCCAGGCTGATGCCGAGCAGGGCGTCGATGGTGTCCCTGATCAGCCGGGCTCCGGCCACGTCGGCAGGCGTGGTGCGGGTCGGCGCGTCGGCCAGCAGCCGGTCCGCCCAGCGGTCGATGATGCCGAGCGCGCCGGGCGCATCCAGGTCGGCGCGCATGCGCGCGCGGACTCCGGCCAGCGTCTCGACCGCCGCCGCGGACGGGGCAACATCCGGGCCCGCCGAGGCGGCCGCTTCGGTGTGCGCCAGCGCGGCGCGCCAGCGGACCAGCCGGGCGTCGGCGTCGGCCAGCACGGCGTCGGTCCACTCCCAGTCGGACCGGTAGTGGTGGGCCAGCATCGCCATCCGGATCGCCATCGGGTCCACGCCGTCGGCCAGCAGCCGATTCACGAACACCAGGTTGCCCAACGACTTGGACATCTTGCGGCCCTGGTAGCTGACCATCCCGGAGTGCGCGTACACCCGCGCGAACACGCCCTCGGCGGGAGCGAACGCCACCCGGGCATGAGAGGCGCTCAGCTCGTGGTGCGGGAACACCAGGTCCGAACCTCCCGCCTGGACGTCGAAGGCGGCACCCAGGTACTCGGTGGCGATCGCGGCGCACTCGACGTGCCAGCCGGGCCGGCCGGGGCCGAACCGCGATTCCCAGGCGGGCTCGCCGGGCCGTTCCGCCCGCCAGACCAGGGCGTCCAGCGGGTCCTTCTTGCCTGGCCGGCCGGGGTCGCCGCCGCGTAGGGCGGACAGTTCGGCCATCTCGGCGGGGTCGTAGTCGGAGGGGGTGCCCGGCCCGGACAGCGCGCCGAACTCCGGGTCGGCCGACTTGGCGAAGTAGAGGTCCTCGTCCACGTCGTACAGCGCGCCGCGGTCGGCCATCCGGGCGGTGAACCGCTCGATGACCGGCAGTGCCTCCACGGCCCCGATCAGGTAGGTGGGCGGCAGGAGGCGCAGCGCCTCCATGTCGGTGCGGTACCGCTGGATCTCGCGGCGGGCCAGTTCGCGCCAGTCCTCGCCGTCGCGGGCGGCCCGTTCCAGCAGCGGATCGTCCACGTCGGTCACGTTCTGCACGTAGATCACGGTGTACCGGGCGGGCGGCGGCGGGGCGTCCGGCGACGGCTGGCGGTCACCGATCTCGGGCATCGCGTCCAGCCAGGCCCGTACCAGCAGGTCCCAGGCGGTGTAGGTGGCGGCGTGCCCGATGTGCGTCGCGTCGTAGGGGGTGATGCCGCAGGCGTACAGCGTGGCTACCGGCCCCGCCGCGGCCAGGACCAGGTCACCCGAGGCCGTGTCGTACACGCGGGGCGCCGGGCCGCTCCCCGGAAGCACGGGAACATCGACACGGCGCCAGGAATCCATGTCCGTCAGGTTATCGTGTGGTGATTTATGCCTGGCCAGGCCGGTCGGGCCCGCGACCGGCCGGGGCTGCGGACGGGCCGCGCACGGGCTAAGCCAGGCTGGCGGCCAGGCTCGGGATCTGGCGGACGTTGGTGGCCTGCTCGAAGGCGTAGGCCAGGGCGATCAGCCGTGGTTCGGACCAGCGCGGCCCGAAGAACGAGACGCCGACCGGCAGCCCGGACACGTACCCGGCGGGCACCGTGATCGACGGGCAGCCGGCCACCGCGGCCGGGCCCGAGGTGTGGAACACGTCGTGGTCGCCGAGCACGTAGTCGGTCAGCGAGGCGGCATTGGCGGTCAGGGCCACGATGGCCTCGACCCCGTGTTCGGCCAGCGGCGCGGAGATCGCCGTGCGGGCCAGCCGGGTGGCCTCGCGGCGGGCCGCCAGGTACTCGTGGTCGGTCAGGTCGCCGCTGGTCGCCTCGGAATGCTCGAAGGTCTCCTGGCCGAACCGGGACAGCACCAGGTCCGCGTTCCGCTTGTTGAAGTCGATCAATTCGGCCAGGGTGCGGGGCAGCACGCCGTGGAACCCGAAGCTGGCCAGGTAGGCCAGGTAGGCGTTGATCCCGTACTTGAACTCGTACTGCAGCGCGGTCCACTCCGGCTCGGGGATCTTGGCCGTGTCCGGGAGCGTCACCGGGTCAACCACCGCGGCGCCCAGCGAGCGCAGCGTGGCCACCGCCATGTCCAGCACGGCGACTGTGGCCGCGCCCGCCACGGCTGACGGGGCGCGCCAGATACCCAGCCGCGCGCCGTCCAGGGCCGCGGGGTCCAGGGCATCGGCAAAGGAGGCCGGGCCGGTGATAGCCATGGTCCGTTCGGCATCATCATTGTCGGCTGGTGCGACGGGATCCTGGGGGTCGGCGGCGACCAGGGCGGATAGCAGCGCCGCGGCGTCGGCTACGCAGGTCGCCATCGGGCCCGCGGTGTCCTGGACGGGCGAGATGGGCACGATGCCGCGCCGGCTGACCAGCCCGTTGGTGGGCTTGAGGCCGACGATGCCGCAGGCGCTGGCGGGGCACACGATGGAGCCGTCGGTCTCGGTGCCCAGCGCGACCGGGGCCAGTGTGGCCGCCACGCCCGCCGCCGAGCCCGAACTCGATCCGGACGGGTTGCGGTCGAGCGCGTACGGGTTGGCGGTCTGGCCACCGAGCGTGGACCAGCCGCTGGTTGAGTGGGTCGACCGGAAGTTGGCCCACTCGGACAGGTTGGCCTTGCCGATGATGACCGCGCCGGCCGCGCGCAGCCTGGAGATCAGGAACGCGTCCTCTGGCTCGGCGGACAGCAGCGCGGGTGAGCCCGCCGTGGTCGGCATCCCGGCCACCTGGATGTTGTCCTTGACCAGTACGGGAATGCCCTCGAGCGGTCCGCGCGACCCGCGCGGCCCGGCGCGGACCGCGTCGCTGGCCGCCGCTTCGGCCGCGGCGTTGAGGTTAACGGTGATGACCGCGTGCAGCGCGGGGTTCAGGCGGTCGATGCGCTGCAGGTAAAAACCGGTCAGCACGGCGGAGGTCAGCTCGCCGGAGGCCATCGCGGTCTGCAGGTCGGCCAGTGACGCGTGGCCTGCGCTGCCGCGCGTGCCCGGGATCACCTCACGGAAGTCCGGCATGCGGGAAGGATAACGTTGCGATCCCCGGCCAGGTAAGGTGCCAGGGGCACCGGATGGGACCCTAGGGGCTACCGCCGGGTCACGCGCAATGCCTCATTGAGCGACTGGGCGGCGGCGCGGACCTGGCCGAGCAGCTTGTCCTGCAGTGGCGCGGGGGCCCGCACCAGCGGCGAGGGCACCGTGATCACCGCGATCATGCGCTTGGCCTGGAACACCGGCGCGGAGACGGCCCACACGCCCTGCTCGAGTTCCTCTTCGCTGGTGGCGTACCCCTTGCGCCCGGCCTCGGCGGCCTTGATCTCGAACCGGGCGGCGGCCACCGGGTCGCGCTCGGCCAGCGGCGCCAGGTACTCCCTGCGGAGCTCGGGCGGCAGGCCGGACAGCAGCAGCCGGGCGCTGGCCCCGCGATCCAGCGGCAGCGGCTGACCCGCCTCGAACGAGATGCGCAGCCGCTGCGCGGACTGGACCCGGTGCACGCAGACCGCGGACCGGCCGATCAGCCGGACCAGGATGACGGTCTCGCCGGTCTCGGCGGCCAGCTCGCGCATGACCGGGTCGGCGATGTCGATGATGCTCTCGGCGGCCTCGGCGGCCCGGGCCAGCCCGATCAGCCGGGCGGAGAGCCGGTAGCTGCCGCGCTCATCGCCGGCCAGTAGCCCGGTCTCGCGCAGCAGCGTAATGTACCGGTAGACGCTGGGTAGCGCTATGCCGGTGGCGGTGGCCAGGTCGCGCGCGGTCAGGGTGTTCTTATCGGCTGAGAAAGCGAGCATCAGGGCGAGGACGCGGCGCGCCCCCTCGCATCCGTGCACGGCACTCGCTTCGGGGGGCATCTTGACTGCGGTAGCCCTGGCCATAGCGACCTTTCTCATTTTGTTAGAATGCGTCTATCGCCCACTGATAATAACGACGTTTATGTATACCGTCAACGCGTCTACGAGAATTGTGCGAAATAACTGCGAAATAACAAGACTAGCGGATGGGATTAGTGGCTAGGGCGCCGTTAGCGAGTCTTGTGGGTGTCTGGCAGCGTTCTGTGTGCGTTCACGGGATCAGCAGGCGGATGCCGAGGGCCAGGGCGGCGGTGGCGACGAGGAGGAACGCGGTCACCCATACGCCGCGGGAGACGCCGGTCAGGCGGGCCAGCTGGTCGGCGTCCGAGAGGCCGGCCCGGATGCTTCCTCGGTTGCTCGCCCGGCCGCCCGCCCGGCTGCTCGACCGGCGTCGGCTGCTCTGGCGCCGGGTCAGATCGAGGGCCGGGCGCATCCCGCCGAGCAGAAGGAACCACGCGGCCAGGTAGGCGAAACCGGCCTGCACCGCGGCCGAGGCGAAGTAGCTGACCGCGAACACGCCGGCCGCGGTGACCAGCACGGCCAGCGCGCCGAACGCGTTGCGGACGGCCAGGAACGTCGCGGCCAGCAGCACCAGGGCCAGCCACAACAGCGCGGCCGGATGCCGCGCCGCGAGCAGGGCGGCCGCGCCCGCGCCGAGCAGCGGCGGGGTCAGGTAGCCCGCGGCCGCGGTGAGGACCAGGCCGGGGCCGTGCCGCTTGCCGCGCGAGTAGGTGACCCCGGAGTTGTCCGCGTGCAGCCTGATCCCCTCCAGGCGCCGCCCGGACAGCACGGACACCAGCGCGTGCCCGCCCTCGTGCGCGATCGTGATCACCTGGCCGGCCAGCCGCCAGGACCGGGTGTTCAGCACGATGAGGAGGGCGGCCAGGCCGGTGACGGCAACCAACCAGGCGGGCGGGGCGGGCTGGCTGGCGTAGACGTGATCCCAGAGCCGGGCCAGGACGCTCATGGGGCTGGCAGCCAGGAGACGTGGCCGGCCAGCAGGGCGTAGCCGACGAAGGTCACGGCGTCGATCAGCGTGTGCGCGATGATCAGCGGGGCCACCCGGCCGTAGCGGCGGTAGAAGATGCCGAAGATGATGCCCATCGCGGCGTTGCCGAAGAAGGCGCCGATGCCCTGGTACAGGTGGTAGGAGCCGCGGATCACGGCGCTGATGGCGATGGCCGCGACGGGGTTGACGCCGAGCTTGTCCAGCCGGCTGAGCAGGTATCCGACGACGACGACCTCTTCGAGGATGCCGTTCTGGGCGGCCGACAGGATCAGTACCGGGAAGCGCCACCAGACGTCGGGCAGGTTCTCGGCGACGACGTTCAGCTCCACGCCGGCGTGGTAGGCGATCAGGTACAGGCCCAGGCCCGCGCCGCCGATCACCGCGGCCAGCAGGGCGCCCCAGCCCAGGTCCTTCCCCGGCTGGCTGAGGTCCAGGCCCAGCGTCTTGGACGGCCGCTCCCCGGACCGAGCCAGCAGGTAGAACACCAGCAGTACCGGGGCCAGCGACAGGGTGATGTTGGTGAGCTGCAGGAACAGGTCGAGCAGCGGCCGGCCGGGGGCCAGCGTGCCGTGCACGACCACGGCCTGCTTGCTGATCGCCTGCTGCGCGGTCAGCGAGCCGATGTACTGGACCAGGGCGTAGATGCCGCTGGCGCCGAGGGACACCGCGAAGACGGTGACAATCTCCCAGCGGAGCAGCCGGGCAGGGGGCGGGGCCAGGACGGTGGCAGCGGGCACCGCCGCGTCCCCCGCAGCGGGCACCGCCGTGTCCCCCCGCGAGCTCGTCGAGGTCTCGTCGGCCATGGTCATTCAGTATCGCTCGGCTGGAACGGTGCAATGCCCGCCGGATGGCCGGCAAGGTGGCGACCTACTAAGCTCACTAGTCATAAACCGGGCCGCGTCCGTTCGGCACGTTCACCTAGCAGAGGTCACCATGGTCCAGCGCTACCCGTCCAGCGGCAAGCCCGTCGAGCTGGAGCGGCTTCCTGCTCCCCCGTCGGTGGCCAAGGCGGTCAAGCTCATGTACGCGGGCGCGGCCGTCAGTACCGTCAGCCTGATCATCTCGCTGGCCGACATCAGCGGCACCAAGTCCGCGATCAGGAAGGCCCGGCCCAACCTGACCGCGTCCCAGGTCAGCAGCCTCAACACGTTCATCATCAGCCTGGCGGTCGTGTCCGGCCTGATCGGGGTCGGCCTGTGGCTGTGGATGGCCCGGGCGAACAACCAGGGCAGGAACTGGGCCCGGATCTTGTCCACGATCCTGTTCTGCCTGGCCACCTTGGACCTGGTCGGGGTGTTCAGCGAGCCGAAGACGGCGTTGGGCCTGATATTCCCGGTACTGACCTGGCTGGTCGGGCTGGGCGCGGTGTTCCTGCTGTGGCGCCCGGAGTCCAGCGCGTTCTTCAAGCCGCAGGGATTGCGTTGAGCCGTTGAGCCCAGCCGCCGTCGTCTTTTCGGCCGTACCGACGCTGTTCAGCAGCGACGGTGAGGTCGACCTCGGCGCCAACCGCGCCCTGTACAAGTTCGTGGCCGGGTTGCTGGACGGGCTGCTGGTGGCCGGGACCACGGGTGAGTTCCCGGCCCTGGACGACGACGAGCGGCTGGCGCTCATCGAGCTGGCGCTGTCCGAGGCGGGCCCGGACCGGGTCATCGCGCACGTCGGCGCGCCGGACGCCCGGCACGCCGCCCGGCTGGCCCGGGCCGCGGCGGCGCTCGGGGCGACGCGGATCGCGGCCATCACGCCCTACTACCTGCCCGCGCGGCCCGATGAGCTGATCGCTCACTTCGGCCGGATCCGGGAGGCCGTAGCCGATCTGGAGCTCTACGCCTATATTTTTCCCGAACGGACCGGGCTGCGTGTTCCTCCTCCGGTGTTCGCGGCGGTGGCTTCGGCCGCGGGCCTGGCCGGGGCCAAGCTGAGCGGCTCCGCCGCCGGCGACCTGGCGTCGTTTGCCGAGGCGGCTCCGGGTTTGCTGCTGTTCTCCGGTGACGACTCGAATCCGGCGGCCACGATGCGGGCGGGCGGAGCGGGGCTGATCTCCGGGCGCAGCAGCGCCTACCCCGAGGTCTACGCGGCGCTCACCGACGCGCTGGTTTCCAACGACCTGGAAGCGGCGCCCCGGCATCAGCGGACGCTGGACCGGATCGTGGCCCTCGGGGCGAGCGTCGGGCGCCTCAAGTACGCGCTGCACCTGCGTGGCGTGGGAGGGACCACGGCCCGGATGACTGTGGATCCCCCGGATGCTTCGGTATCCGCCGCCATCGCCGCCGAGGTTGCCGCGCTGTTTTGAAACCGGCTGTGTTTTAAACCGGCTGTGAACCAAGGGCCGGGATGGCGCGTCCTCTCATCAAGAGGTCCGGCGAAAGCGGGGCGCCGGGCCTCAGTTGGCTCGGTTATCGTGCGGGTGCCGGGCAGAGCAGGCCCGGCGAGAGCGGGGCACCAGACAGCTAGCCGGTGTTGAGCGGGGCACCGGAAAGCTGGCCGGTGTTGAGCGGGGCGCCGGGCCTGATCCGGTGCTGCGGTTGTGCGGTTGTCCGGCTTCGCGCCGAGCGTCGGTCCGGTCAGGTGCTGGGCTGTGCGTCGAGGACCTGGTGTGCACGGGCGATGAGCAACGGTACGGCGAAGCCTTCTTGTTCGAAGCCTTCGCCGACTGTCTTGCCCTGCTGGTACCGGGCGTGGATGCCTTCCAGCACGACAGCCAGCTTGAAGTAGCCGAACGCGACGTAGTAACCGATCCCGGACACGTCCCGCCCGGTGAGCCGGGCGTACTCGGCCGCGAACTCAGCGCGGGTCCAGAACCCGGGGCTGGCGGTGGCATCGGTCGACACCCCGCGCGTCCCGGCCGGCGAACCGGCCGGGGTGAGCCAGCCCTCCTCGCCGTCCTCCGTCCAGTAGACGAGGGTCAGGCCCAGGTCGGCCAGCGGGTCGCCCAGGGTGGCCATCTCCCAGTCCACCACGGCCGTGATCCGCGGCTCGGGGTCGAGGGTGACCAGCGCGTTGTCCAGCCGGTAGTCGCCGTGGACCAGCGTGGTCTGGCCTTCGGCGGGCAGCGCCGCGGTCAGCCGTTCGACGAGCTCGGTGTAGCCGGGTACGTCCCGGGTCGCGGACAGTTCCCACTGCCGCTGCCAGCGATCGAGCTGGCGCCGTAGGTATCCGGCGCCGCGACCGAGGTCGGCGAGCCCGACTTGGTTGACGTCGACGCCATGGATGGCGGCGAGCATGTCGGCCAGGCACCGCGACAGGTCCGCGGCCTGCGGTTCGGTCAGCTCCTTGGTGTCCGCGCGGGTCCGGAGCACAACGCCGGGCACGTACTCCATCACGTAGAAGGGCGCGCCGATCACCTCCTGGTCGGCGCACGCCCCCACGAGCGGGGCGACGGGTACCCGCGTGCCCGCAAGCGCGGACAGGACGCGGTATTCCCGCGACATGTCATGGGCGGTGGGCAGCACGTGACCGAGCGGGGGCCTGCGCAGCACCAGCAGCCGGCTGCCCCCCGGTCCCGAGACGGCCAGGCGGTAGGTGAGATTCGACCGGCCGCCCGCGATGAGCTGGATGTCGGTCAGCTCTACCGGCCCGCCTGGGACGTGGTCGTCGAGCCAGCTGGCGAGACGCGCAGGGCTGGGAATTCCTGGAGGAGCTTCGGTTACGGTCATGGCCTGCCGATGCACAGAGGGTACGAATGCAAAATCCTAACGTCTCTGGCTATGGACTAATCACCGGCGCTGACGTAAGCAGGTGAAAGGGAGCTAGAAAGGTCTAGACCGTGATCTTGGGGAGGAATCGTTGGCTGATGCGTGGATGCCAGGCGTCAGGTGCATTCGGGCAGAGACCGACGGGGGACTACTAGGAGGGGGAGCGCCGCGGGCGGTGTGGCTGACCCTGGGGGCGGATCCGCGGGCTGTTTCGGTTTGTTCGGTTGCTCAGCGGCTCATTGAGGAGAACCGCCCGTGCCATCTGGTGTGGGATCCGCTGACCGGCGAGCTCGCGCAGCTACTGCCGATCGTGCGGGCCGGGTGCGTGCTCGGCACTCCGGAGAACATCGACTACGCGCCGGATAAGCTTCCGTATCACCAGCCGGGCGTGAACCGCGAAGGCCGGCTCTGCGTGCAGATCGGGGTGATTGGGTCGCCGCGCGAGCCGTTCACCAGCTACCAGATGCTCGGCCTGGGCGAGATCCTGGCTTGGCTCGACTCATGGCACATCCCCCGGCGCTGGCCGGCCGGGGCGCCGACGCCGTTCCGGACCGCGGCCAGGCCGCGCAGCCGGGCACAGTGGGCGCTCGGCGGGCACTTCGGCGCCTCCCAGGTACCGGACTGCGACAGCGTCGGGCCCGGCGGCATCGACATCGACCAGATCGCCCGCGCGGACACTGTGGTTCGTGAGCTGGCGGAACCGGCGCTGACCGGCCCGGCCCCGATGCTCCTGGGCCCGCGCACGACCCACGAGCTCCAAGCCGCCGCCCCCTCCCTCAGCGCAGCCGCCGTCTGATCTTTGCCCGCTTCTTGCCCGTTTCTTGCCGCTGCGGGCAGGGCGTACCGTGAACCATGAGTCTGCCTGACCTCTCCAGCACCCCGCGCACCGAGCTCGGACGACACCATGAGCGGGGCCGGACCGAACGGGACGACCTGTACGCCGTGCTCGACGCCGGACTGATCTGCCACCTCGGGGTGATCGTCAACGGCGCGCCGCGCGTACTGCCCACCGGGTACGGCCGCCTCGGCGACCTGCTGTACCTGCACGGGTCGTCGGCGAACTCGAGCATCATGGCGGGGAACGGCCAGGAGATCTGCGTGACCGTCACGCACCTGGACGGGCTGGTCTGCGCCAGGTCGGTGTTCAACCACTCGATGAACTACCGCAGCGCCGTGGTCTTCGGCGTGGCCCGGCTGGTCACCGATCCGGAGGAGAAGATCCTGGCCCTGCGGACCATCACCGAGCATCTGGTCCCCGGGCAGTGGTCCTACGTGCGGCAGCCCAGCAAGAAGGAGCTGGCGGCCACGTCCGCGCTCGCGTTGCCGCTCACCGAAGCGTCGGTGAAGATCCGCAGCGGCGGCCCGTCGGACGAGCCGGAGGATTACAAGCTGGACCTCTGGGCAGGCGTGGTGCCGGTGACGACGGGATTCGGGGAGCCGGAAGCGGACGCCGTACTGCGACCGGGGATCGACACTCCGGCGCACATCGTCACGCGGGGCGGCTGACGCTCCCGCCGATCGGCTGGCAATGCACGGCAGCCGAGGCCATAGGCTGTGAGCGTGAATGACCGGCTCGTGTGGATCGACTGCGAGATGACGGGGCTCGACATCGAGCGGGACGCCCTGATCGAGATCGCCTGCCTGGTGACCGACGGCGAGCTCAACCTGCTCGACGAGGGCGTAGACGTCATCATCAAGCCGCCAGCGGAGGCGCTGGCCGGGATGCCCGAGATAGTCCGCGAGATGCACACCACCTCCGGGCTGCTCGCCGAGCTGCCGAGCGGGATCACCCTGGCCGAGGCGCAGGACATCGTGCTCGGCTACGTGCGCAGCCACGTCGCGGAGCCCAAGAAGGTGCCGCTGTGCGGCAATTCCATTGCCACGGACCGCTGGTTCATCGCGCGTGACATGCCGGAACTCGACGCTTACCTGCACTACCGGATGGTCGACGTGTCCAGCATCAAGGAGCTGGCGCGGCGCTGGTACCCGCGGACGTACTTCGCCTCCCCAAAAAAGGATGGCGGGCACCGGGCCCTGGCCGACATCAGGGAAAGCGTGCAGGAACTGCGGTACTACCGGGCGGCGGTGTTCGTGCCACTGCCGGGACCGGATTCGGTGACCGCGCGCGAGATCGCGGCCCGGTTCACCGATCCCCATTCGGCGGACGGCACTGCCGTGGCCGACCGCGCCAGCACGTGACGCGCGAGTACCCGCGACCGCTATACTTCTGAAAGGCCGCGCGATGTCCCTCCGGGCAGCGCGCGTTCTGCTGTCGCTGGGGCCTAACTCGGCGACGATGGTGGGCGTAGCTCAGTTGGTTAGAGCACCAGGTTGTGGTCCTGGGTGTCGGGGGTTCGAGTCCCCTCGCTCACCCCATCGTTTGTAGCCGGTGACCTGCGGGTTGACCGGAGCCCAAAGATTTTGCTAACCGATTGGTTAGAATTTTGGTTAGAACCTCTGTGTGACGTCGATCACATGGAGTCTCATGGTGTGTGGTGCCGTAGTGCGGCGTGCACGGCCGGAAGCCACCTGGTCGACATCATCGTGTCCTTTAGGAGGCCACCCGTGAGCACCACCATGCCGTCGACCCGCCTGGCCGCGTGGACCAGACATTTGGGCAAGGTTACGGACGAGGTGCTGTCACTCATTCACGACCGTGACGTCTGGCGCACGATCTCGGAGATCGGCGCCGCCAACCCGACGGTGGTCGCCAATCCCTTCGTGATGGGCCACTTCAACACGCTGTACTACCGGCGTGCCCTGGTCTCGGTCCGCGCGATGGTCGACCCCAACCCCGACAGCGACTCGCTGCTCACCCTCCTGACCGGTATCGCCGCGCACCCGGGCGACCTGGAGACCACTGATCCCGAGATGCAGCTGGCCGGTACCGACACGATCGACCCGGCCAAGGTGCTCGCCGACATCGACCGGCTGAAGACCGCCGCCGCGACGACGAAGAGGTACGTCAACAAGCGCATCGCGCATATCGACCGCAGTGGCGCCCCGACCGTTCCGACTGCTCCGGAGATCGATGCCGCTGTCAAGTTGATCGGGGAGCTGCTGCAGAAGTACACGCTCCCGCTGACCGGCGGCGACCTGCGGCTCGGAGTCCTGGTTACGTTCGATTGGACTAGCGTCTTCACCGTGCCGTGGATCGATCCGGCGGTGCGGTAGCTACCACTGCGTGGCGCTCGCTAGGCGAGTCAAGGTGACTGCCCTTTACGCCGTAGCGAGAGTCGAACATCGGCGGACCACCGGAGTCGGCGAAAGCCCCAGTGGTCGCCGCTGGCAGTCGACTGCAGTATCCCGAGGCAGTTCTCGGCATGGCGACATGCCGGCCTCTTCCTCCCTGTGGTCGGCGTAGTGTTCGTGCTCCGTGTGCCGCGACCGAGGTGCGGGCCGGGCGTGGTGGCATGGCTTGATGGCCGACCGAACGAGAATGCCGTAACCAACGGCCAGCTCCGCAAGCACTACCAGGTCGGGCAGGAAAACCAGCTCGACAGCCTCGGCATCATGGTCAACGTCATCGTCCTCTGGCAGACGGTCTGCACCCAGGCCGCCCTTGACCATCTTTCCCTTGCTTTCCCTTGCGCGCAGCGCCGCGGCGCTGTCGAAGTCACCCGCCTCGAACGCGGCCGTCTTCTGCCGCTGCACCTGGCGGAGCTGCTCGGTGGCATCCGCAAGGCCGGCGGGGACGGGCAGGCGGACCAGCCGCGTCTTCGGATCTGCCTGCTCGTACCGGCCGGTCAGCAGAGCCAGCACCCGTTCCCGGACCTGGGCATAGCCGGCGCTCCGGCCGGGCAGCACCTGAGCAGCGATGCCGTCGCCCTCGGCGAGCAGGCTCAGCAGAAGGTGCCCGGTGCCGATGTTAAAAACCGGTAGCAATGGACCCGTCAGCACCGCTACGGCGTCCAGTTTCCTGAACTGCCCTGGTGTGCGCTGTGGCACGGGGTGGTCGTCAGCGTGGCCGGAACGGGTTGTCGCCGTAGAAGGGCCATTGGCTGATCTCGCCGCGTCGGTATCGCCCGTCCTGCCAGGCGTCCCAGGCCCGCTCCAGTTGCCGGGTTGAGGAAGCGGGCAGCCGCCGGCGAGTGCAGAAGGCCTGGAACTCTGCGTAGGCTTCTGCGTAGACTACGGTGAAATCCAGG
>Ga0302184_10001099_pt1 | contig 17582 bp, 11 predicted proteins | sample I_Palsa_N3_3_FD_200233 | JGI IMG/M metagenome (GOLD analysis project Ga0302184, IMG submission 200233) | Peat permafrost microbial communities from Stordalen Mire near Abisko, Sweden - I_Palsa_N3_3 | ecosystem: Environmental > Terrestrial > Soil > Palsa > Peat permafrost | place: Sweden...
ATCACCGTGTTCCTCGATGCCGATACGCGCGACTTCACGCCGGCATTCGTGATCGGCCTGCTGGGGCCGCTGCTCTCCGACCCTGAGATTCGCTTCGTCAAAGGCGCCTTCAGGCGGCCGTTCGCCTCGGCCTCGGGCGTGCTGCCAGGAGAAGGCGGTCGCGTCACCGAACTCGTCGCGCGACCGCTCTTGAACCTCTACGCCCCCCATCTCGCGGGCTTTGATCAGCCACTTGCCGGCGAGATCGCCGCGCACACCGATCTGCTTCGCAGTCTGCGCTTCCCCGCCGGCTACGGCGTCGAGATCGCGAACCTCATCGACGTCGCACAGCTCTGCGGGATGGAGGCCCTGGCCCAGGTCGACCTCGGCGAGCGCCAGAACCGCCACCAACCTCTGCGCGATCTCAGCGCCATGGCCTACTCGGTCATCGTCGCGGCCGCCACGCGTCTGGGCGACAGCGGACTCCACGCTCCACCAGCCCCAGGCCCGCTCGCACTGCCGCCACGACCCGGCGAGACGATCACCGAGACGCGCCAGGTGGTCGTCCTTGAGCGCCCGCCACTCGCCTCGCTCGAGATCGAGCGCTCATACCCGCCGGATCGCGCGACGCGAGCCGGCGCCCTGCGCTGATCGGCCGGCCGCCGCGCAGCCTCGATCAACATCTAGGCCAGGCGTTGAGCTTCGGCGGTGATCGAGCGCAGTCGGCGTGCCAGCGCTGGGCTCGCCACACCCCTCTCCATCCGCCAGCGCCAGTTGCCGGCGGCGCGCCCGGGGGTGTTCATCCGCGCGGAAACGCCCAGCCCGAGGACGTCCTGCATCTGCGCGATGACGAGCGTCGCGCTCGAGCTTGCGGCGAGGCTAAACAGCGGCCAGGGGCCGGCGCCGGGCCGGATGTCGCGGGCGCGTTGCGCCCGTACGATCGGAGCGCGAGCGTCCGCGTCGAGTCCCTGCCACCAGTCCATCAGCGTCGTCTGGTCGTGGGTCCCGGTGTAGAGGACGCGGCCGCGAGCAGCATCGTCGAGCGGATCCGTGCCGCCAGCGTCGCCCCCGTCGTAGACGAACTGCAGCACTGCCATCCCGGGAACCCCCAGGCGGTCGCGCAGCTCCTCGACGGCCGGTGTGATCATCCCGAGGTCCTCGGCGATCAGCCGCAGGCGCCCGAGCGTGCGGCGCGCCGCGAGCAGTGGCGCGGCGCCCGGCCCGCGACGCCAGTGCCCGTCGCGGGCCGTGCGGGCGCCGGCCGCCACGGCCCAGTAGGCGACGAAGCCGCGGAAGTGGTCGATCCGTGTCAGATCAAAGAGCTCGGCGCTGCGCCGCAGACGCTCGGTCCACCAGCGGTAGCCGCGCCGTTGGAGCGCTGGCCAGTCATAGACCGGATTGCCCCAGAGCTGGCCCGACGCATTGAATCGATCGGGGGGGGAGCCGGCCACCAGGCCGCTCGCGAAGATTGCTGGGTGGCAACGCTGGTCGACACTCTGCGGCGCCACGTAGAGCGGTAGGTCGCCGATGATCGCGACACCACTCTCAGCGGCGTGGCCCCGCAGCGCGTTCCACTCGCGCTCGAAGCGAACCTGGTCACGTAGGCCGCGGCGGCCTGCCGAGCGCTCCCAGTCGGCGATCCAGTAGGCCTGGCGCTCGCGAAAGTCCGCCTCCTCGCCGGCGCTGACCCTGGCATCCGGGCGCTCGAGCAGTCGTGCCGAGCAGGCGAACGCGGAGCGCGCCTTGTAGGGCGAGCCGTGGCGGTCCGGCGGATTCAACGGCAGCACCTGCCAGTAGGACTGGCCGGCGCCGGCAAGCCAGTCGACGAAGCGGTAGGCCTCGGGGCCGAGGCGCCCTCCAGGCAACGACGTGACGTGCAGTTGCACGCCGCTTCGCTTCGCGTCCCATTGGGCGATTGAAGGCGCCCTCGCTAAGGTAGTAACAGATATGTGGCCCACGCTACCCGCTTCTCTTCTCTATCCAACGTCGCGGGCCTTGGCGTCGGCGGTCCGAGTGTGCCGCGCGTTCGCCCGTCCCCGATCCTGATCGAGGACCTGTCGCCGTCCGTCGATGGCGGGCGCCGGCGCAGCAAGCGCTGCGCCGGCGACAACGTCCTCGTGAGCGCAACGATCTTCCGCGACGGACACGACGTTCTCGCCGGCGCGATCCGCTATCGGCCGGCCGGCTTCAGCCGCTGGCGCGAGGCGCCGCTCTCGCAGTCCGCACCCGACCGCTGGTCGGGGTCGTTCACGGTGACCGATATTGGCTGCTGGAGCTGGCAGCTGACTGCCTGGACCGATCGCTTCGCGAGCTGGCGCGAGGAGCTTTCGCGCAAGCTGGTGGCGGGCCAACAGGACACTGAGTCAGAGTTGCTCGAGGGAGCCGCGCTACTGGAGGACCTGCTGCTGTGCGCGCCGAGCGCCGACCGCCCGGCGCTCGAGCGCGCGATCGCGACCCTCGCCGCAGCTGAGTCTGCGGTCGTGCGCCAGGATGCCGCGCTCGCTCCGGCTCTGCTCGAGATATCCGCTCGCCTTGGCCAGCGCGCCGGACAGGCGACGAGTCCGCGACAGGAGATCGACGTCGAGCGCCCGCGCGCACGCTTCGGCTCCTGGTATGAGCTGTTCCCGCGGTCCTGGGGCGGTTTCGAGGGCGTGCAGGCGCAGTTGCCGGCGCTCGCCGACCTTGGCTTCGACGTCGTCTACCTGACACCGATCCACCCGATCGGGGTGACCGGACGCAAGGGCCGCAATGATGCGCCGCAGGCGGCGCCCGGGGATCCCGGCAGCCCGTGGGCGATCGGCTCGCCCGAGGGCGGTCACACGGCTGTCCATCCGGAGCTGGGGTCGCTCGCCGACTTCGATGCCCTCGTCGCGGAGGCCCGCGCGCTCGACATCGACATCGCGCTCGACTTCGCGGTCCAGTGCTCCGCCGACCATCCGTGGCTGAGCGAGCATCCCGAGTGGTTCTTCCGCCGCCCCGACGGCACGTTGAAGTACGCGGAGAACCCGCCGAAGCGCTACCTCGACATCTACCATCTCGACTTCGACTGCGAGGACTGGCGTGGCCTATGGCAGGCGCTGCTCGATGTCGTGCTCTTCTGGGTCGCGCGCGGCGTGCGCGTATTCCGTGTCGACAACCCGCATACCAAGCCGGTCGCCTTCTGGGAGTGGCTGATCGAATCAGCGCGCGCGATTGCACCGGAGACGATCTTCCTGGCCGAGGCGTTCACCCGCGGGCCGATGCTGCAGGCCCTTGCCAAGGCAGGCTTCAGCCAGTCCTACACCTATTTCACCTGGAAGAACAGCCCTTACGAGCTCCGCGAGTACGTCGAGCAGCTGACCGCCAGCCCGATCCGCGACTTCCTGCGGCCGAACTTCTTCACCAACACGCCGGACATCCTCAGTGACTACCTGGTCACGGGCGGTCCACCGGCGTTCGCGGTCCGGCTGCTCCTGGCGGCGACGCTCTCGCCTTCCTACGGGATCTACTCGGGCTACGAGCGATTCGAGGCGACACCGCGCCAGCCGGGGTCCGAGGAGTACTTCGATTCCGAGAAGTACCAGCTCGTCGAGCGCTCGCTCGACGGACCGCTGCTACCGCTCGTCGGTCGACTGAACGCGATCCGTCGCGAACACGTCGCACTGCAGCTCTTCGATGACGTGACGTTCCTGACCGTGGAAGGCGACGGACTCCTCGCCTACGCGAAGCGGGCCGGCGGCGAGACGCTGATCGTCGTCGCCAACCTCGATCCCCACACCGCGCGTGATGGCGTCGTGATCGTCCCCCAGGGTCTCGGACTGGCGCCCGCATTCGATGCCGAGGATCTGCTCGACGGCGAGGTCTACCGCTGGCGGCTCGGACGCAACTACGTGCGGCTTGACCCGGCCCTCAGGCCTGGGCACGTGCTGACGGCGGTGGCGTAGGTGGCAACGCCGCAGGTGACACCCACGGACCTCGGCGTGACGCTCCCGGCGCGCGCTGGCGGTAGCGAACCGCGTGGACTCAGCGCACCCGATGCGACCCGCCAGTGGTTTGAGAGCAACCCGCTGTGGTTCAAGACGGCGACCTTCTACGAGATTCATCTGCGCGGCTTCTATGACGGGGACGCCGATGGCTCCGGCGACTTCCGTGGCCTGACCGAGAAGCTTGAGTATCTGGAGTGGCTGGGTATCGACTGCGTCTGGCTGCTGCCGATGTACGCCTCGCCGTTGCGCGACGGCGGCTACGACATCGCGGACTTCAAGAGCGTCCAGCGCGAGTACGGCACGATCCGCGACGCCCAGAACTTCATCGAGGCCGCCCATAAGCGGGGCATCCGCGTGGTCGCGGACCTGGTGATGAACCACACCTCGAGCGATCACCCGTGGTTCCAGGAGTCGCGCTCGAGCCCGGATTCGCCTAAGCGCAACTGGTACGTCTGGTCGGACACCCAGGAGCGCTACAAGGACGCCCGGGTCATCTTCGTCGACAGCGAGACGTCGAACTGGGCCTGGGACGAGCGGGCCGGCGCCTACTACTGGCACCGCTTCTTCTCGCACCAGCCGGATCTCAACTACGACGAGCCGGAGGTCCAGCAGGCGATGATCGACGTGCTGCGCTTCTGGCTCGACCTCGGCCTCGACGGCTTTCGCCTCGACGCCGTTCCCTACCTGTTCGAGCGCGACGGGACGAACTGCGAGAACCTGCCGGAGACCCACGCGTTCCTCAAGCGCGTTCGCGCCGAGATCGACGCCGACTACCCCGATCGCGTCCTGCTGGCCGAGGCCAACCAGTGGCCCGAGGACGTCGTCGAGTACTTCGGCGCGGGCGACGAATGCCACATGGCGTTCCACTTTCCCGTGATGCCACGGCTGTTCATGGCGCTGCGACGCGAGGACGCGGCCCCGATCATCGACATCCTCGAGCGCACGCCCGCGATCCCGGACAGCTGTCAGTGGGGCCTGTTCCTGCGCAACCACGACGAGCTGACGCTCGAGATGGTCAGCGACGAGGAGCGCGACTACATGTACTCCGAGTACGCGCGCGACCTGCGGATGAAGCTCAACGTCGGTATCCGCCGCCGCCTCGCTCCGCTGCTCGACAACGGCCGCGACGAGATCAAGCTCCTGATGGCGATCCTCTTCTCGCTGCCGGGCAGCCCGGTCCTCTACTACGGGGACGAGATCGCAATGGGCGACAACATCTATCTCGGCGACCGCGACGGAGTGCGCACCCCGATGCAGTGGACCGGCGACCGCAACGGCGGCTTCTCACGGGCCGACTTCGCCCAGCTCTACGCGCCGCCGCTGATGGACCCGGTCTATGGCTATCAGGCCGTCAACGTCGAGGCACAGCTGCGCACGCCCACCTCACTGCTGCGCTGGCTGCAGCGTTTCATCGCGCTGCGGCGCGAACATCCAGTCTTCGGGCTCGGCTCATACGAGGCTCTGCCGGCGAGCAACCCGCGCATTTTCGCCCACCTGCGCTGCTCGGAGCGCGACGTCGCGCTGTGTGTGCACAACCTCTCGCGCAGCGCCCAGGCCGTCGAGCTCGACCTCAGCCGCTACGAGGGCTACTACCCGGTCGAGATGTTCGGCCGGACGCGCTTTCCCCGTATCGGCCAGTTGCCCTATCTGCTGACGCTGCAACCGCGCGGGTTCTTCTGGTTCGTGCTGAGCTCGGAGGAGGACGATGGCGAACGCTAGCGATCAGGTCAGTGCCGCCCTGGCGGCGGCCGGCGCGCCGGCGGTCTCCGAGGCGCACCTCGGCGAGTGGATGCGCAGGCAGCGCTGGTTCGCCGGGAAGTCGCGCGATATCGGGCAGGTTGCGATCCTCGACGCGGTCCCGATCTCCGACGGTGCCGAGCCGCTCCTGCTGTTGATCGTCGAGGTCCGTGCCGCGGCCGGTACGCACAGCCTCTACCAGCTGCTCGCCGGCGTGAGCCACGACGGCGACGCTGGCGGCCGCGAGCACGCCGAGATCTGCAGCCAGGACGGCACGACGATCTACGACGCGCTGACCGACGAGCAGCAGACCGCGAGCCTCGGGCAGCTGATCGCTGCGGACGCCTCGATCGAGCATGGCCCGACGACGGTCGCCTTTCGCCGGTCTACGACGCTCGCGCTCGCACCCAGCCCGCAGGTGCGGGTGCTCGACGCCGAGCAGTCCAACAGCTCGGTCGTGCTCGACGAGGCCCACATCGTCAAAGCATTCCGGCGTGTCGAACCGGGTATGAACCCGGAAATCGAGATGCTCCACTTCCTCGACCGCCACGGCTTCGCCAACCTCGCGCCGATCGAGGGCCACTACGACTACCGCGGCGAATTGCTCGAGGCGAGCCTCGGAATCATGCAGCGCTTCGTCCCCGAGGGACGCGACGGCTGGGAGCTGGCGCTCGGCCATCTGCAGGACGCGACGGGGGATAGCCTGATCGCGTCGTTGCGTGACCTGGGCACCGTCACCGGCTCCATGCACACGGTCCTCGCCAGCGATCTCGACGACAGCGAGTTTGCCCCGGAGCGTCCGGCGGACGAGCAGGTGGCGCTGCTGACGGCGACGATCGACGAGCAGATCGAGCGCCTCTTCATCGATCTGCCCGAGCGCCCTGAGCTCGAGCCGATCGCCAGGCGCGGCGAGGAGTTGCGCGACCGCCTGTCGATGCTGTCGCACACCGGCATCGGCGGTCGGCTGATCCGCATCCATGGCGACTTCCACCTCGGTCAGACGCTGCTGACGCCAAGCGGCTGGATCCTGATCGACTTCGAGGGTGAACCCGGGCGGCCGCTGCGTGAGCGCCGGCGCAAGCGCTCGCCGCTGCGCGACGTCGCGGGCATGCTGCGCTCGATCTCCTACTCGACCCTGGCCGCCGAGGTGCTCCACGGGGCCGACGTTCCGCGCGACTGGGAGCGGCGCGCGCGCGACAGCTTCCTCGAGGGTTACATGGAGAAGATCGACACGGCACTGCTGCCGGCGGGAGCTCAGGCGATCGCCAAGCAGCTCGCGATGTTCGAGCTCGAGAAGGTGATCTACGAGCTGCGCTACGAGCTCGAGAACCGCCCCGACTGGGTTCCCGCGCCGGTCGCAGGCATGGTTCGCCTGCTCGACGAGGCACTCTGATGTTCGCTCCCGCCAACGATGTGGCTCGCCTGCTGGCGGGTGAGCACTCCGACCCCCACAGCCTGCTCGGAGCGCACGCTGCCAATGGCGGCGTCTGTATTCGTGCCTGGCGCCCCGCCGCTGAGGCCGTCGTCGCCCATCTCGATGACCGCGGCCACAGCAGCCTCGCGCTCGAGCAGGTCGATGCGGCCGGTCTCTTCGAGGGCGTCGTCGAGGGTGCCAAGCTGCCACTGAGCTACGACCTTGAGGTGAGCTACCGCGGCGGTGAGAGCTACCGGCTGCGCGATCCCTACGCCTACCCGCCGACGCTGGGCGAGCTCGACCTGCACCTGGCTGCCGAGGGTCGCCACGAGGAGCTGGCCGCACGGCTCGGGGCCCACGTCGAAACGCTCGCTGGCACGACCGGCGTGCGCTATGCCGTCTGGGCGCCAAATGCGCGTGCGGTCAGCGTCGTCGGCACGTTCAACTCCTGGGATGGGCGGTTGCACCCGATGCGCTCGCTCGGCGCCAGCGGAATCTGGGAGCTCTTCCTGCCCGACTGCCCCGAGGGCAGCCTCTACAAGTTCGAGATCCGCACGGCCTCCGGCGCGTTGTGGCTGAAGGCCGACCCCTATGCGCAGGCTGCGGAGCTGATGCCCGGAACCGCCTCGATCGTCAGCGTGGCGCACCACCAGTGGAACGACGACGCCTGGATCGAGCGCCGTGGCGCGACGGCACCCCTGCAACAGCCGCTCTCGATCTACGAGCTGCACCTCGGCTCATGGCGTCGCACGCTCGAAAACCGTGAGCTGAGCGCGGACGAGCTCGCCGGCCAGCTCGCGGCGTATGTCACCGATCTCGGCTTCACGCATGTCGAGTTCCTACCGATCATGGCGCACCCTTTCACGGGATCATGGGGCTACCAGGTCACCAGCTACTTTGCGCCTGATCCGCGGCGTGGCGAGCCCGATCAGATGCGTGCGCTGATCGACCGCCTGCACCAGGAAGGGATCGGCGTGATCCTCGACTGGGTGCCGGCGCACTTTCCGCGCGATGACTGGGCGCTCGCGCGCTTCGACGGCACAGCGCTCTACGAGCACGCCGATCCGCGGCGCGGCGAGCACCCCGACTGGGGGACGCTCGTGTTCAACCTCGGGCGGCGCGAGGTGCGCAACTTCCTGCTTGCGAACGCCCTCCACTGGCTGCGCTCCTACCACGCGGACGGACTGCGCGTCGACGCCGTCGCCTCGATGCTCTACCGCGACTACTCGCGCCGTGAGGGCGAGTGGACGCCGAACGAGTTCGGCGGCCGCGAGGATCTCGACGCGATCGGCTTCCTCAAGGAGCTGAACGAGCTGATCCACGCACGCGTGCCGGGCGTGATCGCGGCCGCGGAGGAGTCGACGGCGTGGCCCGGGGTCTCGAGCCCGACCTACGTCGGCGGCCTCGGCTTCGGCTTCAAATGGAACATGGGCTGGATGCACGACACGCTCGAGTACTTCGCCAAGGAGCCGATCTACCGCCGTTGGTCTCACCACCAGCTGACCTTCAGCCTGATGTACGCGTTCAGCGAGAACTTCATCCTGCCGCTCAGCCATGACGAGGTCGTCCACGGCAAGCGATCGCTGCTCGAGAAGATGCCGGGCGATCGCTGGCAGCGCTTTGCGAATCTGCGTGCGCTCTACGCATACATGTGGGCCCACCCGGGCAAGCAGCTGCTGTTCATGGGTCAGGAGTTCGCCCAGGAGCGCGAATGGAACTACGACAGCTCGCTCGACTGGCACCTGCTCGAGCAGGCCGACCACTCCGGCGTGCAGGCGCTCGTTCGCGACCTCAACCGCGTCTACCGCGAGGAGCCCGCGCTGTGGGAGCGCGACAGCGAGGGCGAGGGGTTCACCTGGCTCGAGGCCAACGACTCGGACGCGAACGTGCTCGCGTTCGTCCGCAACGGCAACGCTGGTCGCCGGCTCGTTTGCGTCTGCAACTTCTCGCCGGTCGTGCGTAACGGCTACCGCGTCGGCCTGCCCGTTGGCGGCGTCTGGCGTGAACGCCTCAACAGCGACGCCTCGAGCTACGGTGGGTCGGACGTCGGCAACGGCGGTGAGGTGACAACGGAGCCCCTGCCCTGGCATGGGCAGCAGCAGTCCGCTGTGCTGCGGCTGCCGCCGCTCGGGGTGCTCTGGCTGGTGCCTGCGCGGGCGCCGCGGGCGCGCCGCGAGAGCTTGGCGTGAGCGGACCGTCGCGCTACCCCTGGCAGGCGCCGCTCGGCGCGCTGCCGGGGCCGGGGGGTACCTCCTTCCGCGTCTGGGCGCCGGCGTGCGACTCGGTCAGCGTCGTCCATGGCGAGGACGCGACCCAGCTCGCTCGCGCGGGTCTCGGCGTCTGGGAGGGCACGGCGCCCGTCGGCGCTGGTCAGGACTACATGTTTGAGCTCGACGGTGGCAAGCGCCTCCCCGACCCGTGCTCGCGCCACCAACCGCAAGGACTGCGCGGCCCGTCGCGCGTCTTCGATGCGACCGCGTACGACTGGCGCGATGATGGCTTCCGCGCGCGCTCGCTCGATCAGAGCGTCATCTACGAGCTGCACGTCGGCACCTTCACCGCCGCCGGAACACTCGACGGCGCGATCGGCGAGCTCGAGCGGCTCGCGCGGCTTGGCATCACGGCGATCGAGCTGATGCCGCTGGCGGAGGGACCGGGCGAGCGCGGCTGGGGCTACGACGGCGTCTACATATCCTCGACCCACCACGCCTACGGTGGGCCGGCCGCCCTGCAACGGCTGGTTGACGCCGCGCACGCGCACGGGCTCGCCGTGATCCTCGACGTCGTCTACAACCACGTCGGGGCGTCGGGAGCGCCGGCACTCGAGGCCTTTGGCCCCTATTTCACCGATCGCTACCAGACGTTCTGGGGCGCCGCGATCAACTACGACGATGCGGGCTGCGATGGCGTGCGCGAATGGGTGGCGCAGAGCGCGGAGGGCTGGATCCGCGACTTTCACTGCGACGGCCTGCGCCTCGATGCGATTCACGCGATCTACGACCAGAGTGCGCGCCACATCGTTGCGGAGGTCGCCGAGCGCGTGCACGCGCTCAACCCGCGCGCGCTCGTGATCGCCGAATCGGGTCTCAACGACCCCCGCGTGATCCGCCCGTTCGCGCTCGGCGGCTTCGACTGCGACGCGCAGTGGGCCGACGACTTCCATCACGCGTTGCGCACGCTGCTGACCGGCGAGCGCGACGGCTACTACGCCGATTTCGGCACCGTCGGCGACCTCGCCAAGGCCTACCGGCGTCCGTTCGTCCACGACGGGCAGTATTCGCCGTATCGCCAGCGCCGCTTTGGCGCTCCGGCGGCAGACCGGCCACCCGAGCAGTTTGTGATCTTCTCGCAGAACCACGACCAGGTTGGCAATCGGGCATTCGGCGATCGCATGCCGTTCGAGCTGCGTCCGCTCGCAGCATTCTGCGTGCTGCTCGCGCCGTTCACGGTGCTGCTCTTCATGGGCGAGGAGTACGGCGAGGAGGCTCCCTTCCAATTCTTCACCGACCATATCGACCCCGAGATCGCCGAAGCGACGCGCGAGGGCCGCCGGCGCGAGTTCGCTTCGTTCGCCGCATTCGCCGAGCAGGTCCCCGACCCGCAGGACCCCGCGACCTTCCGCGACTCCATGCTGACGCGGCGATCGCACCCGGACTACGAGGCCCTCTACGCCGATCTGTTGCGCTGGCGCTGGCGACTTTCCGGCGAGGCAGAATGCGTCGGCCTGGACGAGAACGAGCGGTGGCTGCACCTGCGCCGCGGTGAGCACCAGCTGATCTGCAACTTCGCGCGCCAGCCGCATACGCTGCCCGTTGCCGATGCTCGCCTGCTGTTCGCGACCGATTCGTGCGAGGTGGTCGGGGAGGAAGTGCGCGTCGCCGCACTGGCGGGAGCCCTCCTCGGGCCTGGGGACAGCCGAGCATGAGGGAGGTCTGGCGGGGGCGCCCGTTTCCGCTCGGCGCGAGCTGGGACGGCGAGGGCACGAACTTCTCGATCTTCAGCCCCCATGCGGACGGAGTCGAGCTCTGCCTGTTTGACGACGAGGGCAGCGAGGAGCGCGTTTCCCTGACCGAGTGCACGCTGCATAACTGGCACTGCTATCTCCCCGGAGTCGACGCCGGACAGTGCTACGGCTACCGCGTCTCCGGCCCCTACCGTCCCGAGGAGGGTCTGCGCTTCAACCCGGCGAAGCTGCTGATCGACCCCTATGCGAAGGCGATCGACGGGACCGTCGACTGGGCCGCCGCGAACGTCCTGCCATACGTCCCCGGCGCCGATGGCGAGGACGCCGATCTCGAGGCTGACGACGAGGACTCGGCGGCCGCGATGCCCAAGTGCGTCGTGATCGACGACCGCTTCGACTGGGGCGAGGACCGCCAGCCACGCCACGACTGGAGCGAGCTGGTCATCTACGAGACCCACGTCAAGGGCTTCACGCGCCTGCATCCCGACGTTCGCGAGGATCTCCGCGGGACCTACGCCGGCCTCGCCAGCGAGGCTGCCATCGAGTACCTCCGCGAGCTCGGCGTGACCGCGGTCGAGCTGCTGCCGATCCACCACTTCATCAGCGAGAGCTTCCTCGCCGATCGCGACCTCGCCAACTACTGGGGCTATTCGAGCATCGGCTACCTCGCGCCGCACTCCGCCTACGCTGCGACCGGCAACCGTGGCGAGCAGATCGCCGAGTTCAAGGGCATGGTCAAGGCGCTGCACGCGGCTGGCATCGAGGTGCTGCTCGATGTGGTCTACAACCACACGGCCGAGGGCAACCACCTCGGCCCGATGCTCGCCTTCAGGGGTGTCGACAACGCCAACTACTACCGCCTGATGGCCGATGACCCGCGTCACTACATGGACTTCACCGGCACCGGCAACAGCCTCGACCCGACGAGCCCGGCCGTTCTGCGAATGATCATGGACTCGCTGCGCTACTGGGTCACCGAGTGTCACGTTGACGGCTTCCGCTTCGACCTCGCAACCGTTCTCGCACGCGAGAACTACGATTTCGACCAGCGCTCCGGCTTCCTCGACGTGGTCGGGCAGGATCCGGTCCTGTCGCAGGTCAAGCTGATCGCCGAGCCATGGGACGTCCAGCCGGGTGGCTACCAGGTCGGGGGCTTCCCGCCGCCGTGGTCGGAATGGAACGGCAAGTACCGCGACGCGGCGCGTGATTTCTGGCGCGCTCAGACCGGCGTCGGCGAGTTTGCGCTGCGCTTCACCGGCTCCAGCGACCTCTACCAGTCGGACGGACGCAGCCCGCTCGCGTCGATCAATTTCATCAGCGCGCACGACGGATTCACGCTCCGCGACCTCGTCAGCTACGAGCAGAAGCACAACGAGGCCAACGGTGAAGACAACCAGGACGGCTCCGACGACAACCGCTCCTGGAATTGCGGCGCCGAGGGCCCGACCGACGACCGCGAGATCCTCGCGCTGCGCGCGCGCCAGCAGCGCAACCTGCTCACCACGCTGCTGCTCTCCCAGGGCGTGCCGATGGTCCTCGCCGGCGACGAGTTCGGGCGGACGCAGCAGGGCAACAACAACGCCTGGTGCCAGGACAACGAGCTCTCCTGGCTCAATTGGGATATCGACGAGGACGGGCGCGCGTTGGGCGCATTCGTGCGGCGGGTGCTCGCGCTGCGTCGCGAGCACCCGGTCTTTCGCCGTACCCGCTTCTTTGCCGGCGCGAACCCCGAGGGCCTCCCAGACGTATGGTGGTTTCGCCCTGATGGGCGGCGCATGACCCAGCGCGACTGGCGCCGCGGCGATGCGCACGCCCTCGGCGTCTTTCTCAACGGCGACCAGCTCGGCGATACCGACGCCCACGGCGAGCAGTTGCACGACCGCTCGTTCCTCGTGCTGTTCAACGCCCACTACGAGGAGATCGAGTTCCGTCTCCCGAACGCGTCATTTGGACGCCGCTGGGAGCTCGAGCTTTCGACCGCGGAGCCCGAGCTCGAGAGCGGCGCCTGGCAGCGCAGCGCGCGTGAGGCTGTCGCCACGGGCGCGCGCTCGTTGCTCGTGCTCGCTCGAGTGCCCAACACGCAGTGAGCGAACTGCGCGCCGCCTACCGCCTGCAGCTCACTCCCGACTTCGGCTTCGCGGCCGCGCGCGCCCTCGTCCCCTACCTGCGCAAGCTCGGTGCGAGCCACCTGTACCTCTCGCCGTCGCTGCAGGCGTGCAGTGGTTCGACCCACGGCTACGACGTCGTCGACCCGACGCGCATCAGCGACGAGTTGGGCGGCGAGCAGGAGTTCCGTACGCTCGCGCGAGCGGGTCTGCCCGTGATTCTCGACATCGTCCCCAACCACATGGGTACCGGCGACGAGAACCGCTGGTGGAGCGACCGCGCACTGCGCGAGCTCTGGTTCGACATCGATCCGGCCGGCGGCTATCGCCGCTTCTTCGATATCGATGACCTGGCGGCGATCCGCCAGGAATGCGACGACGTATTCGAGACGAGCCACACCAAGGTGTTCGAGCTCGCGCGCGACGGGCTGCTCGCCGGTCTGCGCGTCGACCATCCCGACGGACTCGCAGACCCGGCGGGATACCTGAGCCGCCTTGCCGACGCGGGCATCGCGCGCGTCTGGGTCGAGAAGATCCTCCACACCGGCGAGCGCCTGCGCGACTGGCCGGTGCAGGGCACGGTCGGCTACGAGTTCCTCAATGACGCCTGCGCCCTGTTCGTCGATCCCGCGGCTGCCGCACCGCTCGGCGAGCTCAATGCCACGGTGACAGGGGAGACCCGCAGCTTCGCCGAGGTGGCGCTCGAGGCTCAGCTCGAGCAGGCCCGCGGCACGTTCGCGCGCGAGGTCGCGAGGCTCGAGCGGCTCGGGCCGTTCGACCGGGCGACGCTGGTCGACGCGCTGGCACGCCTGCCGGTCTACCGGACCTATGTCGAGCCGCAGACCGGTGCCGTGGCGCAGGCCGACCGCGACGCGATGGCGGCTGCGCATCTTGACTCGGAGCTCGCTCGAACGCTGCTGCTGGAGGACGGCGACCCAGCATTGGGCGAGCTCGTCACCCGCTTCCAGCAGACCTCCCCCGCGATTGCTGCGAAGGGCGTCGAGGACACCGCCTTCTATCGCCACCTGCGCCTGCTTGCGCTGAACGAGGTCGGCGGCGATCCAGACCGTTTCGGCATCAGCGTCGCCGAGTTCCATGCCGCCAATGCGGAGCGCGCGGCGCGCTTTCCCGAGTCGCTGCTCACCACCCAGACCCACGACACCAAGCGCTCGGGTGACACGCGCGCGCGAATCGCAGCGCTCAGCGAGCTGCACGAGGATTGGGGCGAGCTCGTGCTCTCCTGGCTCGTCCTCGGTGAGCAGCTCGGCGCGCCGAGCGGCGCGGTCCAGTACCTCCTTCACCAGACGCTCGTCGGCGCCTGGCCGATCGAAACCGAGCGGCTCGATGCCTACCTCGTCAAGGCGCTTCGCGAAGCCAAGCGCGAGACATCTTGGAGCGAGCCGAACGAGACCTTCGAGCGTGCGGCGATCGCTTTCGCGCACGCCCTGATCGAGAGCGAGGAGTTCCTCGCACGGTTCCTTCCGTTCGTGGAGCGGGCGGCGCGCGTTGGTGAGCGCAGCGCACTCGGTCAGCTGTTGCTCAAGCTCACGGCGCCCGGCGTGCCGGACATCTACCAGGGCGACGAACTGTGGCGCCTGGCGCTCGTCGACCCCGACAACCGGCGCCCGGTTGACTGGCAGGAGCGGGCGCGGGCGCTTGACGCGCTGGCCGCGGGCAACCCGCCGTCGCGCGCGACGCGCAAGCTCGCGCTGACCGCCAGCACGCTCGCGCTGCGCGCACGTCGCCCACATTGCTTCGCATCTGACTACGCGCCACTGGAGGCTGGTCGCGGCGTCTGCGCTTACATGCGGGGCGAGGAGGTTCTGGTCATGGTCGCGGTTCGCCCCGAGGGTGAGGAGGAGCTGCGCGATGCGCCCAGCGGCGGCTGGCGCGACGTATTGTCGGGTCGCGAGCATGATCTGCGGCGCGAGCCCCGCATCGCGTCGCTGGTGGGCGCGGACGGCGTCGCGCTGCTCGAGCGCGTCGGCTGAAAGCGGGACCGCGGCTTTCCTATAGGGTCGCATCCCACAGGAACTTCCGTGCCGACGACGCGCGGCCGCATGGACTGTGACCATTTCTTGCCGGTTGAGGATGATCATCATCGAGCCAACGCCATTGTCGATACGGAGTTCTCGCGACGGCCCGCTTCATCGCCTGGTGCCGCACGGCGAGCTCGACATTGCGACGGCTGCGGACCTCGAACGCGCGTTTGACGCGGTCTTCGCGGATGACAGCGTCGAGATGATCGTCGTCGATCTGACCGAGCTCGGGTTCATGGACTCGACCGGCACCAAGCTGCTATTGCAGATGTACGTCTCCTGTGAGCACGGAGACCGTCTGCGCATCGTCAACGGCTCGCGGACGGTTGCGCGTGTCCTCGACCTGACCGGCGTCCGCGACCGCCTACCGATCATCGAGGTCAACGACGATCCGCTCGCCCCACTGCCACCCGCGCGTCGCGGGAGCGAGCGCCGATGAGGCCACCGCGCGCCAGCCGGGGCGTCAAAGGCTGAGCGAGGCCACGACCCGGCCGGACTCGGCGTGCCAGTGCTCGCAAAGCGTGTCGAGCATCTTCAGCCCCAGGCCGCCTGGGCGGCTCGCCACCGGGTGGGCACCGGCCCGTCCAGACAGCCCATCGTGATCGTCGACCTCGATCACGAGACGGTCGTCGTCGCGTCGCAGCGACACCTCAATCACATCGTCGGGCCCCAACTCGGCATGCAAGACCGAGTTCGTGATCAGCTCCGAGACGACAAGCTCGGCACTGATCACAACCTCCTCGGGCAGGTCGCTCAGCGTCCGCACACGACGGCGTGCCTCGCCGGCGGCCAATGGATCTGGGGGCAGCGAAAAGTCCACCACACCAACGCCTTCCGTCTCGCAGGCTGAACCCAAACAACCAACTCCACCAAGGAGATGCCCGCGTCGAGCAAGCGCCAAACGCCTGCTCGCCCTTGTCGTGGACGCCAGTCCGAACCAAACGGCAGGTTTGCGCGAGTCGCCAGCGGGCTAGGCTAGGTCGGCCGCTGGCCCTCCGTCCTCTCCCGGCTTGCGGCCTAACTGCTGCGGCCGGGCACCTGTTCGCCGCCAAACATTCAAGGAGAACCCATGGAGCATCGATACCTCGGACTCACAGGTGTCTCGGTCAGCAAGCTGTGCCTCGGCGCCATGATGTTCGGCGACTGGGGCACCAAGGACCACGACGAGAGCATCCGCATCATCCACCGCGCCCTCGACGCGGGAATCAACTTCATCGATACAGCCGACGTCTACTCCGCCGGCGAGTCGGAAGTCATCGTCGGCAAGGCGCTCGCCGGTGGCAAGCGTGAGCATGTCGTGCTTGCCACCAAGGTCCATTTCCCGGCCGGCGATGACCCGAACGAGCGCGGCAACTCACGCCGCTGGATCATCACCGAGGTCGAGAATTCGCTGCGGCGACTGCAGACGAACTGGATCGATCTGTACCAGATCCACCGCCCCGACCCGAACACCGACATCGACGAGACGCTCGGCGCTTTGAGCGACCTCGTCCACCAGGGAAAGATCCGCTACTTCGGGCACTCAACCTTCCCCGCCTCAGAGATCGTTGAGGCTCAATGGACGGCTGAGCGGCGCAACCGGGAGCGCTTTCGCTGCGAGCAACCGCCCTACTCAATCCTCACCCGAGCGGTCGAGCACGACGTACTCCCCACCTGCCAGCGATACGCGATGGGCGTCATTCCCTACAGCCCCCTCGCGGGCGGCTGGCTCTCGGGCCGCTGGCGCCAGGACACCGGGCAGCAGAGCTCAACTCGCGCCGAGCGCCTGCCCGACCGTTTTGACCTGTCACTGCCAGGGAACCAGCGCAAGCTCGAAGCCGTTGAGCAGCTCGCCCAGCTCGCCGAAGAGGCCGGGATGACGCTGATCGAGCTGGCGATCGCATTCGTTCTCCGCCACCCAGCCGTGAGCGCCGCGATCATCGGTCCCCGCACCATGGAGCACCTCGAATCCCAGCTCACCGCCGCCGACGTGACTCTCACGGACGATCTGCTCGACCGCATCGACGAGGTCAACCCGCCTGGCGTCACGATCAACCACGCCGACAACGGCTGGACCCAGCCCGCCCTGCAGCCCGCCCTGCGACGCCGCTAGAAGCAGACACGCACACGTCGGGCGCGCCGCGGCCCAGACGCTGCTTCCGCGGCCTCAAACCATGGGCACGGCTGGTTTCGAACCAGCGACCTCTCGCGTGTGAAGCGATATGTCACCCCACGCGAAAACGCCCGTATTGCCTGCAAATCAGGCCATTTTCGTAAGCGTTCAGTTGGAGGTCTACATAACTCTGCGTCGAAGTTTGGGGTGTGGATCGGGCTGAGGCTGAGGCGGTCTATGACGCGGGCCGGGAGGCTGTGGTCGAGGTGTTGTTGGCGATGGATCGC